>Ga0082335_1000492_pt1 | contig 100049 bp, 97 predicted proteins | sample Subgrocontami58m_FD_72375 | JGI IMG/M metagenome (GOLD analysis project Ga0082335, IMG submission 72375) | Subsurface groundwater microbial communities from S. Glens Falls, New York, USA - GMW37 contaminated, 5.8 m (SPADES assembly) (version 2) ... | reverse complement strand
CAGGCCTCAGTTGCCCCAGCTTGCGACCAATGTTATTCTGCATCCGGATGGCTCCTTCTAGATAAAGCGTTTTTTTCTCTCGCTTATTCTACAGGAGCCTTCCTTATTCCCCATACTAATGACAGATGAAGGGCTGGATTCCCAGCTCGGGGATGGCAGACTATGGTTTGGGGTGACAGATTATGGTTCATCCGCTAAGACCGCTGCGGTTTTGGAAACCGCTGCGGTCTGGCACGACATCGAGGACAGCTGTATCACCAATTTTCGGATGCACCGCTACGGTACGTGTCGGAGCTCCCACGGGCCGGGCAGCCAGGGATTGGTCTCGTACATCCTTTCCACTTCCACAGCAGGTAGTTCCAGGGCATTGTTCTGCCAGTTGTAGTAGCCCCCCGCCCTTTCGTACTCGGCCTTATAACCGATCCCGTACTTGCGGTACTGAAGGACGTGGACGTACTCGTGGGCCCGCACTGAGGGGCAATCCCTGGCGGGGTCAATAACCATAACATTGCCGAGGGTTATCGCGCCAGTACCGTGCGGCACCATACTCGAGAGGATTATGGTTGTGCCGTCGGGGCCGGCCTTCCATGTGTGGAACTTTGGGATGAGGCTTCTGAGGTCCACTCTCAGCCCGAAGGTGCCTCCCAGCATGCCGGCGGCGGTGTAGAGGAGGGTGCCAATACCACCCCTCTTCCCGATCACAGATAGCAGGTCGTTGCCAATGATTGCTCTAACCTGGCGGTATAGCATCCAATCCGGTTGGGTCCACGTTCCGTTTAGCCCGTTCCCCGGGTATTTGAGGCTGAGCAGATGGTCGTGCCAGTCCTGCTCGGTTGGATGCTGAGCCTGCCCGGTTTGTGGATCAGTGTGGCCGGCTTCAAAAGTCTTGACCCAGCCGGGATCCCAGTCCGCGGGAATATGCCCCGTGGCATGGGTATATTTAAGCGTATTGTTCAATGTTCCATAGATACCGGTTCAAGATCTGCGGATTGTTGTTCAGGATGGCAGTGTCACCGAAGCGGGGCAGCTCGGGCCAGCGGGCGGCAACACGGTTCTCAGTTCACCAGGGCATGGTTGTTCCGACCGATGTTGCCTGGGGAGTATACAGTTAGAGCCTCACTCGCCGAAGATCTCTTGGACAAGCTCCTGGCGTTCCATCTCCAGATAGGATGCCACATCGGTCAGGATCGCGTTCATGGTACCAACGGTTAGCTCCTTGTGAGCGGGAACGGTGACATGATGCTGCCTACCGCGTACCGCCGAGGTCAAACGCATATGGCTACCCGTTTGCCTGGTGACCTCGTACCCATATCGTCGAAGCAGACTTGCCAACCGAGGTCCGGAAATACCTCGGGGCAACTTCAAACCGGGATCACCTCATCCCTGACAATATGAAGGCGGATGACCTTGGGGCGATCTTCTTCCTCGAAATGGCAACGGACGGCATCCTGGGCCATTTCCTTGAGCTCGTCCAGGGTATCGCCTTGGGTGAAGATGGAGTAGCCAAGAGCTCTGCCCTCGTATCCTCCCTCGGGCGACTCCTCAACTGCAAAGATAATCTCGCTCTCTGCCATCACCGGCCTCCTCGCTGCTATTATAACGCCTCTCCCATGACTCTGTCACCGACACATTCCCCCAGCGATTCCTCGTCATGCGGTCCGGCATGGCCGATGGCACCGTATTCCGCCGCATAGTGATCGCATGTGCAAGCAAATGAGCAACTGGAGCCCCGAACGAAGCTGCCCGCAACCGGAATGCCTGTCGGGTTCTTCGAAGCCCCTTACCGCCCCTCCGCGATCTTGCGCGCCACCTCGTCTCGAAGCAGGTTCTTGCGAACCTTGCCGGAGGCGGTAAGCGGGAGAGAGTCGACCAGTTCCAGACGCTCAGGCAGCTTGACCTTGGCCAGGCCCTTGCCCAGCAGGAAGGAGACGACTTCTTCCAGGGTCATACTCTGGCCCTCCTTGAGCACCAGGTAGAGACAGTTCCGCTCTCCGAGTCGCGGGTCCGGCATACCAACCATCGCTGCTGAGAGTACCTTGGGATTGGTATAGAGCAGCTCCTCTACCTCCCGGGGACTGATCTTCTCCCCTCCCCGGTTGATGATGTCCTTGATCCGGCTCACGAACCGGACGTATCCCTGCTCATCGATGGTCACCGAGTCACCCGTGAAGAACCAGCCATCCGGATGGAAGGCCCGCTGGGTAAGCTCCGGGTCCTTGAAATAGCCCGCATTGACGAACGGACCGCGAACGCCCAGCTCCCCGACCTGGCCGGGGGGCAGAATGCGCTCCCTGGTCTCATCGAAGACGACCAGCTCCGCCTGGGGGCCGCCCGGCCGGCCTACCGTTGTGGCCGCCAGCTCGGGCGGGTCATCCGCCCGCGAGATCGGTCCGCCGGTGCTTTCACTGGCGCCCCACTGGGTGATGAACCCGCAGCCAAGCTCGGTCCTGAGCCGCCTTATCCCTTCGGCCGGCATCGGTGCACCGGCGGTCATGAAGAGACGGAGGGAGCTGAGATCGTAGCTGTTCAGATTGGGATGATTGAGGATGCCCAGCGCCTGGGGCGGAACGCCAATCACTACCGTGGCCCGCTCACGCTCTACGACACGCAGCGCCGCCTCCGGCTCGAAGACGTCCATCCAGACAGTTGTGGCTCCAACCTCCGCCAGAATCAGATGCGAGCCCACCGCCAGCCCCAGGGCATGGTAGACGGGGGACAGGCAGAGCTGGATATCGTTCTCGGTCAGTAGCAGGCCGGAGTTGTAGACCCGGCAGCTATGCACGGTGTTGTGAGTCCACATCGGGGCCTTGGGGGCTGACTCCGTGCCGGAGGTGAACATGAGGACGATGGGACTGTTGGCGTCCGGCCTGGCGATAGACGCAGCTTGGCCTCCACCACTACTCGTCAGCAGGTCCGCGAAGGATACCGTTCCGCCGGGCACCCTGTCTCCCACTACGATGACATGCTGCAAAGCGGGCAGGTCGGGTCTGACCTGTTCGAGCATCTCCAGGTAGTCGAAGCCGCCGAAGCTGTCAGGCACAACGACCGCCTTCGACTCCGACCGGCCCAGGATATAGCGCAGCTCCGTTGCCCGGTAGTAGGGGACCACCGGGCAGAGCACCGCTCCGAGCCTGCCAGCGGCGAAGTAAACAGCCAGGGCCTCGACCCGGTTGGGCAGTTGGGCCGTGATGCGGTCGCCCGCCCGGATGCCCAGCTCGTGCAGTCCCAGAGAGAGCCGGTCCGCCATCTGCACCAGATCTCCGTAGCTGACCCGCTGCCTGGCATCGATGACGGCCGTCTTATCCGGGAACGCCTCCGCGTGGCGCTGCAGCCGTTCGAAGATGGTCGTGTCCGACCAGTATCCCTTCGCCGTGTACTCGGCGATCAGCCGGGACGTCCACCGTGTCTCGATCAACTCGGTACCCTCCTTCGCTCGTGCCAGGTTCAGGGTGTGCGGGCCGCCACGGCCGCGCCGGGCTGCGTCTCCGGAAATTGCCCCATTATAGCACCGTCACGCCGAAGGTGCGTAGCGCCAATGCGTTTTACGGATTTCTTAGTCCTTGCACATATGCCTGCATATTGTGTCAGCACACCCCCGCTACGATGCAAATCTCCTTGACGAGCCTACAGTTCTGTGCTATAAAGCCTACTGTTATCGATGGACGGTCGATACAGGCGCCTAGGCAGCGACTGCAGCGGGGCGTAGGAATCGGCGCCGGGTTTAAGACGTTCAAAGGGCTGAGGCCAGAGGAGTAATATATGAACCCACGCATGAACCTACGGACCTTGCTTGTCGTGATCATGATAATTGGGATCGGCGCTGCCTGTGCTCCGGCAGCCGTCACCAGTCCCACGGCTATTCCTACGGCTGCAAAGCCAGCGGCTTCCACAACACAGGCGCCAGTGGCTGCCACCGCGCCGGCAAAGGCCACTGAGAAGCCTGCCGAGAAGCCAGCACCCACATTCGCCCCGGCATCGGTAAAGTTCGGGGGCACCGGCAACACTGCCTGGAGCACGGTTTATGTGGCTCTGGAAAAGGGCTATTTTAAAGAGCAGGGTATCGATCTGGAGTTGGTCAACTTTAACAGCTCGTCCGAGATAGTCAGTCCTCTGGCCACTGGGCAGCTTGAAGTTGGCGGGCTTTCCCTAAGCCTCGCCCTTCTGCAGGCAATCGACCGGGGATTGGACCTCAAGATTGTAGCGCCCTCTTCTACGTCCAACACAATTCCCAATGCCAAGACTTCGTCTGACTACGTATGGATGATGTTGCGGAAGGACCTCGCAGATTCGGGCAAGGTCAAGACTCCCGCCGACCTCAAAGGCATGAAGATCGCGATACCATCCAAGGGCAGCCACGGAGACCAGACTGCACAGCTGATGCTGGAACAGGCGGGACTCAAGGCTGAGGACGTGGAGATAACGGTCATGCCCACCTCCAATGTAGCGGTTGCATTCGGAAACAAAGGCATAGATGTGGCCTATGCAACCGAGCCCCAGGTGGCCCTGAACCTACAGCAGGGTCTCGCCACAAAGTGGATCCCCGCGTCGTCGTACTTCGGCGGAAAGACGGTGACCACGATACTCGGCTATGGGCCAGCCATTCTAAAGAACCCGGATGTGGCGCGGCGCTTTATGGTGGCGTACATGAAAGGCGCCCGGACCTACATGAAGGCCCTGACTACCGGCGAAGGCCGGGACGAAGTGGTCAATATTCTGATTAAACACACCCAGGTGAAAGACGCGGCTATTTACAACCTCATGTCTCTACCGTCCGTAGACGTGAACGGCGTTGTGGACCTGGAGAACATCAGGCTGCAATACCAGTGGTTGGTGGACCAGGGATTATACAAGGGCAAGAAGACATTTGATGACGCGACCGACACCTCCTTCGCACAATACGCCGTACAACAACTGGGCAAGCAGTAGAGAACAGGAGGGAGTTGCCCTGTGGCTGATTGGCTGACCCCGTATCTTACCTTTGACGGCAACTGTGGAGACGCAGTGGAGTTCTACCGGGAGGCGCTCGGCGGAGAATCTCAGATAATGCGTGCCGGTGATGCGCCACCGAATCCGGCCTTCGCAGTCCCCGAGGCCAACAAGAACATGGTACTTCACGCCGAGATAGTGAAGGACGGGCAGGTACTCCTGCTGATGTCAGATAACCTTATGGGCGCCCCTTACAGCGTGGGCAATAATATCTCCTTTGTGCTGCAGTTCGATACCGAGGACGAGACCAGGGCCATGTTCACGGCGCTGTCCTGGGAGGGCGTGATCGAAATGGAACCGCAATCTACGTTCTTTAGCCCGCTCTACGCCAAGTTCACGGATAGATTCGGGGTGAACTGGCAACTGCGGTGCCGGCCGGAAGAGGAACGGAGTAATAAAGGGTAGGCCGGGCCTACCCTTTACCCGCCTTGATGTAATTCAGCAGCCCTCCCTCCAGCAGTAGCACGATGTCCCGGGCCGTGAGATCGTGCTTCGCCTCGAACTCGCGGCCGGTGGGAACGTGGCGGACTCGTACGGAGGCGCCAGCCTTGAGGGCATTGCGCACGTCCGCGATCTCGATCTCGTCACCCTGAGAGAGGGCCTGATAGGCCTCGTCACCGATGGTCAGAGGCAGTATGCCGAAGTTGACGAGGTTGGCCCGGTGGATGCGGGCGAAGGAGCGAGCCAGGACGGCCTTTACGCCCAGATACATGGGCGCCAGGGCCGCGTGCTCCCGGCTGGAGCCTTGCCCGTAGTTCTCTCCCCCCACCACCACGCCACCACCCCATTCCTTGGCGCGCTTCGGGAACTCAGGGTCCACCCGCGTGAAGGTGTACTCAGAGATGGCCGGGATATTGGACCGCAGCGGCAGGATCGATGAGCCGGCCGGCAGGATATGGTCGGTGGTGATGTTGTCAGTGACCTTGAGGAGCACCCGGCCGCGTATCGCCTCCGGCATCGGCTGGGCCAGGGGCAGGGGCTTGATGTTGGGACCACGGATTATCTCCACCCTATCCGGCTCAGCAGAGGGAGACAGCACCAGGCTGTCATCGACGATGAACTCCTGCGGGAGGTCCACACGCGGGGGCTCACCGAGGCTGCGGGGGTCGGTAATGACGCCGTTCAGGGCAGCCGCCGCGGCCGTCTTGACGCTGCACAGGTAGACCAGGTCGTTCCGGGTGCCGCTGCGCCCCTCGAAGTTGCGGTTATACGTACGCAGGGAGACAGCGCCGGTAGGCGGGGCCTGCCCCATGCCGATGCACGGGCCGCAGGCGACCTCCAGCATGCGGGCGCCGGCCTGGACCAGCTCCGCCAGTGCACCGCCCCGGGCGATCATGCTCATAGCCTGCCGGGAACCGGGATTTACTGCCAGGCTCACCGACGGATGCACGGTCTTGCCCTTGAGCATGGCCGCCAGGGTCGCCAGGTCCAGGTAGGAGGAGTTGTTACAACTGCCGACACAGACCTGGGCCACCGGTGTCCCCTGGACGTCGGCGACCTTCACCACGCTGTCCGGGCTGCTGGGCTGGGCGATGAGCGGGTCCAGGGTCGAGAGATCGATCTCTACCACGTCGTCGTAGGCAGCGTCAGGGTCAGCGGCCAGGGGGAGCCAGTCGGACTCGCGCCTCTGGCGGCGCAGGAAATCGCGCGTCTGCTCGTCGCTGGGAAATACCGATGAGGTTGCGCCCAGCTCGCTGCCCATGTTGGTTATGGTGGAGCGCTCCGGCACCGAAAGCGTTGCGACTCCCTCACCCCCGTACTCCAGCACCTTGCCGACGCCGCCCTTGACCGTCAGGCGCCGCAGCAGCTCCAGGATAATGTCCTTGGCCTCGACCCACGGCCGCAGTTTGCCTGTCAGGCGCACCAGGACCACCCTGGGCATAGCCAGGTGATAGGGCTGGCCAGCCATCGCAACGGCCACGTCCAGGCCTCCGGCGCCCATGGCCAGTACGCCCAGCGCCCCAGCCATCGGAGTATGGCTGTCTGAGCCCAACAGAGTCACGCCGGGCACCTCGAAGCGCTCCATGTGCACCTGGTGGGAGATCCCGTTGCCGGGGCGAGAGAAGTAGATGCCGTACTTGGAGGCGATGCTCTGTAAGAAGCGATGATCATCGGCGCTCTCGAAGCCTGTCTGGAGCATGTTGTGGTCAACGTAGCTCACCGATAGCTTCGTGCGGACCCGGGGAATGCCCATTGCTTCGAACTGAAGATAGGCCATAGTCCCCGTCGCATCCTGGGTAAGTGTCTGGTCTATGGTGATGGCGATCTCCTCGCCGGGCGCCATCCGCCCTTCCACCAGGTGAGCCTCGATAATCTTCTGAGTCTGGTTCTTGCCCAAGTTCAACTCCTTGTGCTATTCCCCGCCTATCGGATGCTCTTCGCGCTCCTGGGTGAGGACAGTTAGTTCTTCACGGTTCCCACGCCAGTTCGGGATAACGCCCCTCCAGCAGAGGCATGTGTTCCGGGCCCAGGAGAGGGACCGGCAGCTCGCCCGATGCCAGTCGCTCACGGACCGGTCTCTCGGGGACCAGATTGCCCAGCCGGAGACCGGGAAATCCTTTACATTGTACCATTACTCCGAAGGTTCCCAAACCCTCCGGCCGGACCAGGTCCAGCATTGCCATCTGGTTCGCTTCATGCTCCTTCTGTGGGAGGCGCCTGCGAGCGGCCGCCTCACGGAAATCGCCCAGGCCAAGGCGCAGCAGAAAGCGCCGCTGGCTCACCAGGGCGATGGCCCGCAGCCCGGACCGGCGCCCGGCCTCCATGCACGCGCCGAAGTCCACGTGCGCAGTAAGGTCCTGCTCCCCAACGTTGTGATACGGGCTCGATACGGAGTGCCTGCGATACGAGGCGAGCGTATCCTCTCCGGGGGCCTCACCGTAGCCATAGTCGATGGTCAGGACAAACCCGGCATCCAGGGCCCGGCCAGCCTCCAGCATCCATAGCCAGGCGGAAGGGCATATCTCGATGCGAGAGCCCTCTGCCGGCATCTCATCCCCAAACTCCAGGAGGTTCTCCACAGGAGGTGAGAGTTCTCCCAATACCTCCTCAAATGTATCCGACCTTACGTCAACGTAGACCTCTTTCAGTCTACCCCCACGAACAACCAGACGGTGAACTGGGAAGGCGTCCAGCAACTCGTTGGAGAGAATACACCCCTGCAATCCCCGGAACGGGATGGTGCGGCTGGCAACGGCATGGAGTGCAGGAGCGGGGCGCTCCGGACGGGACCGGGCCTGGCCCCCATTTCTTGGGAGGGCGGCGTCACCGGTGCGCAACGGCTTCACATCGACAGCTACGTAGTAGATGGCCTCGGCGAACCCTGGCTCGAGACGCCGGCTAAACTTAAGCAGGTCCCGTGCCAGGCGCCCATCTCCGGCGCCGCCTTCCATGACATGGAAGCGGGGTGGCCGCCCCATGATCTGCCACATGCGCTCGAGCTGAAGGGCCAGCAGCGCCCCAAAGACCGGATGCGCCTGGGGGCTGGTGTAGTAGTCGCCTGAAGCACCGATGCGATGCCGGTCCGATGCGTAGTAGCCCAGGCCGGGATGGTAGAGGGCCATATCCATGAAAGAGGCGAAGGGGATTGGCCCCTCCGCCCTTATAAGCTCTTGAATAAGGCGCGCCAGTCTGTCCAACGGCTCTTCTGTCTAGCCCTCCAGGTCTCCCGCCAGCGACTGCCGGGTCTCCGGGGGGAGGATGGACCTCTCCCGGTAATCCGGCTGGTATACCGCCAGGACCACCGAGTCCCTACCGGAACATAGGGCTTCTACCTGTGCCGGATTCAAATGGAACCTGACATACTGAACGGTACTCATTGCCGCTTCCCTGGTCCGGCCCTCTTCGAAGGTCCCCTGGACGCGCTCCCCGCCTATTTCCAGGTAGACCGACTGGTCCAGGCCCTGCAGCCTGACCAGTTCCTCCACCAGACGGTCCGGGTCGGTCACTTCGATGAACAGCGTGGCGCTCAGCTCTCCCGGGTCCGGTAGCATGGTGTTATAGATGTCAACCTCTTCCTGGATGCGCTCCGGATCGGTCACCTGCTCAGCCCGCAGCATCTCCTGGACCTGGAACAGCACAGTTTCCCGGTTCTCGAAGACAAACGAGAGCAACGGGCCGACCTGCACCCGCCGCCGCTTCTTGCTCTCAATAATGCGATGGCGGAAATCTTCCCGTCTGCGCTCGTATTCAGAAAGGGGCCACACATCGGAACGCTCTAGTTTTCGCATGATACGTCCTCGCTGATGTGGCCTGCGCTTGCCGGTCTTACCGGCTGCAACAGGATCTCACTATGCGCTCAGCTACCTATCATTATAATACGCTTTCCTGGTTCCTTCATGAGAATCAGGAAGCGGGCAACTCGAGATCGCCATATTTCTTGATGAAGGGCACCAGCCCACCCTCGTCGAAGATGCGCTGCATTACGGGAGGTAATGGCGGAAATGCTTCCGAAAAGCCCCTGGTCAGATTCGTGACGGTACCCTTGTCCAGGTCCACCTCCAGCTCGTCTCCTTCTTCTATGCGATCGGTGTCGCAGATGATCGCCGGGAGTCCGATGTTGATAGCATTACGGTAGAAGATTCGGGCGAAACCCTTGGCCAGCACCGCCCCGATGCCAGCCATCTTGATAATAGTCGGAGCATGCTCGCGGCTGGACCCCTGGCCGAAGTTCTTCCCCGCAACCACGAAGTCGCCGGGAGCGATCATGTTAATAAAGCCGGGCCGGGCATCCTCAAGCACGTGCTTGGTAAGCTCCGGCAGGTTCGATCGCAGATGAAAGAGCCGCCCGGGGGCGATCAGGTCCGTGCTGATGTCGTCTCCGAATTTCCAGGCTTTGCCTTTCATGATAGCCGCCTCCTTAGGAACTAGCCGGGTCTGTTTGCTATTGCCTCGAAGCAGTGGGACTTGTCGACCTTCAGACGAACTCCCGTGGGTCGCTGATCTTGCCGGAAATGGCAGTGGCCGCAGCCAGTGCCGGCGAGCCAAGGTAGATGAAGGAGTTGGGATTCCCCATGCGTCCCTTGAAATTCCGCGGCTGGGTTGCCAGGCAGTTATCGCCATCGGCAAGCACACCCTCGTGTATTCCGAGACAAGGCCCGCAACCAGGGTCGGTGATGGCTGCCCCGGCCTCGGCCAGGGTCATGAACGTGCCGTCACGCATGCCCTCCAGTAGTATCCTCCGAGAGGCCGGGGTAACGATGAGCCGGGTACCGGGGTTGGCCTTCCGCCCCTTGAGTATACGGGCGGCCTCCTGGAAGTCCTCCAGCCGGCCGTTAGCCGAGCTCCCGATCCAGACCTCGTTTATCGGTACGTCACCCACCTCGTCGATTGTCCTGGTGTTGTCTACAAGATGGGGAAACGCCACGGTCGGCCTTAGCGCGCTTACGTCGACCTCCAGCACCCGCTCATATGAAGCATCGGCGTCCGAGGATACCTCCCGGAACTGTTGCCCGCGCCCCAGCCTGTCCAGGTGTTCCCTGGTGATGGTATCGGATGGGAAGATGCCGGCCTTGGCCCCGGACTCTACCGAGAGGTTCGATAGCGTGAGACGGCCGTGCATGGGCAGAGAGGCCAGGGCGTCGCCGGTGAATTCCAGGACCTTGTAGGTAGCGCCGCTGCTGCTGATAATGCCGGTAATGTGGAGTATCAGGTCCATGGCATAAACGCCACGGGGGAACCATCCGCTGGCAACGATCTTGATGGTTTCCGGGACCCGCATCCAGGTCTTGCCCAGGGCCATGGCCACGGCCACGTCAGTGGACCCCATTCCCGTGGCGAAGGCGCCCATGGCCCCGTTGCTGCAGGTATGGGAGTCCGCCCCGACGATCACCATGCCCGGTGCAGCATATTCCTCGTTGATGAGCTGGTGGGAAATGCCATTGCCGATATCCGAGACGCGTATTCCGGCCTGCTTGCCGAACTCCCGCAGGAATTTGTGGTCGTTGGAAAGCTCCAGTCGCGGGCTAGGCGAGGCATGATCGATGAAGAAGACCACCCGGCTCGGATCGAAGGCCTTCTCTATCCCCATGCTCTGCATTTGCCGCACGGTCAGGGGACCCGTGCCGTCCTGGGCATAGGCCACGTCCACCCTGACTATCACCACCTCCCCGGCGGATACCTCCCGACCGGCGTGCTCACCCAAGATTTTCTCCGCCAACGTCTTACCCATTTGAATTCCTCTCCATAAGGACCTGACGGAAACCCTCGGCTCCGGGCGCCCACCAAAGTATTGGGCACTTCTCGACTATCGTTCGTTTACCCGGCTCTTGCCCCGTCTTTGGCCCCTCCATTAAGCTCCTCGTGAAGCTTCTGGGCCTGCATAGGATCCAGGAGCCGTAGCATTTCAGTCAACTCAGCCACGTGCTCCTTCTCTTCTTCGTTGATGTGGGTCATCAGCCTGATGGCGTCCGGGCTCTCCAGGCGTTGCACAAAGTCCTCGTAGTTGTTGATTGCTTCCAGCTCGTCTATCAGCGCCTTTCGGATCATCATCCAGTCGTTAAAATTGGCCATCATCTCCTCCAACGAACACTCTGAAAGAACAGTAGCATACGGTACTGACGATTTACAACCCCGCCCCGCGGGGGTCCTTACCGCCTCGATGACTTCTAGCACAAGACCACCAGCAGCATGTAATCCGTCATTCTGGATCGGCGAGTGGCCACTCTAACCCACTTCTAACCCTGTTCCAACCTCGATCTAACCTTCGCCTGCTACGCTGATCTAGGTAAAAGGCAATAACGAACAATTCGACTAGCCTTTATGGGGAATCGGCAAATATGAAGATCACCAAGAAATCTGAGTACGCCATCAGGGCCCTCATCGAGATCGCCCTGAACGGAGAAGACCGGGTCACTCGGGCACACGACATTGCAGCGAGCCAGAGCCTGTCAGTAAGGTTTCTGGAGCAGGTGCTACTCCCCCTAAAATACCGCGGGATAGTTGAGACAAAGCGGGGCGTCGGGGGAGGATACGTGCTCAACCGGTCTCCGGAGACCATTACCATGGCGGAGGTCATCCGAATCCAGGACGGTCCGATAGCACCTGTCGGATGCGTCAGCGAGATAGCTTATACGTCGTGTTGCTACAACGAGAAGGAATGCGCGCTAAGGACCGCCCTGGGAGAGGTACGCACCGCCATCGTCGATGTGCTCGAACGAATAACCCTGGCCGACCTGTGCAGGCGTGCAGTGGAGTTGAAGGCCTTGCACGCCGAAGCGGGAGCTGCCGAAAAGGTGCCGGCCTGAGCGCCGCCAGGCCGGACCTGGGAGCAGCTACAACCGGGAATATCTTCCACGCGGAGGCACCATGAAACCGCACGAACCCGATGACGATGACCTCCAGGCAGGTGACGATGACCTGCCCGTCAACGAGATCATCAAGGCAATCAAGGGCATCCGGTATGGCTATGTCCAGATCATAGTCCAGGATTCCAAGGTCGTACAGATCGACAAGACGCAAAAGACCAGGCTTGCCCGGTAGTCGTGCAGCATCAGCAGGCTGACAACGACTGGAAACATGGAGGTGATCTAACGAGAACAGCTAAACTGACCTGAACAGGGTTATCCAGAACAGACTGATATCGCCGGCTGACTGGTCATCCAGAGGCTCGAATGAAGGAGATTGCCAACAATGAGCAGGATGATGACCGGGAGCCGGTTTTTCGTTGCAGCCGCGGCTGTGGCGATCGGAGCATTTCTGTTCCTCAATGCATCCAGCGGAGCCAACGACCAGGCAGCCACAACCGGCCCCTCCACAGGAACGCAGGCATCTCAGTTGAAGGGAAGAATCACCATATCGGGAGCGTTTGCCCTCTACCCGATGGTGGTTAGATGGACCGAGGAGTTCCAGAAGGTCAACCCAGGAGTACAGTTTGATATTTCGGCCGGAGGCGCCGGCAAGGGCGCTGCGGATGCCCTGGGAGGTCTCGCCGATATCGGGATGATCAGCAGGCAGGTCCTGCCGGAGGAGGTTGCCAAGGGAGGCGTCTACGTCGCTTCCGTAATAGACGCGGTCGTGCCCGTGGCCAGTGCAACCAACCCGGTGAAAGGTGACCTGCTGGCCAAGGGGATCAAGCAACAGGACTTCATCGACATGTGGATCAAGGGGAAGACGGCTAACTGGAAGGCTATCTTCCCGGAGAGCCGCGCTACTGGGAAGACTGACCTGCATGTGTACACCCGCAGCGATGCTTCCGGTGCTGCGGACGTCTGGGCGCTCTATCTGGGAAACCAGAAGCAGGAAGACCTCCTCGGGACCGGGGTCTATGGTGATCCGGGGCTGGCAGAGGCCGTGCGCAAGGATCCTCTGGGCATAGGATTCAACAACATCAGCTACGCCTATGATATCAAGACCAGGAAGCAGGTAGCCGGTCTGGTGGTTATCCCCATCGACCTGAACGGAAATGGCAAGATTGATCCAGGTGAGAGCTTCTATGACAACCTGGATGACATTACCCGCGCGATAGTGACCGGGGTATATCCATCCCCGCCTGCCAGGGAGCTAAACCTGCTGACCCTGCGCGAGTTCAAGGGCGTCACCGCTGAGTTCATCAAGTGGGTCCTGACAGAAGGACAGCAGTATGCACCCGAGGCTGGGTACATCCCGCTTTCTAAGGACCGGGCACAGCTAGAACTGGATAAGGTCCAGTAGATTGACTTGGGAGTGAGGTGAGCCGTGTTCAAAAGAAAACTCGCCGACCTTCTGGCGGCAAGGTTGATGGCGGCAGCGTCGATCGCGGTCGTCTCGATCGTGGTGCTCATCGCTGCCGGGCTGGTACTCAAGTCCCTGCCAATTCTTGAAGCCCACCCGCTGAACGATCTCCTGCTGTCCCCATTGTGGAAACCGACCAAGGGGGAGTTCGGCCTGTACCCGTTCATCATGGGCACGCTCTGGGTTACCCTGCTGGCCGGAGCCCTCGCAATGCCCTTGAGCATATTGAGCGCCCTGTACCTCGCGGAGTACGCCCCCGCCAGAGTCCGGGCCGCGGTTAAGCCGGTACTAGACCTGCTATCGGGCATACCGCCAGTCGTTTTCGGCGTGTGGGGTGTCCTCGCTCTCTCCGCCGGAGGCATTAGCATCGGCTTCAACGTACTGGCCGGGGGAATCGTCCTGGCGATAATGGTGGTCCCGGTAGTGACAGCCATTTCCGAGGAGGTCTTCCGGACGGTCTCAAGAGAGGTCAAAGAGGCATCTTTGTCGTTGGGGGCGACCAGGTGGGAGACAGCGAAGCTCGTGGTATTACGGAGCTCCCTCGCCGGCGTCGGAGCTGCAGTAATACTGGGCTTCTCCCGTGCGTTTGGGGAAACCATGGCAGTCCTCATGGTAGTGGGGAACGTGCCACGAGCGCCGGGCTCGTTATTTGACCCGGCCTATCCGCTCGCAGCGCTCCTGGCTAACAATTACGGTGAGATGCTCTCTGTCCCGCTGTACGACTCGGCGATGCTGCTGGCGGCCCTGGTGCTCTTCGCTGTCATTATCTTCTTCAACATAGTGGCCAGGCTCGTTCTGGTCAGAGTACACCGGAGGGCTGCGTAGATGAACAAGAGGAAGCTGGAGGAAACAGCATTCAAATGGATCATGGTGGCATCGCTGGGGATTGTCGTCAGCAGCCTGATGGCTCTCATATTGATGGTCACCTTGAAGGGACTTCCGGCGCTGAATCTGGACATGATCACGCAGATGCCTAAAGGTGGGTACTACCTCGGCCGGGAGGGCGGGATACTCAACGCTATCGTTGGCTCGCTGTACCTCGCCATCGGAGCCACCGTGCTCGCTTTGATGATATCGCTTCCGGTAGCGCTGGCGCTTCAGCGGGGCTACATGTCAAAAGGATGGCTTCCCGGATTGGTCAGGTTGGCGCTGGATGTCCTCTGGGGTATTCCATCGATAGTTTACGGCGCCTTTGGCTTCGTAATCATGCTCTACTTTGGCATGCGCGCATCCCTGCTTGGAGGCATCCTGGCCCTGACGCTACTGGAAATCCCAGTGATGACCAGGGCCATGGACGAGGTTGTATCCAGGGTGTCAACTGATCTGGCCGATGCCTCCTATGCACTGGGAGCAACGAGGCTCGAGACCGCCCTCAACGTAATTCTCAGACAGGCTTTACCCGGCCTGATAACGGCCGTGCTGCTTGCATTCGGGAGAGGTATCGGCGACGCCGCCTCGGTCCTCTTCACCGCCGGCTACACTGACCGCATCCCCACCTCGCTGTTCGACCCGGTTGCCTCTCTACCGCTGGCGATCTTCTTCCAGCTTGGCACACCCTTCCCGGAGGTCCAGGAGCGGGCATACGCCTCAGCAGTGATCCTGCTTATTCTGTTGCTGCTTATGAGCCTGGGCTCCAGGCTCCTGCTAAAGAGACTTGCAAAATACGTAGTCTAGAAAGGAATACACACCCAATGAGTACTACGCTTGCTACCGGGCGGGCGGTCCTCCTGGATGGTGAAAGAGAGACCGGAAAAGCCCGCATCCAAGTCAAGGGGTTGCAGGTCTCCTGCGACGGGCATTCTCTCTTGAGTGATATCTCTCTAACGATCCCTGATCGCCGGATCACCGCCATCATCGGCCCTTCAGGGTCTGGCAAGACCACCCTGCTCAGGTGCCTCAACAGACTGATAGACTACACAGAAGGGGCCAGGGTCTCGGGCGAGATATGGGTTGATGGAGCAAATATCCTCGATCCGAGGTGCGATGTAATGGCAATACGCAAGAAAATAGGACTGATATCCCAAAAACCATCTCCACTGCCCATGTCGATATATGACAATGTCGCCTACGGACCGAGGATACACGGCACAAAGAATAAGGCCCAATTGAACGACACCGTCGAGAGTTGCCTCCGGACCGCCGGGCTCTGGGACGAGGTGAAGGGCAGGCTCACGGCGCCTGCCTCCAAGCTCTCGGTCGGCCAGCAGCAGCGATTGTGCCTCGCCCGAAGCCTGGCCGTATGCCCCGAGATAATCCTCTGTGATGAGCCCACTTCTGCCCTGGACCCGGTTTCAGCACAGAACATCGAGAGTAAACTGGTCGAGCTCAAGAACGACTACACGATCTTGATAGTCACCCATATTCTCCGCCAGGCGAGGCGTCTCGCTGACAATCTGGTCTTCATGTACCAGGGAGAACTGGTAGAAGACGGCCCCGCCCAGGCGATCTTCGAGAACCCGGCGGACCCAAGGACCCGGTCTTATATCACCGGCGAGATTAGTTGAGCCCATCTCAGCTTGCTGAAGCTCGCACGGTGTGTTACGCTCGAAGCTGACGGCCTGGCCGGGATGCCTGCCGGACCTGATCTACAGCAACTATGCCTGATGACCTGCTTGGTAAGCCTGAAGCAGCAGAGCTGGTGCTATCGAACCGCCCGTGCGGACTGGTACTTGACATCGATGGTACTATCTCCCCGATCGCGCCCCGCCCTGCGGATGCCAGCGTGTCACCGATCTGTCTACATCACATGGCGGCACTGAAGGGACATTTCGAGATGATGGCGGTCATGTCCGGCCGCCCGGCGCACGAGGCGAAAGAGATGGTTGGGATGGAGGGGCTGGTCTACGTGGGGTGCCATGGCCTGGAGAGGCTAAGCGGAGACAACACTATCGTTGCGCCGATGGTCCAGGCTCGTCGTGAGCAGCTCCGCCGCACCGCCAGGGTCCTGGCCAAGAGACTGACAGAGCTGCCGGAGATGGAAGGGTTTCTCGTGGAGGATAAGGGCATCTCCACGACGTTCCACTACCGGGGCTGCCGCCACCCTGAAGTTGCCCGCTCCATCATGCTGGAAATGCTCGGCACAATCCGCGGGCTGGACGGGCTGAGGATAATGGAAGCTCGCCGGGCAGTGGAGCTACTCCCCGACATAGCTGCGGATAAAGGGACAGCCTTGATGGGCCTGGCCTCTGAATTTGGGCTTCGAGGTATCTTCTACCTGGGAGACGATAGCACGGACGTAAGCGCCTTCCGCGCCATCCGTCAGTGGAGGGAACGGACCAGAGGCATGGGATTCGCCGTGGCGGTCACCGGAGAGGAGACGCCTGCGGATGTTTTGCAGGAGGCCGATTTCACACTGCCGGGGGTCCCAGGGGTTGAGCGGTTTCTTGGGCTTCTGCACCAGCTCGCAGCGGGACTCTCTTCTGGAGCTCCGCCATCTGCTGATAGAGCCAGAGAACAGGGTCCTCCGACTCCACCACTCGGCGCAAAGCATCCTGCATCTGGCGGCGTTCCTCCCGGGGTAGAGTGAGGGCCTGATACAAGGCCTCGGACGTTCCCTCCAGGTCAGTGGGGCACACACCTATGGCGCCCTCCTGCAATTGTTCATAGGCGCCTGTCGTGTCAGACAACACCAATACCCCGTCCTTTGAATTGGCTATTGGCCCTTCCTTGGCTACCAGGCTCATGCCGTCCGTCACTGGATTGACCAGTAGCACGTCATAGAGGCTCATAGCCGCCAGGTTCTGGAGATGATTGCTGTCCAGGATCAACTCAATTGGGCGCCATTCCTCGTTCCCGTGCTTCTTGTTAATGAAATCCACCAGCTTGTTGATCTCGTCCATGTGACGCTGGTATTCCCAGATTCGGCTCCGGGACGGTGCCAGAAAGGCCAGGAAGCGGACCTTGCCAGATAGAGCCGGGAAGCGGTTCAGCAGGCGATCGAAGGACTTGAAACCGCGCACGATGTTCCGGCTCGGCTCGGCTCGATCGATCCGGATAATTGTTTGCTCGCCACACTTCGAGCGGAGGCTATCAACATAAGAGCGAGCCCCGTGAGAGGCCAGGCTCCTGCGCAGGCCCAGAACATCTATAGTAACGGGGTAAGCCCGCACCCAGGTCGTCCACCCATTGACCTCAACACTGCAGGCGTCTTCATCTACGTGGGCGCCTCTCAGGGTGGACCGGCAGGTATGAAGGAAATTGTAGACGGACTGCGCATTCTGGAACCCCACGATGTCGCACGCAAGGAGGTTCCGCAGGACTGGCTCGCGCATGGTCACAGGCAAAAGCTGCCAGTGGTTGACGCCGGGCCAGGGAATGTGGGTGAAGTGCATAATGAATGCGTCAGGTGCTTCTTGCCGGAGGTACCCGGGAGCAAGGTACAGGTGATAGTCCTGGAGCAACACCAGCTTTGACGAGTCCGCCCTTTGAGCTTCTTCAGCCAGTGCCGATGCCACCAATTTGTTGACCGGTACATAGCCTCTGTTCCAGGCATCATGCACTGCTTCAGTTATGTTGGGTGTCCATGGTGAATTCCACATGGAGTGCTGCAAGAACCAGAGGAGTGGATTGCTGACGATGTTGTAGTACTTGTGATACTCATCCTTGATTGGAGAAATGAAACGGACTCTCACATCGTGGCCGGGCATCGGAGACTGGATCGGGTCGCTTCCCGCCGCGGCCAGCGCCTCGCGATCGCTCTCATTCATTGCGCAGGCCACCCAGGTCACGCGACAGGATTCGCAGGCTGCCTTAAGCGTAGAGACCGCTCCGCCGCGCCCCCGGCGCGCCTGGAGCCCTCCTTCGGGAGCAGGAGAAAATTCTAGAGGGCCGCGGTTGCTGGCGATTAGCAACCGTTTACCGGCGAGCACATCCCGGCATAGCTGTTGGAGGTGGACCCGTCTCTCTCTACTGACTGGTGGATCCTTGAGACGACCCTCCAAGTCCGATGCATAACCGTGTGCTGCGGGAGCTAAGCTACCATGAAGGACCGGGTCATCCATCCCAGCGCCTCCAGCAAGCACTTGCCTCTCATGCGCAGCCCCGACCATGGCGCCCACGGAACTCCCGGACGAGACAGCAAGCTAGCCTTTGGCGGACACTCTAACATACCAGGCCATGGTAGTCAACAAGCGGTTTTGTCATCAGCGAGCACGTATGCTATTTCACAGCGGGAAAACGCACTACCCACATTGTGGAATGGATATAAAAAGAGGCGAGGGACTCAGGGGCGGGCGGGCCTGAGTCCCTCTTCTGATTTTTTGGGACCGGCTAGAGAGCCAATCCCTCGGGGTGAAATATAAGAGGAGGATTAGGGGCTACATATTTGTTTGGCCTAGCGCCACTGAGCCTTCCTGGCTTCGTTCAGTCGCAGGCGCTCGACCCGGTGATTCACAACCTCCCAGTTGACGTTCCGCATAAAAGCATCTAAGTACTTCTTGCGGGCGGTGCCGTAATCAATAAAATATGCATGCTCATAAACGTCGAGTATAAGGAGGGCGGAACAGTCCCAAACGCCCTCGGAATGTATATCCGTCAGGTAATTGTGGATCTTGCCATCCCTCCAATCAAAGGCCATTACCACCCATCCACGGGCTGCGATACCAAGCGACTTGAACTCCATCTCCCACTTATCATAGGAGCCGAAGTCCTCCTTGATCAGTTCCATAACCTGGCCCGTGGCTCCGCGGCCGTCGCCACCAAGGTTCTCGAAATACATCTCGTGGAGGCGGATGGCATCCGAGGCAAATACTTCCTCTTTCTTCAGTTCGCGGAACAGACTATATGTAGGGTTTGCCTCCGCAAGATCTGCCGCTGGCACCTTTGCCTCTATTTCGTTCAGCTTATTAACGTATCCCTTATAGAGGACATCATAATGCTCGTCAATCTGCCTCTGAGATATCCCCTCCATCTCCCTGGTCGGTTTTACGTCTTTAGCCACTCTTGGCATGTCGCTCTCCTACATCAGTCTGCGGATCGGGCACCCAGCCGCTATCATGCTACCTTAAGAGCCTTGCGATGCCGGCCGGGCCGGCCCCGGCCTCCCTCTGCCATTAGCCGGGCAGCATCGGCGGTCATGCGCACCTCTTCCAGCAGCGCCGGAGAGAGCTTCTCTTCGTCTTGGATCATCCGGGCCAACTGAATTTCGTGTCCGCATTGTAGACATCTCAAGTAGTAACCGAAGGGATCTCGATCCTGATAGAAGTCTCCTTGACAACGGGGGCAAGATCTTAGCCAGAACATAACGCTTACTTGCCTCTCTTTCTTCATCGATTTCTGCTCTTCGCCTGCCATCTGCTCGCATTTGTCGCCTCCGCAGCCGTCTCCACTTGCGCGCCCTGTGGATGGCCAGGGATAGCTCCATTGCCGTGGTCTGTCGCCCCGAAGGGCTTGTTTCAGTGAAGAGCAGTGTCTTTAAGACCGGTGTCCGTTCCTCGGGCCACATCCACGAGCGGGCTGACCTGTGCCACCAGGAGATCTGTCTGCCGGCTAACGGGGCACTCAGCGATTTCTGATCAAGAGCCCCGCTTGTGGTTAGCCAGGTATGAACACTTGTCTGTAAGACCATACAAGAGGCATGTTAGCAGATGGCCCCTTTCAAAGGGGTCAAAAAAGCTACTAATAGATTGCAAAAATGTAACAAGATGTGGAAGGCGCTTACAAACCCAACATCTCCAGGAATGTCTCGATTTGCGCCTGCGCCTGTGTGGCAGAGAAGGCACGGGGGTCAGCATGGTCACCTTCCAGCAGAATACCGGGAACTCCGGCACGATCCAGAAGATTCCTCTGTATCTCCTGCTGGGCGGTGGAAAGGGGCTTGCAGCTCCGGTTGGAGTGGAAGATATAGCCATCAAGGTGGTATTCCCTGGCCTGCTCAGCGTAGATCTGGATCCGTCTCTCGATGGTGTAATTCGGCCAGATGTCCAGGCACTTGTTGGCGTAGCCGCGCCAGGGATCAGACAGGTCGATTCTTCCGCCCCAGGCATAGCAGGTGTAGTTTTCTATGACGAATATGGCCCCACGCTCCTCAACAGAGGTGAGGAAGGACAGATCATGCCAGGGAGGGATATTGTCCAGCGCGAGGCGCGCCTTTTCATTGGGGATAGCGCCCTGTCCGTTCCGGGCCATCTCCCTTAGCTCATCCCGCAATGCCGTGAAGAAGTCTACTGTGGGCTGAGTCCCAAGGAGCGTGACCAGGGGAAAGACATTGCCAACCATCTCTCTGGTAGCTACCGGGCAGGGACGGCTCTTACGCAGGTCCATGACCTCGTACCAGACCTCAGCCGCCCGGTCAGAGAGGGTCATGACCTCCATGAACCGGTCCTCGCTCATCCGCTTGCCTGTATGCCGCTCAAGGAAGGACACCAGGCCTTTGAGCTGGCTGACGAAGTAGTCCATCTGGTGTGGGTTGATGTCGCCCTCAAGGAAAGGAGCATCGACGACGTGGATAGGCACATCCCACATCTCGCTCAGGACCTGCCACCACTTGTACTGGGTCATGCATATCAGGCGGGTTGTAAGCAAGAGGTCCGGCCTGGGTAGACCGCCGAACGGGAGTGTGCGGGGGTCCTCGTGGTCCATGCCCAGATTCACTCTGAAGTAGGAGCAGGCGTCCATGGAGTATCCCATGGCCTCGGTCTTCTCACACTTCTCTCGGGCCATCTTCTGGGCCGAGATCATTGCGGAGTAGCTCTCCGGATAGAGCGGATAGACACCGTTGGCGTGAACAAGCTCCACTGGCACGTTGCCGGAGCACCAGGCTACCAGCTTGCCCTCTTGCTTCCACTTATGAGCGCCAAGCCAGTAGTTCTTGAAGATGTCACGGCCGATATAAGAGGACTCCAGAGTCCTTCGCTTTTCTCCCGTCGCCAAGGTTACCCCCCTTTCCGCACCATTTCCACAAACGTCTGGACCCTGGTACGGACCTGCCCCACCGCGCGGAGAGCCAGCTCAGTCTCCAATTGCAGACAAGGAATCCCCATGTTCTCGAGCCACGTCTTCAGAAGCGGGTCTTCGAAGATGTGAGGGTCGCAGTGCTTCTCCGTCAGGAAGATTACCCCCTGCGCCCGTCCCAGCTTGATGAAGTCCAGCATCTGGTTAAACCTGACCTTGGGCATGCTCCGTGCCGGGCATGGCAGCTTCGTCCAGTAACGCTCGGTTATCCCCTCGAAGGGTGCGACAGTCTCGTCTATCATGTCCCAGTACCAGCGAGTCCCGGTATAGAGGTCATCCGAAGTGACGGACGCCCCCACTTCGTCGATTACCTGGGCGAAGTTCAGGTCGATTAATACGGTGCCTGTAAGGTGCAATCTGAGGCTGGCATCGCCATCATCGAGCGGCGATGCTTCCAGGGCCTCCACCAGCACCGCCAGCAGCCGGTTGTGCTCTTCCTTGGGCATGATCATGCTGGCCAGGACCACGTGCGCCCAGTCGGCGCTGGAGAGCAACGAGACCCGGTCCTGGCGCAAATGGAAGAGCTTCTTCAATAGCCTCCGTCCTTCATTGTACAACTGAACAGACGTGGCCAGAGCCTCCGGTGTTATCTCGTGCCCAATAAGCTCTTCCAGGGCCAGCTTCAGCCGGGCCAGCTCCCGGGCGAAATACGGACGGCTCGTGGGTTCCGTGCTGCCGGGCAGGTCCAGGGCCTCCATCCAGGGGATTGGAGCATGGATCCTCCACAGCTCCCAAAGAGGATGCATGGCCTCGCACCAGAGGGGGGACACGACCAGCCCGTCCACAAACGCGTACCTGCCCCTGAGGGCCTGGTCCAGGGCGCTGCGCATGAGAGTACATACGTAGGTCGGCATGTGCCGGTCCGCCTCGGAGACATTCTCGGTGTTTCCGAGGATGCGGTACGGCAGGGCTCCGGCGGCATGGAGCAGCTCCTCTGGCACGTAGTCCCAGAATATGCCCATTACCCGGCCTCCCCGCTCCTTCCAGCGCACCGCCTGCTCCTCCGGGTTGGCCCAGGCCTGGGTAAAGGGGGCTACCAGTTTCTTGATACGCTCAGTGTTCGCGTTGACCGCTACGATGATACACTCCTACAGCAAGACGAAGTGGAAACATGGTATCACCGAACGCCCGCGCGGTTCAAGTTTTGGGACGGGACGGCGCCCGCGGCCAAGCACCAGGGGTCAAGAGCATGCGTCGACCGCCTCTATCACGTAGAGCTTGGCGTTCTCGTCTCGCCCTTCATACCCGCAGTCTCGTCGACCAGGCGCTGCATCCTCTTGATCATGGTCTGGTTGACCAGGTTGAGGCTCTCGTCGAAATCGGCCTGGTTGATATAGGCGGCGCGGGGGTTGGAGATGACCCGGAAGTAGTTCATGAGCGCCTGCAACTGGCCATGGACCTGCAGGTAGCTGATTCGTCCCTCGGACACCCTGGCAAAGCCGGCCACCCTCCCTTCCAGGGCCTTGTGGTTGATGTGCTCGAAGAGGTTCTTGATGCCGGAGCTGAGCGACCCGTTATAAATGGGGGAGCAGATGACAAACACGTCCGCCTGGACTACCTGATCGAGGGCCGCCCTTGTCTCATCTTGGTATTCCACCTCAAAGCCGCGGAAGTTCTCGACCGGCGCGGTGCCCAGGTCCAGCAGCTCGGCATCCGCATATTTCTGGCGGGCATAGTCCCAGGCAAGCCGGGCGAGGACCCTGGAATAGGAGCGCTCCCTTCTGCTACCGCAGATGACCAGAACCTTCATTATGCTGCACTCCGTTCAAGGCCGCTGCAGGCCGAGCAGGGCCATGAGTGCCCGTCAAGTCTTTGACGGGCACTCCAAACACGCGTTGGACAATCCGAGAGGCACTATCCCATATACAGATATTGGAGTGTTGGAGACCGCTGGAGCCCAAACAGCCCCTCGATGGACATATCGAACGAGCTGGGCACACCGCCCATGAGCAGGGGCAAGAGCCCCGGTATCCGGTATTCAATTACCCTCGGGGGTAACGGAGCATCTCCCATCTTGGCCGCCAGGTCGATCGCCTCCGGCAGATCACCGAACTCGTCTACCAGGCCCAGGTCTTTGGCCTGCCTGCCCGTGTAGACGCGGCCGTCGGCGATTTCCCGCACCCTATCGGCCGGCAGGTCACGCCCTTCGGCCACCACCTTAACGAATTGCTGGTACGCCTCATCGATCATCGCCTGCCACACCTTTTTGGCCTCGTCGCTCATGGGATAGAGCCCAAGGCTGGCATCCTTGAGCGCCCCGCTCTTGAAGATATTTGCCCTCACCCCGACCTTGGCGAGAAGCTCTTCCAAATTCGGGACAATGCCCAAGACTCCGATACTTCCGGTCAGGGTATTCTGGTTGGTCACGATCCGGTCGCAGGCAGTGGCCACGTAATAGCCCCCGGAGGCAGCCAGGCTACCGAGGGAGGCTACGACTCGCTTACCATGGTTGTTGCGAGTCCGAAGAATTTCGTTGTGGATCTCGTCTGAAGCGGTCACCTCTCCGCCAGGGGAGTTGATCCGCATGACCACGGCCCTGACCATTGGGTCTTTCTGTGCCTTCTGCAGCCATTTAGTGATGCGCCCGCTGTGGGCCCCGCCGGCGGCTCCCAGGGGACGCGTCGGCCCTTCACCGCCCTGAATCGTGCCCGTGACGTTGATAACTGCCACACCTGGCCGTTTTTGCTCGAGCACGTTGCGTAGCACGCCGATGGCAGTCGCCCCTGCTGCGATCGATAGGGCCAGTCCTGTCAGCTGCGCGGACATAGAGGAGTTGTGTCTTTCTCTGTTCATGGCTTCACCTCCCGATAAAGTCATATTCACTTTGGGATGGTTAGCCCGCGTTCCATCCGGTCTCGACCTGGCGCCTTGCCAGGAACTGAGGACCTGCCCGGATCGGATCTAGAGCCGGGTTAGCCCTCTGTCGTGGATGGCGCCAGTTGAACGAACCTTAGTTTGCCAATCTTCATGACGAGTGGCGCTTCGGGATCCAGTCTGATAGTCTGACCTTGACGAAGCGTCTGCTCGTCCAGCTCGACCGCACCCTGCCGCAAGAGCCGCTTGGCCTCTGCCTTACTGGGGACCGTACCTGACGCCATCAGCAGGTCTACAGGGTCCAGAGGGGCGTCCCAGTAGCCTTCTGGCAGGCTTACCCGGGGCATCTCAGACGGCACACCCCGGCCGCGCACGACCCGGTTGAACTGCTCCTCCGCTGCGGTGGAAGCAGCGTCTCCGTGGAACTGGGCGACGATATCCCGGGCAAGGCGCTGCTTGAGCACGATTGGGTTGATCGATTGCCCGGCTATCTTGCCACGGAAGTCCTCCAGCTCATCGTCAGGCACGTCCGTCAGCAAATCGAAGTAATTCACGATAAGCGAATCAGGAATAGACATTAGCTTGCCATACATCGCGCCGGGGGGCTCGTCTATCCCAATGTAATTGTCGAGGCTCTTACTCATCTTCATGGAGCCATCGGTACCGGCCAGCATGGGCACCAGGAGGACCTGCTGAGGCCGCTGGCCCATCATGGTCTGTAACTCGCGCCCAAGGAGAATGTTGAACTTCTGGTCTGTGCCTCCAAACTCCACATCCGACTCTACCATGACGGAGTCGTATGCCTGTAGCAAGGGGTAGAGGAACTCGGTAATGGCAATAGGATTGCCTGAGGAATAGCGCTGGTCGAAATCCTCACGGGCCAGCATCTGAGCTACGGTGAAGCGGCTGGTGAGGTTGATGACATCACGGAGCGTGAATGAACCATACCACTGGCTCTGCCAGGCTACTTCAGCCCGATCACGGTCCACGATTTTGAAAAACTGGTCTAGATACGTCTGCGCGTTAGATCTGACCTCTTCCGGGGTCAGCATGGGACGGGTCACGGAGCGCCCCGAAGGGTCCCCGATCTGAGCCGTCCAATCCCCAACGATGAGCACAACCTTGTGGCCCAAGTCCTGCAACTGCCGGAGCTTGCGCAGGCCCACCGCGTGTCCCAGGTGGATATCCGGGCGGGTCGGGTCAAAGCCCTGCTTCAGACGCAGGGGCTTCCCGGCTGTCAGGAGATCCCGGAACTCCTTCTCTATGATGATCTCCACCACTCCGCGGCGGAGGATGTAATCAAGGTCGCGTGTTACGTCAGCATGCCCGGTGTTCGTGCTCACTCGCCCTCCTACTCGCGCAACGCCAGCCGCGCCTGGTCCACGTCCCGCTGGATCTGGGCTACAAGCTCGTCTACCGTGCTGAAGCGCTTTTCTGATCGCAAACGCCTCAGCAACTCAAGGCGGACAGTCTTTCCATACAGATCGCCGTCGAAGTCCAGGAGATGGACCTCTACCGTACGCTGTTGGCTTCCGAACGTTGGGTTGTTGCCAATATTTGTTACCGAAGCATAGGAGTCTGCCCCTATGTAGACGCGGCTAACATAGACACCGTTGGCGGGGATTGCCAGCGTCGGGTCCACCGCCAGGTTGGCAGTGGGGAAGCCAAGTCCCTTCCCCCGGTGGGCGCCCGGAACGACCAGTCCACTCATGCTGAAGCGCCGTCCGAGCAGGTAGGAGGCCTGCACGACATCCCCTTCAGCCAGGGCACGTCGGATTGCAGTGCTGCTCACAATCAGACCTTCCAGCTTCAGGGGAGGCACTACCTGTACCCCGAATCCCTGGCCCTGGCCGATCCTGGAGAGGGTTCCAATGTCCCCTTCCCGGCCCTTGCCAAGGGCGAAATCGGGGCCGAGCACTAGCTCTTTCATCTTCAGGTGCTCCTGAATGAGAGAGACGAACTGCCGCGCCCCGGTACTTGCCAGCTTGGGAGTGAAAGATAGTGTAGCGATCAGGTCTATCCCAAAGGACTTTATTATCTCAACTCTCTCATCGAGCGTGCAGAGACATGGTATTCTCTCGTCAGGGTAAATCACCTGCCTGGGGTGAGGGTAAAAGGTCACTACACCGCTCAAGGTCTTTTTGTCCCGGGCAGCTGCGATGACCTGGTTAAGCAGGTGCTGGTGCCCAAGGTGAACACCATCGAACACTCCGATGGTAAGGACCACGTCCCTGCTCGGAGTCATCCGGGCGAGCTCCTCGACTATCTGCATCCTTTGTACTCCACCATAGCCTTAAGGATAAAGCACCTTCTGGGGCTGGCACACGCCCGTATATGGATCGAGCCGGGCCACTGCCAGCAGATCGCCACCGCCCGAATAGACTCTGCAGAATGGAGAGCCCGAAGGGGGACGGCTGGTCTTGCGAGGAGGCTTGAGATTCAGTGGTTGCCCCTGGAGAAAAGCATCTTGACCTGCTTTGTTGAGTATTACCGCCTGCCATTGCAGGAGGACTTCGTCCATGGGCAGGACAAGGTCCCTCCAGTAGCCTTCCCGGCAGGCCGCTTCCAGCTCCTCCAGGGTGAGTCCATCCTCGATGCTAAAAGGCCCATCCTCTATCCTGATCAACCGCTCCTGATATGCGCCACAGCCCAGCTTCTGTCCCAGGTCATGGGCGATGGAGCGCATATAGGTGCCCTTGCCGCATTCCACCTGAATAGACAGGGCAGGAGGATCCCAATCTACCAGTCTGATGTCAAATATCTTGATCCGCCTGGGGGCTCGCTCCACCTCTATTCCGGCGCGGGCCAGGCTGTAGAGACGCTGTCCCTGGTGCTTGAGAGCACTGTGCATCGGAGGGATCTGGTCTATCTCGCCCTGAAATGATCTCAGGGCCTCTTCTACCTGTTCCCTGGTCACCCCGGACGGGTCGCTCCTGGTGAGAAAATTCCCCTCGGCATCGTAGCTATCGGTGGTAGCGCCAAGGACTATGCGGGCACAGTAGGCCTTTCTCGTATCGAAGAAGTACTCCACCAGACGAGTGGCATGATTGAGAAAAACGGGAAGGACTCCCGTGGCGGCGGGGTCCAGCGTGCCGCCATGACCAACCTTCCGCTCTCTGGTAAGGCGGCGCACGGCGGCAACAACCTGAAATGAGGATAGCCCGCCAGGCTTATTGATGTTCAGGATCCCGGATACCATTGGCAAGGCCTTTGGGAAAGACGCAGGCATGGGAGCAGACCCTATGTTTCCGGCTCGATCTCTTTCAGAATCTGAAGAATGCGGCTGCCCCGCTCGATAGAGTCATCCATACGGAAGTACAGATCAGGTGTATAACGAAGACTGAGCCGGCCCGTTAACTCCCTGCGAAGAAATCGCGCCGCCGAAGTGAGCCCCTCCATGACCTCTTTCTTCTCCTCCTCAGTGCCTAACACGCTGACAAAAACCTTGGCAGTCTTGAGGTCAGAAGCTACCTCCACGGCAGTTATAGTTACCATGTGCGCCAGCCGCGGATCCTTGGTCCCCTTAAGGAGCAGAGCGCTGATCTCCTCGCGCAGGAGCTCATTGACTCGTTCCGTTCGTCTAGTCATCAGCCCTCACCGGGTGGGTTTGGAGGCCTGCTGGTCTTTTTCCCGCGAGAAGAACTCCAGAATGTCCCCTTCCTTGAAGTCTGAGAAGCCCTCGACGCCTACTCCGCACTCGAAGCCAGCGGCCACTTCTCTGACATCCTCTTTGAAACGGCGCAAGCTGGACATAGTAGATTCAAAGAGCTTCTCTCCACCCCTCAAGACGCGGACCATGTTGTTGCGGGTGACCTTACCGTCCCGCATGAACACGCCAGCCACAGCCCCGTGCTTGCCAAGCCGGAATACCTGACGAACTTCCGCGTGCCCTTCCACAACCTCGACAATTTTGCGCTCGAGCATGCCTACCAGGGCCTTCCGTACGTCATCTACCAACTCGTATATGACACCGTAAAGACGGATATCAACGCCCTCCTGGTCTGCGAGACGGCGGGCGCCCGGCTCTACCCTGGCGTTGAAGCCGATGACGATAGCCTCTGATGCAATAGCCAGGAGAACATCGGATTCGGTAATACTACCGACATCCGCATGAACAAACCGGACCTTCACAGGCTCGTCTAGCTTCTCCAACGACGAGAGAATTGGCTCCAGGCTGCCCTGGACGTCAGTCTTTAGGACCAGGTTAAGCTCCTTGACATTGCCCGCTTTTATCTTGTCGGAAATGTCGTCCAGGCTGAGGCCGCGCTCGGCGCGGACCCCGCGCCGGTCTTGCAGCTCACGGCGCCCCTCTGCGATCGCCTTGGCCTGGCGCTCGTCGCTGATTGCCTGTAATGTATCACCGGCTGCGGGCACCGAGCTCAGCCCCAGGATTGCCACGGGCATGGCAGGCCCAGCCTTTTTCACCCTCTTGCCGGTATCGCTAAACATGGCCTTGATGCGTCCGGAGGTACCCCCAACCACGACCATATCCCCCAGGTTGAGTGTGCCGTTCTGCACCAGGACTGTAGCCAGAGGACCGCGGCTCTTGTCCATTTCTGCCTCGACGACCACGCCAGAGCCTGGTCGCTGTGGGTTGGCCTTGAGCTCCAAGACCTCGGCAACAACCAGGATGTTCTCGAGCAGTTCCTGGATTCCCACCTTCTTCTTGGCCGAGACGGGAACAGATACTACATCACCGCCCCATTCCTCGATAACGAGACCCAGGTCAGCTAGCTGCTGCTTTACCTTATCCGGATTTGCATCCGGCTTATCTATCTTGTTAATAGCAACGACGATAGGCACGCCAGCGGCCTTGGCATGGTCGATAGCCTCTTTGGTCTGGGGCATAACGCCATCATCCGCCGCTACGACCAGTATGGCAATGTCGGTGGCCTGGGCGCCCCGGGCGCGCATGGCCGTGAATGCTTCGTGACCGGGTGTATCAAGGAAGGTTATCTTCTGGCCGTGGAGTTCCACCTGGTAAGCGCCGATGTGCTGAGTTATCCCACCGGCTTCGCCAGCGGCCACATTGGTCTTGCGCAGGGCATCCAGAAGGCTGGTCTTGCCATGGTCCACGTGGCCCATGATGGTAACCACGGGAGGGCGCGGCATCTTGAGCCCAGCGTCTTCCCCTTCCTGTTCTGCGGTCAGCGCCTTATCGGCTTTCTCCTCAGCTACGCGCTTTTCCTCTTCCGGCTCGAATCCGAGGTTGTCCGCAACCATTGCAGCCGTGTCATAGCCGATCACCTGGTTGATGTTCGCCATGACGCCGGACTTCATTAGTTCCTTAATCACTTCGATAGCCCCGACTTCAAGAAGGTCTGCCAGTTCCTTTACCGTCATAGACGATGGCAGCTTGACTAGCTCGAACTCTTCAGTTACCTTTGCGGCTGGCGCTATTCCATCTGGGGTCGTGCGGCGCGCGCCGTCTCTTCGTCGGGGTCCCGTACGCCTGGGTTTGGCTCTATACTTTAATTTCGGACTCATGATACCTCCTGTCTAGGAGGACTAATCTCCTCACCAATGCTGTCTGAGATCCCCTGAGAATAAGATTCAAGGGCCTCACGGTTCTCCGGCGTTATGGTAGTCTTCAGAGCGCGCTCCAGTGACTTCTTCCGCAATGCGGTCTCCCAGCATGTCCGGCTCCAGCACAGATAAGCGCCCCTCCCGGACCTCTTGCCGGTTGGGTCTACCTCAACCGAACCGCTCGCCAACCTCACAACCCGTATTAGCTTTCTCTTGGCGGAAGACTGCCGACAGCTCACGCACATGCGCTGTGGGACATGCCTCACCGCAACCGGCCTGGAAGAGGACAAAGCCTTACTTGATCCGGAAGTCATATTCCTCGTCATCGTCCTCTTCAACTTCAATGGCGGACGGACGCCCACCGGTCCTCTTGACCTTCTTCTTGACAGCGCCCTCGTCCTTGTCTTTCCTGCCCTTATCCTTCTTCTTCTTGCCAACCACCGCAACTCTCTCTGTGGAAGGCCCAAGAATCTCTTCAGCAAAACGTATCGGCTGGCGGATAGGCGCAGGTGGCTCGGGGACAGGCGGTGGGGCAATCTCCTCCACCTCTGGGGCCACAATCTCAGCCGGAGGAGCTGCCTGTGCAACCGGCTCCAGAGCTACAGGCTCTGGGATAGCAAGCTCACCGGCGGCCGCAGCGGTCTCCGGGACCTCCGGTGCCTCTTGAAGTACCGGGGCAGCCTGTGCTACGGCAACCTCTTCCGGTGCCTCAACCTCAACCGCGACCGGCTCCTCGAGAGCCCTTGCCGCTGCCTCCACCCTGGCCTCTTCCTCAGCCTTGGCCTCAGCTTCAGCAGCTATGGCAGCCAGCCTGGCCTCCTCAGCCTTGGCCGTGGAGACACTCTTTATGTCGATCTTCCAGCCCGTCAGACGGGCGGCGAGCCGGGCATTTTGCCCGTCCTTACCAATTGCCAGTGAGAGCAACCGGTCAGGCACGACTACCGTCGCCACCTTGTCTGCCTTGCTGACATCAACCCCAACCACCTGAGCAGGGCTCAGGGCATTAGCTACAAAAACAGCGGGGTCTTCATCCCACTGGACAACATCGATCTTCTCGCCATCCAGCTCCCGAACAATGTTCTGGATACGCACCCCGCGCATGCCAACGCACGCGCCGACGGGATCGACTCCCGCTTGTCTGGAAGCGACAGCGACCTTGCTGCGGGAGCCAGGCTCCCTGGCAACAGCCTTCAATTCCACAACACCGTTGAATATCTCGGGAACCTCCAGCTCAAAGAGACGGCGCAGGAAGTTGCGGTGCGTGCGGGAAACCGTCAGTAAAGGCCCCCTGCTCGTGCGCTGCACTTCCAAGAGATAGGCCCTTATCCGCTGCCCCGCCCGATAACGCTCTGTCTGGATTTGCTCCGAAGCGGGCAAGATAGCCTCAGCCTTACCGAGATCGATGGTGACCTGCCTGGGCTCCACCCGTTGGATCAGGCCGCTGATGACGTCTCCCTCTCGCTCTACGAACTCATCGAAGACAGTTTCACGTTCCGCCTCACGCAGACGTTGAAGAACAACCTGCTTGGCCGTTTGGGCAGCGATGCGCCCGAACTCCTGGGGAGTAGTCGCCTCGAACTCGATGGTCTCACCGACCTCAGCATCCTTCCTCCGAGTCCGAGCCTCCTTCAGGTCCACCTCTGTCTGAGGGTTGGTAACCTCCTCAACGACGCGCTTCAAGGCGTAGACGCTGAATTCACCCTTCTCCGATACCTTGACATCGATGTCCTGGTTAACTCCTCCATAGGCACGCTTGTAAGCAGAGGCTAACGCGGCCTTCAGGGCGTCAAGAACTACCTCCCTGGGGAGGTTCTTCTCTGCGCATATTTGAGTTATGGCTATCAGGAACTCATTCTTCATGTTACCGCCAATCCTCCGCGGCTATACAACAAAAAAGTGGGGTTGAACCCACTTCACAATGCGCCGATTCTCCTTTCCTATGAATTATAGCATAGGGGCAGGCGTGATTCAAGGCCTGAGCCCGCCTCAAAGCATCCGAAGCAGGCCCCAACGCTGTCATAACTGTAGACAAGCGCAATAGAAGACGCATGGCGTTGCAAAAAGACACTGGATAACCGCCTTCCGTAGACATTACAGCCTATCTGCGAAATGTTACCGTCAGGAAGGGACAAGTTGCTGGAACGAATGTGAGCGGGCCGGAGGTCTGCTCTTAGACCTCCGGCCCGAAAGATTGCTATCTGGCTGTCTGGATCAGTCTTCTTCGACCTTGTCCTCCTCGGCGGCCACAATCTCCTTTAGCTTTCGCTTCTTCTCTTCTCTGAGCCTCTCATAGTCGTCATCTGCTAACTGGCCGGAGGCAAACCGGTCATCGAGCTCAGCCAGCTCCCTGAGCAGAACTTCCCGATTCGCTGGACGATTAGATACCGGCACCCCAGCCGTCGCGACCGGCGATGGGCGACTCCTTAGTCCATAGAATAGGACCAGACCAATGGCCACTACTGCCGCTCCGATGCCTCCCCAACGCAGGTTGTTCGAGCTCAATACAGCCGAGAAGGCGTTCCCGCCTCCCAGGTTAGTCAGGTCGATGGATAGTTCGGTGGCGACAGGAAGGTTGCTGCCGACCAGGTGCTGGTACTTTTGCCCACCCATGTCCACTGTATCCTGGACCTTAAGCTGAGGGCTGGACACCTTGGCCACCTGGTCGGTAACGAACAGGTTAAAGCTATCCACCGGATAGTAGAGTGGCAAGTCCAGATAGACCTCTGAAGACTTATAGGGTAAGTCGTAGGAGAAGACGATGCTCTTGCCACCAGGAGGCACCGCCAGGGTATCGGAGATCCCCTCAGCAGTTCTGAATGCGCAGCATTCGTCCAGGCCTTCCTGAGCCGTAATCTCGTTAGCCTCCGCCGGCACACCTAGCTTAAGGGTCTCTTTGCGGCCGTCGGTGGTAATCGGGTTGGCGCCTACATAGGTCTTATCCCCGGTGTTAACAAAGGAAAGGAACTCCAACACAGTAAGTGTGTCGGTGCGCACGTTGATGATCACGTGCCCTCTGCCAATCCTGATTTGTGACGGGTGAGAGGTCGGGTCATAGACCGGCACCTCCCAGTCCATAGAAGCAGACCCCTCAGTGAAACGCCGGAAGTCTGACATGTACTCGGCCTCCTGATAGAGCACGGAGAGGCCGTAATCATAGTCGGATGAGGTTGCCAGGCCAGTAAATTGGAAACGTCCCTGCTCATCAGAAGTTGTATTGGCCCGGCCCTGCTCAGTCTCGCCCTGATAAGTCACCAGGGTGATAGATGCATTGCCTACTCCCGCCCCACCAGGTGTGCGATTCACCAGGCGGCCATTGATGGTTCCAGCCTGGTCGAGTAGGCGTTCAGCCGACGCCGGAACAGGCGCCCAAACCATGGCCGTCAGCAGCAGCATGGCCACCGAAGACAAGATCCGTGTCATCCTCATATCGTACTCCGAAAACTAGACAAGATGCTCCTCATCGTGAATAAATTAACAATCATCTCCATTGTAATGGGGACGACCCAATGGGGTCAAGTTCATAGGCGTTGGCCCAATACTCATTCGTCCGCTAGAGTACGGTAGAACAGCGAGCAGAAAGTGACCAGAAACAGAACATAGGCGACCAGTAGCCCATAATAGCTGGTCAAGTCCGTCTGAATTACGTTTCGAACGGTTACTTGAGAGATCTCCATTGAGAGAAAGACCAGCGGGAGAGCCAGTGTGACTACCATGGGAACAAGGTCCAGGCTTGTCGAGCTGCCGCTGGCCTTCCGAGCGAAGAAGAGATTGCCTATCGACAGCAGGCCTATCGCTTCGAGCAGGAGCAAGACGAGCAGATCAAGCCGTAACAGATGACCGGAGCCGGTGAAGAGAGATATCTCCAATACTGAGACAACGTTAACTGAAAACACCCATACCAGGCTGGCGATGAGCTTTCCAGCCAGCAAAGGGTAACTCCCAGCCGGCGAGATGCGCAGAGCATCAAAACACCCACTCTCTACTTCGTGGTTATATGCATCTCCCAGGAACAACAGTTGGGTAAAAACACACACGAGCCAAAAGAGGGGTGGCAGGTAAGCCGCATCTTCTCCCTGCCACCTGTAAGCGAAGGAGCCCAGAAGGACAAGAACCAGACTTAGCATAAGCAATGAGGATAACCTCCTCTTGCTTCGCGACTCGATAAGGAGGTCCTTCCAGGCGAGTAAGAGAGTCAGCTTCATTCTTCGGCCTCCGGCTTGAATGAGCCGGACATTCCGGGGTCTGACCGAGGAACTGAGGTCTGATCGGAACACAGCGCACCGTTTGTCAGCACCAGGACGCGATCGGCTGAAGGAAGGTCCTGATCCGGTTGGTGGGTGGCAAGCAGGAGCACCTTGTTCGAGGTCCTGGCTAGTAGATCGCCCAACCAGGCGCGGGCAGTGGTATCCAGGGCGGAGAACGGTTCGTCTAGCAAGAGGACGGGCGGATCGTGCATCATGGCACGGGCAATGGAGATGCGTTTCCTTTGCCCTTGCGATAGCTCCCGGACGGGTACTTGGCAATGCTCTGCGATCCCCATTGCCCCGACCAATTCCATCGCTCTGCCGGACGCCTCGTGGCGTGACAATCCGTATAACATCCCAAAGAAGCGCAGGTTTTCTTCCGCCGTCAGGTCCATATAAAGCATACTCTGGTGTGCAACATAGCCAACCTGGCGCGCCCGCTCCCGGCGGTGTCCCCGTGGCCCGCTGGCAGGGATGAGGACCTCGCCGGAGCTGGGAGCGGATATCCCGGCGATGACACGGAGGAGAGTTGTCTTGCCCGCCCCATTAGGTCCGAGCAAGAGGACCTTCTCACACGCTCTAATGTGGAAGGACACGTCCTGCAAAGCCGTTGCGTGCCCAAAGATCTTTGAGAGATGCGCAGCACGGATCATTTTGCACCCAACCCCTTCAGGATGCTCTCGCCTGTTATCGGAAGCGAGCGAGGCATCGTTTTTGGGCTAATGCAGCCTATCGGCCGCTCGCTTTCAACTCCCAGAATACAGAAAAGGAAAGGGGGGGTGGAAACGGGATTCCCACCCCCCCTTCTGGTCTACCCTACCTCTCCGGCTATCTCAGGGTAGCCCCTGGAACGTCCTTGCCAGTTAGTTCCTTGTAGGTCTTCTGGAGGGTCTGGACCGTGAATGCAGTGTTGTGCACGCCGTAGCTGCCGTCAATCCTTACGAGATTGTAGTTCCACATGGCCTTCCGCTGGACCTCAGTGGAGTTGGAGTTATCAACAGGGTAGTTCAGTACTTCACCCTGAGCATCCTTTGGCAGCAGTGCACGGAGGGCAGCCATCAGCCCCTTGACCTCGGTCTGAACGCCCTCAATCTTGCCGTTGCCGTCGTAGTCGCCGGCGGCGGGCCTATCGAAGCTGGTAACTCCGACATGGCACGCGGCACAGGCTCCCACATTATCAACTACTTTGCCGTTCCACTCGGCCTCCATGTTCCAGCTATGGCCGCCAACGGAGAGAGCCTTCTCGTCATCCCTGGTGCCCATCTGGCCGTCAAGACCCGCGCCTACAGTTGGGTTCGCCGCCATGTGGCAGGTGATGCAGGCGTCCTTCATAGTGGAGTGGAACGAATTGCTTGTCTTGAGTGTTCCGTCGTAGTCGTAGATGCCCTGGCCGTAGAATACATCGGCCTGGGTATTCTCGTGGGTGCCGCGGTTCCGTGTGCCGGCAACCCAGTCCTTGAGGTTCTGCGGCGTCCGGTTGTCAGCATGGCAGCGGACGCAAGTTGCAGCCAGGCCGGCATCTACTGACCAGCCCATCGGCGCCTTTACCGTGCCGGTGATTCTGAGCTGGTTGGAAGCCGTACCGTTTGCACCCTCGTGCTTGTCTGTCATGGCATGCGGGTCATGGCATGTCGCGCAGCTTATGCCTGACTGCTGCTCAGCAGAAGGGACATTGGCGACAGTCTTGCCTGGTACAGCCCCATCACCCATGACGGAGGTGCCGCCCTTCACCCATTCTGCGACGTAGCCTGCGCCGGTATGGCAGCGGGCGCAGCTAGCGTTGGCGGCCATCTCCGGGTTCACCGTAGCGTGTCCCGCGTTCTTCCACTGAGCCCCTTGCGGATGGCACTGGCCGCAAACCGCAACATCCTGGCTCTTGGTGGCAGTATGCGCAGTAGCGCCTGGCCCGTGGCAGTTCTCGCACGTGATGTTAACTGTGCGGCTGAGGTTCGGATCGGCCTTCACCTGGTCCAGCGTCCAGCCGCCCTTTAGCCAAGCCAGCACGCTACCCTTGGAGGGATCCCAGCCAGAGGCTCGAGCGGCATCATCCATACCGCCATTGTTGGCTGCCTCATTGTATCCGGTCGTATGGCAGCGAATGCAGTAGTCCGAGCTGGCGCTATAGGAGCCCCAGGTGGTCTCGAACTTGGTAGCGTGGCCGGTTTCGGAGAAGGTGGCAGCGACGTCGGCAGCGCCCGGAACCGAGCCATTATGGCAGGACATACAAAGGCTGCTACCGACATAAGTACCGGCGTAGACAGTGGTTGCGCTACGTCCGGACTGCCCCTTCGAGTTGGTGACATCAAGGGCAACTTCGTACTCGCCCGCCCGGTCGGGGATGAGGATTGCGACTTCCTTTTTTGCATCGGCCAGGGAGGCCGCGGATCCAGCAGGCGCGCCTATGAGGCTCCACGACCAGGAGGTAATTGCGTTCTCCAGGTTGTCATGCTCGGCGCCCTGGAGGAAGACATACTCGCCCACGCCGACATTGTTTAGGCCTGAGCTTACTATCTCGTCTTCCTGGTGGCCAGTCTTGCCGGTCGTCGTTAGGGCAACCTTGCCATCCGGCAGCCTGACATGGTCGTCACGGGTGTTTACACCCTTGATAGAGATGTACTGAAAGTCAGCCGCTACGTCTGCGGATATCGCGGTACCCTCAGAAGGAGCGGTCCAGTGGGCAAAGGCGTGGTTGACACCGGTCGAAGGTCCAGTGGCCTGGACTTTGTATGTCAGCACTACCTGGCCCTTGGCGGGAATGGAAGGAACCAGCCAGACTACCTGGTCCCCCTGGAGCACGCCACCAGCAGTCGCTGAATTGGCGGTATACTTGGTTCCGTCTGGAATGAGTCCTGAAGCAAAGACATTGCTTACCACAGTCGTTCCTGGGTTATCCAGGGTAATATGGTAGGCAATGCTGTTCAGGTTTCTCCCGGCGGTCATCTTAACCGAGAAACCGGCCGGGGCTGCCTCCGACCCGGTGATCACCATTCCATATGCCAGTATGAAGGCGATCACCAGTGTCAAAGAAGCCAGGATGAGTTTCTTTGACATAAATCCCCCTAAAATCCACTAATTGCCTTGGCTTCTGCCCGTCTAAATTGGCTCTTCGATCACCCCCTTCTTATCGAATCAGGTTGTATTAGTTGGGCCAAGATTAAGGGTGCGGCCCCCGCTAGGGTTTGGGGAAGGCGCTCTGGATGAAACCCACACGGAGGCCGCGAAGGAGGGTAAGGAGGCCCCACTGGGGACGACGGGGTCGCGCATCGCCCCGGTAGGACACTATATTTAATTAAGACAGGAAGTCCTTCCTGCCTGGTGATAGGCTCGGTCGATAATGGTCCTCCTGGATTTTTTGCCCCGACCATCTCAGAGCATCCGGATGATGTCTACCAGGTCGGACAGCTTGGCGATGGACCTCTCCTCCTTGCGAAATATCTCCACTTTATTGTCCTGGGAGTTGAGGGCGATAACCACTGCACAGGGATTCTGTAGAAGGACCTGAGGCACGTTGATGGCGGGATGGGAATTGGTCTCGCTGGTATCCAGGAGAACTACCGCTCCCTGGTCGAGGCAGGCTACCCGCTCTACGGCTTCCGGGTCCTCCAGGCTCATCCCTACTACCCTTAAGTCCTCTTTCTTGAGTAGTGACTCCACCCCCTCCGCCAGGAGTGAGTGCCTATAAAGCACCAGTATTTCCAAGTTGGACCTCCTGACTGCTGGAGCCGCGACGTGAAATTACGTTCCCATTATTAATCTGGCCGAAAACTTTGTCTATCTATCTATAGGTATATTTTTGCTCCCGGGGGGTCTATGCTTTCTGTGTGAAAGTCTTCACGAATCCGCAGAAAAGCACAGCGAGTAAAGTGAAGGGGACGGCATCAATGCCGTCCCCTTCACTTTATGAAGATAACGCTGGTAAAGCCTTGGCAGGCTACGTCAACTTATACTCCGTGAACGTTACGTCCTAGAACTGCAGTCATGTACCTGCCAGAGTCACTGACCGGCTTTCAGTCTAGGCTACTTAGGATGCCTGGTGGCAGCCAGTACACTGGGCGTCAGTCCGGCCTTGATGGTTCGCCGGCAGGCCGGTTCCGCCCGGTGCGCCCGCGCCTGCTCCGCCAACGGTATGGCAGCCGGTGCAGGCACTACGGCCCTCAAGAGTGTGCGGTATCTTGGGAGGGCCGCCAGCAGCGGCCGTTGTCGGCTTTGCAGCTGCAGCAGTGGTCGCCGTTGCAACAGCAGCAACGGTTGGTGTGACTGCCGGCGGAGTGGTGGGCTTTGCAGCAGCGGTTGGTGTGACTGCTGTTGCTGCCGGTGTTGTAGCCTTAGGCGCCGCTGTGGGGGTTACTGCTGGGGGCTTGGTCGGTGTCGCTGTTGGGGCTGCTGGCGCTGCGCATGCAGCCAACAAAGCACCGATCAACAGGGCCGCCCCCAGGATTAGAATGAACCGGTTTGGCTTTTTCATGACGACTCTTCTATTACCTCCTTTGGTGGTTCCTACCTATTAACCTCCTCCTACTCCTTCGAGACAAACCAATGTCTCAGTTCATCTCACCCGTCGACTGTAAGAACTAGTGTCTAACGATCTTTCGAAGACTCCATCCGAGTCCTGCCAGGAGCATTCCGCCACTTATTGCCATAGGCAGCACCGGAAGCCCTCCGGTCCTGGGCAAGGCTCCTGGGGTAGCCGTAGCTGCAGCAGTAGGACTCGCTGCCGGTTTTGCTGGTGCCGCAGTTGCAGTGGCCGCGGGCGCTGCCGGCGCGGCAGTCGGGCTGGCGGCTGGCTTTGCGGGAGCGGTTGTGGCAGTGGGTTGAGCCGCTGGCGCTGCTGGCGCTGCCTGGTGACAGCCCGTGCAGGTAGCGTCTGCTCTGCCTGCGTGATTAGCCGGCATACCGGTGCCCCCAGTGGCACCCACTCCTGCACCCCCTACCTGGTGGCAGGTTGTACAGGCAGTACGCCCTTCCAAGGTGTGTGGGATTCGTGGCTGGGCCAGGACGACCCCTGGTAGCACGAGGGCCAGCACCAATCCCGAGACCGCGAGAAGTACCAGGTTCTTGTACTTCAAAGTCATTATCCCTCTTTATCAAATTTCTTTTGTGCAGCAGTGAGCCTTTGATCACTCAACCACTGCTAGGGCTTGCCAAGCCCGCCGGCCTATGTCAGGCCAGCCGTTCTATAACGGCTCTGGGGCTGAGCCTCTCACCTCCTTTCAGTCCGTGGCCGGTTATTACTTCAGGCTCTTGACGTACTCCACGAGCTCGGCTAGCTGCTCCTGCGAAATCTGGCTCTCCCCGTAGGCGGGCATTTGCCCTTTACCTTGCCGGACGGCGGTCTTCACCGCGTCCTCACTCGTAGAAGTGATCGCCGGACCCATGCCTGCCTTGCCGTTAGGGTGACAGCCATTACAAAACTTATTATACACAACTTTCCCGTTTTGGATAGCCCCCCCAGAGGCACTTTCCGCTCCAGCAGCCTGGGCGGTTGCTCCTGCCGCCTTCCCGGCCGGCGATGCGCCAGTTGTGGTTGAGGCTCCGGCCGTGCCGGTTGGGGTAGCCATCGCCGCCGCCCGCTCACTGCTGTCCCACTGGAACAGAACAGCGGCAAGGGCCAGACCAGCCACGAGGCCTATCAATACGAGAACGCTTCCCAATGTTCGCACTGTCAACACTCCACTGTCTTTCATACTACTCGGCGATAACAATTCCGACCATCCATTCGTGGCCGGTACCACGGATTAGAGCACACGCAAAGCTGATGAAAAGCCCCGGCAGTCCGGGGCCTCTTACCAGGCTTATCACCTCTTGTGCGGTGGGCAGACACACATATTATAGTGAAAAAGGGAAGCTAATGGCCAGCGGACAGGCGTAAGCGGCAACTGGTGAGGACAGGCCACGATCATATATTTCCTTGAAGCAAACAAAGGCTGGTGAACGCCCTGACCGGCAGATGAAGCTGCTGCTCGCTTCCCGCTGACCGTTACTTCTTAAAGGCGAGCAGGTACTGAGTAACCTGCTCTACTTCCTCGTGAGTCAAGGGAGGGAGAAAGCCGGGCATAGTAGCGTTAGGATTCACTGCCTTGGGGTCTTCAATATAGAGATGAATCTGGTCCAAGGGCATACGATCACCTATGCCAAACAGGTCCGGTCCAACCTTACCTCCCACGCCATTAATAGCGTGGCATGCGGCGCAGTTCTGCGACTGGTAAATGCGCCTGCCACTATCCTGCAAGGCAGTTAATGGCGGCGTGGAATGGCTCGGGGTACTCTGGAAGCCCAAGAATATCAGGTACAGCGTGCCAGCTACTACAAAGGCTGCAGCAGCCATTGAGACGGGCCGGCGAGAGGGCCTCCGACGGGGATGGGTGTCCAACCATGGGAACAAGATCAGAAGGAGAAGGGTTATGCCGGGCACGACGACTACCCCGATCCATTCAATCTCCCCGGGGAAGTATTTCAGCGCCTCAAACAGGAACATGAAGTACCACTCCGGCCGAGGTACATAAGACGTATTGGTAGGGTCCGCCTTGCTCTCCAGAGGCGCGCCTAGAATTACCACGAAGGCGAGAAGAATAAGGAGGACCAACGCTGATGCCGCGACATCTTTGAATATGCTATAGGGATAGAAAGCCTTCCCCTGCTTCTTCAGCTCGCTATAACGCTTCAGGTACGCTTGTTTCTGTTCTGGCCTCAACTCATTCTCCTGCCGCCCCAGGGGCTAACTAAAACTTTGGCCTCGGCACTCGCATCTCCTTGTCCTCCACCTCCTGAAGGTTTGGTGGAGCAGAGATGCCCTGCTTGATAACCATAAATAGGTGTACGGCAACCACTATGAGGGTCGTTGCCGGCAGTATCAGCATGTGGATGGCATAGAAGCGGGTGAGCGTCACCGCCCCCAGCTCCGCGCCCCCGCGCGTTACTTTGAACAGGAAGTCGCCCACGTAAGGAACGGTCCCGGCCATGTTGGTACCAACTGTCGTTGCCCAGTAAGCTTTCTCGTCCCATGGGAGAAGGTAGCCCGTGAAGCCGAACCCCAAGGTCAGGAGAAGAAGGACCACCCCCGCTACCCAGGTCATTTCCCGAGGATATTTGTAAGCGCCCATAATAAAGACCCGAAGCATATGCGCCGTCACCAGGCAGACCATGGCACTGGCTCCCCAGTGGTGCAGCCCCCTGATAACCCGGCCGAACATTACCTCGTTCATAATGAACTGGATGCTATCGTAGGCGTGGTCCGGGCTTGGTGAATAATACATAGCCAGGAACATGCCGGTTACCGCCTGCAGGATGAATACGAAGAGAGTCGCACTCCCGAGGGTATACCACCAGTTGACGCCAACAGGTATATGCCGCTCAAAGAGAGCGTCCCATATCGACCTGATCTCTATTCTCTCGTCTACCCAGTTCAGAACTTTATCCAAGGCCTCACCCTGTCCTATACTGCCGTCTTGTCAGTGACCCCTAAGCGGAAGTCCTTGTATACACAAGAGAGCGTGCTGCCCTCAATCTTGTACTCCATTGAATCCAGGGCCCGCGGGGGCGGTCCACCAATCACCTTGCCCGAAATATCGAATATTCCGTTATGGCACGGGCATAGGAACTGGTTCGTCTGGGCATTCCAGTTGAAGGCGCACCCCAGGTGTGTACACCGCGGATTGAAGAGGGTAAATTCGGTATCGCTATGCCGGACCACCCAAAGCGTCTTCTTATCACTTACGTCGACCCATCCATCCTTCCGAAAGAGAGTAAACTCAACGGACTTTGGCTGGTTGACTTTGAAATCATTGACCGATCCAACCTGCACCCACTCGTCCTTCCTGGTGGTGAACACGGGTGAGATCGAATAGCCGGTCACGGCCACACCTACCACAGCAGTGATGAATGCCCCGATAGACCGGATACTGTAGTCGAGAAATGCCCTGCGGGATACCGCCTTCGAGGCGTCCTTGTCCTTCATTGCCTAAATATCTCCTGACCTAGAGTCACCTAGTGAGGCTTGCTGGCAGGCAATTGCCGGTCGATGAACGTGGCTATACCGGTCGCGACGGTGGCCAGGATAATAATAGCCACGGGGGCCGCAAAAAGTAGGACCATAGGCGGTATATGCTCTACAGCCTCTTTGACAATCTCTGCCAGATGAATTAGAAATATCAATGCAACCTCCTCAGTTGTTCTTAGCCCCAGATCCGATCCAGTAAATTATGTTCTGAATCCGGTTAACTGTGAGCTGCGGTTGTTGATGAGGCATACGTATCTTGTCTGAGGTCATCCCCTGAATGACATATACCAATGTGCTGGAGCCTGGCGCCCCGGGAACCACAACCGGTCCATACTGTGTTCCCTTCATGACACCCTCGTAGCTGTCCAGCCGGAGTCCGTTCTCTGCAACATTCTTTCCATGACACCGGACACAGTACTGATCGAAGACAGGTTGTATATCTCCAGAATAGGTGCCTGTCCACGTGGCCTGTACCTTAAGAGGTGCATCCCCTGGCGCCGGTGATTGCGAACTGACGGGAGTCGCTGGCGCCTGAGGCGTGCAGGCCATCGCTAGAAGGGCTATTACCGCTATGGCGCATACTGCCAGTATTATCCGTTTCATACTTCCTTCTGGATCTTTCATATTGTGAGGCATATCACACAAGCCCATAACATACTACGTTTGCCGGAACGCGCTGTCTATCCAACTAAAGATATATTTATTTATGCCCCTCCTCTATCTAAAGATACATACCACCGGCCCAATTTGGCCGCCAGGTAATGTATCTTTAGGGCTAACAACATGTCAATACGTTCATTTTTCCAGCATTCGATGGTTTGTCTAAGGGCAGAAACTACGAAGCGTGAGATTCGCCGGTCTATCCCGGGCATGACGGGGCCTAGAGAAGAGGAGAGCGCCAATATATGTCTGGGGTTCATTCTGATCCTGAGCCCCGGCACCGGCACCGGTGCCGGGGCTATCTAGCAGGGCGAAGACAAATCCGCTTGTCTTAGCCCTGATTCGCTAATGGAGTTCTATTTGGCTGCTCCCAGCAGATACTGTACTATCGCAATGACCTCGTCCCGAGAGAGTGCGCCGCCCTTGGCTGATCCCAACGCCGGCATCCCGCCTTTACCCTCTTCCGTGGACTTGACCAGTTGCTCTTGACCCTGTCCATCAAGGAAGGACTTAGAGCCCAGGTTGGACCTGGCAAGCCCGTCTCCCTTCTCACCGTGGCAGGAGGCGCAGCTCTTGGCGAAGAGTTCCCGCCCTTGCGCGGAGGAGGCCTGGGGCGCCTGGCCCTTCTGACTCAGCCCCTTAAGGTAAGCCAGGACACCTTCTATCTCCTGCTGAGAGAGGGGACCGCCCTTTTCCCGGGAGAAGGCTGGCATACCGCCTTGCCCCTCGCTCACTGCCCGGTATAGAAGTGCTTGCCCGTTGCTGGCCAGGAACTGTGCATCCTCTAGCTTGATCCCCTCCATCTTGTTACCGTCTTGGCCATGGCAGACCACGCAGCGGCTCTCGAAGATGGCCTGTCCACTTACAGGCGCTGTGGGAGTCGCAGCTATTACCTTCAAGTACCCAACGATTGCAGTAATCTGGTCGTTAGATAGCTGCCCTCCCTTGGAGATGCCGAAGCCGGGCATAGTTCCGTGGCCTCCAAGAATGCTGTTGAACAGCCCCTTATCACCCATCTGGTTCAGGAATCCCTGGTCGTTCAGCTTTCTTGCTTGCACTTGATCGCCCTTCGACCCGTGGCAAGCAGAGCAGGTACGCTGATAGAGGATCCGCCCGTCTGTCTCCAGGCCTGTCTGCTCAGCCGCCGGCATCGGCAATGCCCCACTCGGCGGTCCGCCGGGATGGCACTTGGCACAGCTATCGCTTTGCGGATGACATTGCTGACACGTCTCCATGCGCGGCCGGTTAGTTTGGGGCACAGACAGGTCATGTGCCACATTGGAATGGCAGGTTGCGCAAGTAGCTCCGCGTTGAAGATGAGCATCGTGCGTTACGTTGATGTTCCCGAAATTGAACTTGAAATCCTGGATATCAGCTCGAGTAGTCATTCCTTCGTGGCAGCGGGCGCAGTTGGTGCTGACGCGCTCTGGCTCCGCTGCGAAGCCATTCACGTAGCCTTCGTATACGACCTGACCATGCTTGGCATGGCAGTCCACGCAGCTGACCTGGTCGAACCCTGGATGCACCAGGGACTTCACCGCCTTGTTAGGGGTATCGCCAACGCCATGGCAAGTCAGACAGTATTCAGAACTGCTCGTGGTATAGCGCGCCAGACCGGCCACCGGGGCCGTCAGCGGCGGTATCATGGCAATGAAAACGAAGAACCACACCCACCGAGGCAGCGCCTTGATTCTTTCCCAAATAGTTTCAGGTAAACCTGGTATCCTCTCACGAGGCAGCATTACGCGTCCTCCACTATTACACCTTGGTCAGGGTCACTGGCAGCCCCATCCAGGCAGGACTACCACCGACAGGATCAACAGCAACTGGCACTATCCGATAGGGATGAGAGCCGTTGCCGTGTTTCCCCCACCAAATGACCCGAGTATTCGGGTCCTTGCTCTCAAATGACTTTCCCTGCGCCACCCGGCCCGACTCCCAATGTCCAACGCAAGCACCCATGGCAACTACGTCAGGATGAATGCCCTGCGTAAGCCATGCTTTGGCCTTGATACTCCCAAGCTCAGAGGTGATATTGACCACATCTCCCTTGTGAATACCTAGGGCTTTGGCCTTTTCTGGATGTATCCACACCGGGTTTTCGTGAACAATCTCCGACAGCCACATACATGGCGCCGTACGTCCATAGGTATGAACGTTCCATTGGAAGGTGATGAGGGATAGACCGTCCTTCTCTTCCTTGTCCCGCTTGGATGGAGAGAAGTCCGGAAGGGCGGAGAGCCCAGCCGCCTGGACGGTGCTTGATGACACCTCGATCTTCCCTGAGGGCGTACCAAACCCCTTTCCCTCGTACATGCGGTAGGCTGGACGAGCCTGAGGGTCACGCCAGTAACCGTTCAGCTTCAGGTTCTGCAATCCGCCCGCCTGCGCCAGGCCGGGAATCTGAGCAACCAGAGAAGAAATGTAACTCTCCATTGAGCCAAATTCGAAGTACTTTTCCATGCCACCTCCAATGCGCTGCGCCAGCCGCACGGCGATGTCATGGAAGGGCAGGGATTCCCCCAGAGGCTTCACTACAGGCTGCATCAGACTGATCTGAGGCACCATGTCGTACGAAGGGGTGGACTGAATATCCCAACCCTCAAGGTAGGTTGCAGCCGGCAGTATGATGTCGGCCATGATCGAGCTTTCGGTGACGTACGTGTCCACCGCCACATAGAAAGGAACCAGGTCAGGATTCCTAAGGACCTTTGAAGTCAACTCCGGGTTCGGATAACTATAGACGGGGTTAGCCATGTTAGTCATGATGGCCTTCACCTGTGTCTTGCCATCCTGAATGTCGCTGAAGAGGCGGGACGAGTCAGCGGCGCTTAACCCAAGTCCGGGATCAGATGGGACCGGCTCAGCATCTGTCAGGCTGTAGGTCCGAGGCAGACAGTATCCGCCCGGCACGTCAATATTGCCGGCCAACACATTCAGAAGCGCAATAGCCCTCTCGGTCTGTACACCGTGGGTGTGCAGGCTTGCTCCATCGCCAGAGATTGTGGTAGACGGCTTATTAGTGGCAAACTCAACCGCTATCCGCTCAATTGTGGCGGCAGATATGCCGCAAATGCTTGCAGCCATATCGGTCGTGTATGTAGAGAGGTGTTGTGCAAGCTGGCCGGGAAGAAGGTTAGTCCACTTCGACAGGAACTCCTGATCGTGTAGACCCTTCTGCATGATCACATTAGCCATCGCAAGCGCTACTACCCCATCGGTGCCCGGCTTGATGGGGAGCCATTCATCGCTCCTGGAGGCCGTTCCGGATAGCCTGGGGTCCAGCGTCACGAGCCGGGCGCCCTTCATCCTCCCATCGATGAGTCTGCGCATGAAGGGGACATACAGCGTATGGCTCTCATAGGGATTGGAACCGAAGTTCAGTATGAACCTGGATTTCGAAACGTCGTTCATGTCCAGGGGGGCCCCCCAGGTGAGCTGCTGGGCGACCGCCTTGTTATTCTGGTACAAATGGCTTTCCTGGCAGAACCGAGAAGTGCCAAAGGACTTCACAAATCGCTGGACAATTGGCTGGGCGCTTTCGAAAAGCCCCGCCATAAAGACCAGGCCATCCGGGGTGCCGCTGTGCCGCATATCTGCGAGGCGAGCTGCTACTTCCTGAAGAGCCACGTCCCAGGAGACCCGCTGCCACTCATTGCCACCCCTCTTGCCGACTCGGCGAATTGGATAGATCAGCCGGTCTGGGTTATACAGGTGATTGAGACCGGCCTGCCCCTTGGCGCATAGGCGCCCTTGGTTATTGGGATCTTTGGGGTTGCCCTCGATCTTGACTAGCTGCTCGTCCTCGGTATATCCCAGAATCCCGCAGCGTGCGGCGCATTGGAGGCAGGTACTGGCCGTTGAACGACGTCCTCCACCGGTGGTACGGGAGACTGACTTGCCTCCCGGTACCAGCTCGCTGGCAGAGGCCATCGGCCCCAGGGTCGCCCCTATAGCCGCGACCCCGACACCAGCCCCTCCGAGCTTAACAAAAGTTCGTCGGCTTATCTTCTTCAATATCGTTCCCCTTACGCCAGCGGTAACGCCTGGCCGCCAATGACCAGTACGTAGCGCATGGCCATGACCCCTACCATCGCCAGGAAAGCCGCTATAGCAACAGGTACCAGCCGCCTCTTAGTAAGCGGCGACAAGAGGATCACTACTGGTACAACAGCGCCCAGGAACATCTCAACACCCAAGAAGTATGTGCTGAAGGCGCCGGACAGGAGCAACTGAGCCGCCTCCCTGGCTTCCGGGTCCAAGGTCAAAAGCAGGACCATATCGCAGAATACCAGGAAGAGGTCAAGCAGAATGGTAAAGCCAAGCATACGACCAAAATCGAAGGCCAGCTCTTTATTGATCTTGTGATCCGGAGAAAACAGCAGTCCCTGAATGATGACCACCAGGATCATCAATGCGATACCGGATACCATCGCGGAAACCAGGAAGTAGGTTGGCATAAGGGCCGTGTTCCAGAGGGCCCGGGCCTTCCCCAGAGCCATAATGAATCCGGTATAACCGTGCACGGACAGCGCCAGCGGTATCCCGATCAGACCGAAAAGGCGGGTAAGCTTGGCCTTTCCCGCGAACATAAAGCTGCCGTAGATCAGGCAGTTGATCGGATAGATCGTTAGCAGAAAACTACCGTAAGTTATCGGCGATGTCGGCTGGAGATAGAATAGAAGGTGCCAGAACCGGAGAGGCTGTCCCAGGTCTATGATCAGGTTCAGCGGGGCCAGCACCAAAAGCAAGATAGCCAGCACCACGCCTATCTTGCCAACGGGCTTATACTTGACCATTCCAAGCCCGTAGGCCATTGTTGATATAAGGAACGACCCAGCGCTAAGTCCGGTCATGTAGAAATATATGGCTATGGGGACCCCTAGCGGGGCCTCGTGGAATACGTTATATACTACTTGTACTCCCTCTTCCAAGCTCCTGCTCCTTAACTTCCAGCACCAACCGGCGCGCCCCCGATTTGGTCCAGCCTGTTGGTGCTACTCTTCGTCTTCCCCGGGAGTGCCGACAGCCCTCATTGCTGCCATGTCAGCGGCGATGTAGTAGACTTGTGGACTCGTATCCTTCTCCGGCTTGAGCACCTGTACAGGGCTATTCGCCAGGAGCCGGCTAATCTCGCTTTCCGGGTCATGCATGTCGCCAAAAGTCATGGCTCCCGTCGGACAGGTCTGCACGCAGGCAGGCAATAGGCCGGCATCCACTCGGTGGTTGCACCACTGGCACTTCTGCACAATCCGCTTGAAGGCATTGTAGTAGCGCACGTCGTAGGGGCAGGAGGCGATGCAATACTTGCACGCGATACAGCGATGCGGGTCGATCATCACAATGCCATCTTTACGCGCGTAAGTGGCTTGAGTCGGACAGTTCCGCACGCATATGGGGTTTTCGCAGTTATTGCAGAGTATGGGTAGGAAGGACCGCGAGACATGGGGGTACTCCCCCTTCTCTATTACCTTCACCCAGCTCCGCCAGGTGCCAAGGGGCACCCCGTTTTCTGCCTTGCAGGCTACAGCACAGGCCTGACAGCCAATGCAGCGCCTGAGGTCAATGAGCATGGCGTATCGCTTCTCTTTGGCCACCTTATACCTCTACCGATATGGATAAAAACTTTGCCGGCCTATCGACTCCGGCCTACCAGCGTTACACTTCGGGTCTCAGTGGATGCTACGATTGCACCTTGAGACCGTTGGTCATCCCGTCCTTCTCCTGCTGCCTCGTCATCTGGAAAACAGCGGACATGATATCCAGCGGTACGGGGATGATCGTGCTGTTCTTCTCGCCGGCCATTTCGGTAAGGGTTTGCAGATAGCGCAATTGGAGAGCTGCCGGATTGGTTGCTATGATACCCGCGGCATCGGCCAGGGTCTGAGCTGCCTGGAACTCGCCTGTGGCATGAACGACCTTCGCCCGCCGTTCTCGCTCGGCCTCTGCCTGCCGCGCCATAGCTCGCTGCATGCCCTCGGGGAGCTGGACATCCTTAACCTCTACTACAGTGACCTGGACTCCCCAAGGCTCGGTTTGCTCATCGATTACCTCGCGCAGCTTGCGGTTGATCTCGTCCCTGTTGGCAAGGATCTCGTCAAGCTCTGACTGGCCCAGCACGCTCCGAAGCGTTGTCTGAGCTATCTGGTGAGTGGCGCGAACATAATCAAGGACCTTGATTACCGCGGATTCCGGGTTGACTACCCAGAAGTACACCACGGCATCCACCTTCATCGTGACGTTGTCTTTCGTGATAACTTCCTGAGGCTCGACTGGAAGCGGAACGATACGGATGTCCACCTTTATCAGGCGGTCAAGTATTGGCCATATGAGGTTGAACCCCGGCCCCCGCGTGCCAACGTACTTCCCCAGACGGAAGACTACGCCCCTCTGGTACTGCCAAACTACCTTGACGGCCAAGGTCAGCAGTATCAGTACCAATACTGCTGCTGCGATCGCGATGAACCACTGCATGATGTGGTGCCTCCTTCCTCCCTATTAAGTTTTATTCTATATTGTGGTTACTTGCCTTAGGCAGACTTCCCCGCGCCCCTTTGTTGGAAGTCATGACAATTCCCACAAAATATCCCAACGTTATGGTTCTTCTTCTCTGCGTGGCAGGTCGTACAGCTGTCCCGGCTCTCCACCTTCCACTGATGAGGCTGATGGCAAGTCTGACAGGTGGACTTAGAGTGAGTTGTCTTGGCGTGCAAAGCCTGCGTCGGAGTGTTCTGATGACAGGACACGCAGTTCATGACCGGCGCCTCAGCCTGGTGTGGCTTATGGCACTGGCTACACTCGTACTGCATTGGAGCATTCGCCGGCCAGGTTACTTTGGCCTGCGTCTGGTTCAAATGGCATTCAAGACAGGTCTGCCGCGTAGGACGTAGCGGATTATCCTCCCTCAAGAACTGATGACAATCAAGACAGTGGGTCTGTGCCATTTGTGTCACCTTCATCGTCTGCTCCGAGTGGCAGACCTTGCAGACCTCTGCAGAAGGAGCAAAACGATGAATGCTGGTGGAGTGGCACTTGACGCAGCTTATGTTCTCTTCTTCGAAATGGACCTTGTGCCCCGCCGTATCGGCTACCTGGAACCAGCGGGACTTATGGTCATCGTGGCATTCGAGGCAGGCTTCGTCAGATATACCGGCATGCTTTACGACCCTATCCGGGTTATTGAGAGCGTATTCCACCACCAGGTTCATGCTCTCAATAGGACTCTGCTCATGGCAAGAATGACAGTTAATATTGCGGTGCTCGCTGGTGCTCCAGCGTTGCCAGGCCTTCTCCATGGTATGACATGAACGACAGAAGTTTGGATCATTCTGAGAGTAATTGAAGACCTGAGACCCACCATATCCGAAAAGCCCCACAACAGCCACGAGAGCTATCACGCTCGTACCTTGTAGGGCGATGGGTAGGCTCCTCCACCTAGCAATTCCATCTCCGATCCACAGGAGGACCGCCAAGAACCAGGATATTAGAGTTACTATTAGCTTTAACATTGCGCCTTCTCATCCGGGTTTACTTGGTACTAGTACCTCCCCCTTTACCAGAACCGATAACATACTAATCTGGCAGGGGAGCCCTGTCTATCCATCGTTTGGTACATTTTTCACAAGGCCAGGCATATCCCAAAATGGGCCTTGCAGGGGTCCCTTTAGCCTGATGGCATCTATCTTTAGATAGAGACGGTAACCGATGCCGGGTTCTTGTCCTGACCGAATGGCTACCCGCGGGCCCAGTTTGTTAGGGAAAAGGTGAACCGAGGTCGTAGCCGTTGTCGTAAGCAGGAACATGCAGAGGATCGTGGCAGTTAGCCTGCCACGATCCTCACTGCCTGACTACAGCGTCTGGCGGTAAATCAGTCCCTAGAGATCTCTCAATACGGCACCACGGCTGGACGTTATCCCACAGGAGGGGGTGTAGCGCCAGGGATGAGGCCTTCTCTCAGAGCATATGCAGCCGCCTGCGCACGGTTATGAAGATGCAGCTTCTCCAGGATATTGTGCAGGTGGTTCTTGACCGTGCCCTCGGTTATACACAGGTCTGTAGCGATATCTTTGTTAGAGGAACCCTGCGCGACATACTGCAGGATCTGCTTCTCCCGGTCTGTGAGATTTACCTCGTTCAGGCCCGGGGGGCTGGCCTTCTGTGTCGCCTGCAAGAACTCCCGCAAAATCTTGGCTGCGAGGGACGGAGATATCGGCGCCTCTCCTTGAGAGACGCCCTGGATCAGCTCGAAAAGGGCCGCCGGGCGCAGGTTCTTTAGAAGATACCCTTGAGCGCCGGCCTTGATTGCCTCGAAAAGGTCCTCGTCTTCCTCGGAAACCGTGAGAATAACAATACGGGCCTCAGGCCACTCTTTCTTAATGCGTCGCGTGGCCTCCAGTCCGTCACAATTGGGCATGCGTATGTCCATCAGAATAAGGTCCGGCTTCAGTTCCTTGGCCTTTTGGATCGCCTCCAGCCCATCCACCGCCTGTCCGATAACCTCCATATCTGGCCTGGAAGCCACCAGGCTCGCTATTCCCTCTCTAAAGAGGATGTGATCGTCCACCAAGAGAATCCGGAGCCGGTTCATGTCTTCCTTCCCTTCTTCCTAGCTGCGGGTTGACTTGCCTCAATGGCAAGCTTATTACAACTCTCGTTCCCTGTCCAGGGCTTGTATCTATGGCCAGACTCGCACCAACGCTCTCGGCTCTCTCTCTCATGGTATCCAGGCCGTACCGGCCCTCCCTCTGAAGGACCTGCAAGAGATCAAAACCCTGTCCGTCGTCCTCTATCTGTATCTCGCCCTCGTCCTCAACGGCTTTGAGGCGCACCCATACACGCTTGGCCAGGGCATGTTTGCGAACATTGGTTAGAGCTTCCTGAATAATCCGAATGATCTGAATCTCTGTGGCCGGAGCCAGGTGGGGATTCTTTCCCTGTGCAAAGACGAGCTCAGCCTTGATACCGCTCTGCGACGAGAACTTGTGGAGGTACTCCTTTAGTGCTCTTATCAGTCCTCCGCCTAATACCACAGAGGTCCGCAATCCCAGAATAGCCTCCCGCACATCCAGGTAGGCTTCGTCGGCAGCCTTCTCAATTTGCCTCAACTCCTGGCGTGCCAGCGAAAAGTGCTTGGCTGCCAGAAGATCGTGAGCGGCGGAGGCTTTCATGCTCAGAAAGCCCAGTACCTGTGCCAGGCTATCGTGCATCTCCCGTGATAGCCTGTCCCGCTCTTCAAGAACCGCCAGGCTCTGTACCTGAGTGTACAGGGCGGTGTTCTCAACCGCTATGGCCGCCTGGTTCGCCAGGCTGGTAAGCAGCTCCATGTCTTCCTGAGAAAACACGTGCGGGTGACGGTAAGCTCCGTGAAGGACTCCAATTATCCTGTTGACGGCCTTCAATGGTACGGCCAGATGAGCGATGTTCCCTTCAACACGCACGATCGAGTCCTGTTCTTCTGCTTCGGCCTCATACGTGCCTTGGACTGGCTGCCCGCCGGCCATTACTTGCCGGCTAAGCTCCTGCCAGATACGCTGGCGAGTCTGCCTGGTAGGATCAGTGCGAAAGCCCCGGGCGCACCTGGTAACCATCTCCTGCGCATGGTCATCCCAAAGCGACAGGGCCACCAGTTCCAGGCCAAGTAACTCTTCAGCCTTCTCAACCACGGAATCCAGGACCTTTTCCAGGTCAAGTAACGTCGATACGTCCATGCCCAACTGGTATAGGGCTTGAGTCTGTTGCTGGCGGCGTAAGGTTTCCCGAAAGAGCTCAGCGTTGTCTATGGCCATGGATACATGGCCGGCGATCGAATTAAGAAGCTCGACATCCAGAGGTGTGGGGTCCGACGACTCGTCCACGATTGCGATGACGCCCAGCAGCTTGCCCTTGGCACGTAACGGGAGAACAACCAGACGCGACGATCTCTCGGCTGCCAGGTCCATTGGAGGTAGCTTCATTGCGGCAGACCCCTCCGTCTTGGCGAGAGAGGCCAGGAAGGACGGCTCTTTGCCGAGCCTTACAAAGCCCTGCACCATCTTGGCGGGCATGTCGCGGTGCGCCCGCAAGTTCAACGATCCCAGGCTTTCATCCCAAGTCCATGCCACACCCAAGCGCGCTCTCAGGGCCTGGAGTCCGGCCGTGATACCAAGACTAAGTATCTGGTCCGACTCAAAGGATTGGGAAACCCCTGCGACCATGGTGTTGATTATTGATAGCTCCTGGTTACGCTTGACCAGGTTAGACTGCATCCGGCTGATAATACCGAAGATGACCTCTGTAAAAAGGAGTATTAACAGGAAATCGATACCCATCGTGACGAAGTTACCGATAGGCCCGTGAAGTGTGTCAAGAAAGTATGAGTGGCGGACGTTCTCGAACACGCCGACCATTATCGTAGGAACGATAACAGCAATCCATTTGAGGCGGCGGAGGCTGATTAGCAACAAGGTAACGTTATATATCCAAGCGACCCAATTTGAGAAAAGGAGACATATCGCCTAACCCATTCTAATGAATCTGTGCTAAAAGTCAAGTGCGAACGCCAGAACGGACATGCGTCGAAGTCCTGCACGAGGATGACTAACCTGAAAAGAGCTGGCGCTGAGCGCCAGCTCTTTTCAGGTTTCACATGTCTTGTTGCTCACCTGGGGTCTATCCGATACGTGGCCCGCTGAGAGCGCGGTCTAAGGGCGATCGAAGCCGTACTCCCCCCACCTCGCCAGAACCTTATCCCTCACATCCTGGGGCCAGCCATGCTCCAGGTCTATTACCACGGGACGTTCCTCGTCAGTCCAGCCGTAGGGGAAAGTAGCATCCAGGAGAATCCTTGCGCCGGCGCCTGTCTTCTTGTCTTCCTTGCTCAAGAACGGACTCAGTGGTGATATGGGCGCCTCTTCCTGTATATGGATACCTCTCCGGGGATGCAGCCTGGTTGTCAGGCACCAGAGAATGTCTTCCGGATCAGTAACGTCTACATCCTCACCGACCACGAAGACATACGGCTTGTTCACACCACCTTTGACTGACCAGATGGCCCCGGCCAGCGTGTGGGCGTAGCCGCTGTACTGAGGCTGGGCAGAAACAATCACAGACATAGAAGGGGGAAGAACGTATACGGACTTGAATGGCAGGCCCCGGCTCTCCAGCTCGTTCTTGAGCACGGCGCTCCCGCTGATACAAAGCACTACATCATTCTCCTCCCATCCCTTGCCCGGGTTACACATCGTCAGGATAGGGTTCTTCCGGTGAGTAATACACTGTACCCTGAAGACCGGACGAGGCATTCTCCCGCCGGCATCGTAGCCCGTGAACTCGCCAAACCCGCCTTCCATCCTACGCTCACCCGGGTAAACCATGCCTTCCAGGACTATCTCTGAAGTAGCGGGGACCTCAAGGTCGATGGTCTCGCATTTCACCAACTCAACGGGAGCCTCTCGCAGGCCGCCGGCCACACTCGCCTCGGATATCTGTGCGGGAAAGCCGGAAGTAGCGGCCACGCTGCAAAGCGGTTCGGTGCCTATCGCGATAGCCATCGGCATAGGCTCTCCCCTGGCCTCATATTTCTGGTAGAAGATGCCCGGCCCGTGCTGATACGGGGTAGCCAGCCATCCTAAAGTCTTCTCGTCGTGGACCATGTGACGGTACATGCCCCAGTTGACCCAGCCGGTGTCCGGGTCCCTGTTAATATCAATATGCCAGGTGCCAATATACCGGCCGCCGTCCTTGCCATGTATCAAGGGCACCGGCAAGTCCAGGACGTTAACATCGTCTCCCTTACGTATTACCTCTTTGCAGGGACCCGTATTGACTATTGTGGGATTCACGGAGTTCCTGGTCCGCTGCGCGAATACTTCGATCAGCTCCAAAGTGGGTGTATCCTTGGGCAGTCCCATGGCCAGAGCCAGCCGCCCGTAAGGCGGCCGTGTGCCGGCCAGGAGATTGGCAAAGACGCGATACCCCCTGGGGTAACCTTTCACGTTCTCAAAGAGCTGCGCCGGAGCTCGCAGCTCGATAGCTCTCCGGCTGATAGCACCAATCTCCAGGTTCCAGTCAACCTCGGCCCCTATACGGCGAAGCTCTCCCTCTTCTTCCAGTTTATCGATGTATTCCCGCAAGTCCCGAAATGCCATGCTTACCCCCTCCTGTTTTTGACCTGGACCAAGACCCACGATTCGATGCCGGGACACCAGTGACGTTTTTGTCAAAAGGAAATGTGAGCATCGCTCGAAGTCGACTTCGAGCGATGCTCACAATATGCTCGCCCAAAACTTTCAAGGGTCCCTTGATGCGAAAAGGGGTAGAAAAAAGTGTGGCTCCTTATTAACATAGACAGTACGGGGTGTCAAGCGCAGTGCCGAAGTTCCGGACTCCGCAGGCGTGAGATAATTAGATGCCCTCGATGCAGGAGGTAAGCATGGCGGACTACCTGGCTCGTTGCGCCAAGGTCCAGGAAATCATGGTAGAAGAAGGAGTCGATGCACTTCTGGTGTCTCCTTCTTCAGATATGCTCTATCTTTCAGGATGTCCACTGACTCCCAGCGAGAGGCTCGCACTTATGATACTGAGGCGGGAAGGCCGGCCGGCCTTCATCGTGCCGTCACTTGAGGCGCCAAACCTGGCCAGCCTTGCGGGGAATCTTGATGTCCGTCCCTGGGCCGACCCCCAGGACCCCACGGCGATACTACGGGAGATCGTTGGAGCTACAGAAGAGCTGACTCTGGCGGTCAGTGACAGGCTCTGGGCTGTTTACCTTATTCAGCTTGAGCAAGCCTTGCCCGGGGCCCGCTTTGTCCCTGGCTCGGAGCTGCTTCGGAGGCTCAGAATCATCAAGGATTCCGACGAGTTAGCGTTACTGGCGGAGGTCTCCGCCATGGGCGATCGCGTCTTTGAGAAGTTAGTAGCCTTGAAGATCGAGGGCATGACCGAGCTGCAGTTAGCGTCGCGACTCGGGAATCTGATGATGGATGAAGGGTTTGAGAGCCTGGACTTTCGCATAGTGGGCAGCGGAGAGAATGGCGCATCCCCCCATCATTTTGCCGGCGAGCGCCGAATTAATAGGGGCGACCCGATAGTCCTGGACTTCGGCGGAACCCACCGGGGATACTTCTCCGACATGACCCGTACTATATGCGTGGGCGAGCCTTCCAGGGAGTTCCAGGAGGTCTACGAAATCGTGCGTCGGGCCCAGGAAGCAGGAATTGGCGCCGCCCATCTTGGCGTGGTGGGATCGACGGTGGATGCGGCAGCTCGCGGGATCATTGAAGAGGCTGGCTACGGCGAGTACTTCATTCACCGTACCGGCCATGGCGTGGGGCTGGATGTCCACGAGGACCCGCCTATCGGCAAGAGCGGTTCCACGATTCTGGACCGGGGCATGGTCTTCACGGTCGAGCCAGGCATATACTTGCCGGGGCGATTCGGGGTACGCATCGAGGATGTAGTTGCGATGACTGGACAGGGAGTGGAACGGCTGAGCCGCAGCCCCAGGGAACTTATATGCGTCTAGGGGACCAGCGTCCAGTCCTTGGGCAAGCGATAACGGTACATCTGGCCGGTAGAGCGCTCTCCGTTGTAGATCTTCCCCCGGCCCTCTCTGCGAATCTCGGCGTAGCTATTCATGACCTGCACTATGCGCTTGCTGGACAGGTTGAAAATAATGATGCCGGCCTTAACGGGCTGGAGGCTTGCCTGCCGGGTTATCTCGTCCGCGACGCGAAACACCGGGATCTCCTCCGGGTGAAGTACCCGTAATGCGCTATGAATTCTTTCGTAGTGGCCCGGTGTATTGTGTTCGTCAAACACTGCCAGGCCGCTAAGGACGTACTCCTTGAGTGAATGGTAATAGCGTTCCGCTACGTCCAGAAGATCCTCGAGCGTCCGCGGGTTTTCGGCACAGGCGGCTACCAGGGCATCGAGAACATCACAATGGTCTACGAAGCTGACTGCCCCTCTCTTATCTATGATGGTATAACGCATTATGTTCATGGTTTCTTGTCTCGAAAGTTCAGGTAGAAGCGGCTGGCGGTAGGCTCATCCTGACCCTGATACTTGCTTCCAAGACCCTCCGACCCATACACGTTCTCGGCAGGAGTAGTAAGACGCAGGAAAGATATTTGGCCTATCGGCATGCCGCAATACAGCGTAATCGGCAAATTGGAGACGTTACTGAGCTCCAGGGTTAGATGGCCTGACCAGCCTGGATCAACATATCCCGCGGTCGAATGAATCAGCAGCCCCAGCCTCCCCAGGGAGCTCTTGCCCTCGACCCTCGCTACGATATCGTCGGCAATCGTCACCTTTTCCAGAGTACTGCCAAGCACGAACTCACGCGGGTGCAAGATCAGGGGTACGTCGCCACTGATACAGACCAGGTCGGTCAGGTCTTCCTGGGGCTCACGCACGTCTACATAAGGCTTTCGAATGTTTCGGAAGACACGGAATTTCGCGTCCAGGTGCAGGTCCACACTGGCAGGCTGAATACAGGCCTCATCGAAGGGCTCAAAGGCAATGCGCCCGCGCGCAATCTCTTCTCTTATGGTGCGATCGCTCAAGACCATGCTAAGCCTCCAGGATGAGTTCGGGGGGGGGGAGAGCCACTACCCAACCACCTCCGGGTCATTATAACACCGGGGGTTGTGGCTGTCAGCTTTTGGCGTTCACCTGCGAGTCATCAGGATAGTCGATGGAGCTTATCGACCGTTGTCCGCCCTTGGTAGCGAAAAGAAGAAGGTTGTGCCCTTTCCAGGCGTACTCTCAAGCCAAATCTTACCATCATGGGCCTCGACAATGCTCCTGACGACATACAGCCCCAGTCCCATCCCTTCGTGGCGTTGGGATGGTCCCCGGTAGAACCCCTTAAATAGCTGCTCCGCCGATTTCGCAGGAACACCGGGGCCTTCGTCACGCACTGACACAACGACGGAGCCACCCTCCTCGAACACGCTAACTACTACTGTGCCACCCGGATGGGTCACCTTGAAGGCATTGGATACCAGATTAACCAGTGCCTGCTCGATAAGCTGCCTATCGGCAACCACCGGCGCCTCGCTCCTCACAGCGATCTCGAGCTTGCGATCATCCGTGCTGCCCCATACTCCGGGCAAGACTTCGGAAGCCAGGCTACTGAGATAGAATCTGGTCGGCTCGAGCTCCAGCGCTCCCGTCCGGGCGCTGGAGTAAGCCACCATGTCATTCGCCAGACGGGACAGCCGATAGGTCTGACGCTCGATAATCTCCAGAATCTCATCAAGGTCGTCCGCAATCGGTCCAGTGTTCCTTCCCTTGGCCCGACGCCTGAGTAGCTGCGCTGAGCTCTTCAAGGATGTCAAAGGGGTCTTCAGCTCGTGCGAGACCATCCCTATGAGGTCTTGCCTTTCGCGCTCGAACTCCTTGCGATCGGAGACGTCCTGCAAGACGGCTACCACCCCAATAGTATTACCACGTTCGTCAGCGAAGGGTGTAGCGCTACACGAGACCGTGAAACCTGAAGCGTCCGCCCGTTTGACGATCATTTCTCTTGCGGGGACAGCATGGCCCGTTCTGGCCGCCTGCACCCAGGGCAGCTCAAATGGCAAGTGAGAGATGTCCGGCATGGCGGCAGGCTCAAACAGATCGGAATATCTGGAGAGCGGCGCTGCAATCTCAATTTCCCGGCCGAGCAATTGTGTCAGCGACCGGTTGGCTGCGACTACCAGCCCTTCCGGCACACTGGCTACGATTACACCCTGAGGCATGCTATCGACGATTGTCTGGAGGCGAAGGGCGCTCAGTGTATGTTGGAGACTGGCAGCCCTGGACCTTGAGACCTGTTGGATATTGAAGAGCGCCGTGCTCAGTGGCCTGGACGCACCGGCAGCAACACCGTCTTCAGTCCCAGCCAGTGCGACGGCAAGCATTCCAAGCACTTCCCCACGATAAACGAGAGGCGCCAGTGTGATGGAACTGGCTCCCAGGTCTCTGGCGATCCGGCCACGGTCCTCTGAGCCGAATACCTCTCTCGCCTGGAAGCTATCATGGACTGGCACGGCCAATAGCTGCTGCCGGTCCATGACCTCGTGCCATATAGCGCTATCCCCTTTTGTTGGCCAGCCCGTGGCCAGACGTTCGACAAGCACGCGCTTACCCGCTTCACGGTGCTGCGCTCCAGCCAGCTCCAGCTCACCGGGGGAACCTCGCGTCAGCCAAATGCAGCACCATTCGGCTTTCAGGTAAACAAGTAACCTGGCTGAGGCTGAAGCGAGCTCAGACGAGGTCTCTGATGAGCCTAGGAGTTCAAGCAGGCGAGCAGAGAATAAGGTAATCCAGTCCGCTTCCGGCATCTTCAAATACGGTGCAATCACCGCCTCAAATCAGATAGAATCTGGTGGTCACGGATACACCCCGGCCAGGCCCTGTCTCTAGGAATTCCTGGGACTGGTTGTAGTATCTAAGGCCATCGACTAACTATATAACCGATCGATTCGCTTTTCAAGCAGAAGCGCAGAGTCAATTGCGGTTTCCACCCAGTTGTGTGCGCCAACGTTTTCGCCGTGGCGATAATCCTGCGTGAAAACGTAGATACGCTACCGTAGTCAACTGCCTGTCCTTCGTTGACAGCCAAGCACGCATGTTGTATGTTTCAATAAGATGAACAAAAGTTCTGTTATACTGACTCCGAAGCCTATTTCGAAGCTCCGGGAGTAACCACCGTTGATAGTAATCGGCATAGACCCCGGCCTCATAACCACTGGCTATGGCGTGGTGCAGGAGAGCGGGAGTGCCGTGCGGCTGATAGAAGGCGGAGCCATCCGGGGAGGCTCGGCCGATGACCCTGTTGAGCAAAGGCTCCTTAACCTGTATCGTGGTATGAAAGAGGTGCTACAGGAATTTCAGCCCGAAGCGATGGCGATGGAGGCACTCTATTCCCACTATGCGCATCCGGCCACAGCGATCCTAATGGGCCATGCCAGGGGGGTGCTATGCCTGGCAGCGGCCGAGGCGAGTATTCCGGTAGTGCATTACTCGGCGACCCAGATCAAGGACTACCTGGTAGGCAGCGGTCACGCCACCAAAGCGCAGATACAGAAGATGATTCAGAAGCAATTGGGCCTGGACCAGATCCCAAGCCCCCACGACGTGGCTGATGCCCTGGCGGTGGCTATCTGTCACTGCCGGTTCGCCTCGAGCCCGCTGGTAAGCAGCCTCCGGTCCGGGCGCATGGGTGTGCGAATAAGACAAACAGGCTTGGGTACATGATATCCCATCTCTCGGGCCGTTTGCTGCGCAAGAACCGCGAGGACCAGAAGATAGTGGTGGATGTGAACGGAGTAGGCTACGACGTGCTTCTGCCATTTTTTGTCCGGCGCGCCTTTGACGATAAGGACATCGGAACGCCCGTGGACCTGGACATCTACTATCATGTCGCCGAGAGGCAGCCCCGGCCTCTCTTGATTGGATTCAACCGGGAGCACGAGAAGCTCTTCTTCGAGCGTCTCTTGAGCGTCGCCGACCTGGGCCCCGTAAAGGCGGCCAGAGCGCTCATATTCTCCGTTTCGGCCGTAGCCCAGGCCATCGAAAACGGTGACACACAATTTCTTACCCGCATGCCAGGGATGGGCGAGCGCACGGCACAGAAGATCGTGGCCACCCTGAAAGGTAAGGTGGCGGAATGGGCCCTGCTCAAAGACGAGGGCTACGCCAGCCCGCCCACTACCAAGGAGGACCTCCGTCAAGAGGCGCTGGACGTGTTAGTGGGCCTGGGGTATAAGCGAGGCGAAGCCCGCGAGGAAGTGGAACAGGCATTCAAGCGTGACCCTGGAGTCAAGAGTGTTGAGGAGCTTATCAGGGAAGTATTCAAGAGGGGGAGGTCACTATGACCAGGGAACGCAGGGTTGGGGCAGAGACGTTCAAGTCGGACGAGGAGAGCCCCTCGGAAGAGGAAGAGAAGCGCATTATCTGGGACCTGCGCCCGAAAGCGTTCGAAGAATACGTCGGCCAGACCAGCGTCGTTGAAAATCTGAAAATCTCGGTCCAGGCGGCGCGCCAGCGGGGCGAACCGCTCGACCACCTCCTGTTCCACGGGCCGCCCGGCCTGGGCAAGACCACCCTGGCCCACATAATCGCCAGGGAGATGGAAGCCAAGATCACCCATGCATCCGGGCCAGCGCTGGAGAAGCCCGCCGATATCGTCGGTATCCTGTCTAACCTGACGGAGGGCGAGATACTCTTTATCGACGAGATCCACCGCCTGCCTCATTCCGTGGAGGAGTATCTCTACCGGGCCATGGAGGACTACGAGGTAGACTTCGTTCTCGGAAAGGGGGCCTTCGCCAGGACCCTGCCCTATCAGCTCAAGAGATTTACGCTGGTCGGCGCTACCACCCGTGCCGGTCTCCTTTCGGCGCCATTGCGTGACCGCTTTGGCATCGTCCAGCACCTGGACTATTACTCCGTTGAGGAGCTTGCCCAGGTAGTACACCGCTCTGCATCTATCTTAGAGGTAAGGATAGACGAGAAGGGCGCTCATGAGATAGCCCGGCGATCGCGGGGCACCCCCCGCATTGCCAATCGTCTGCTACGACGCGTACGGGACTACGCCCAGGTAAAAGGTGACGGACGGGTGACGCTGTCGGTCGCTCGAGAGGCACTGACCAGGGAAGGTGTGGACGAGCTTGGCTTGGACCGGCTAGACCGGCTCTACCTGACTACCGTTCTAGTGAACTACGGCGGGGGTCCGGTCGGAATAGAGGCCCTGGCTGCTACGCTAAACGAAGAGACCGACACTCTCGTGGATGTAGTGGAGCCCTTCCTGCTCAAGATTGGGTTCGTTATTCGTACCCCGTCCGGACGCAGAATTGGGGAGGCAGGACGCAAGCATCTCGGCGCAAAGCCCCGAGGCCAGGCGATGCTGCCCCTGGAGTAAACCCGTAAAGGGGGGCAGATACACTCCGCCCCCCTTAGGTGAATCTTCTGTTTTCTGGCCTGCTGAGAGTAGCTGGAAGCCTACTTCTTCTTGGCCAGGAGCTCTTCCTTGGACTCCTTGTGCGCAGGATCAGGGACACAGGCATCGACAGGGCAGACCGAAGCGCATTGCTGCTCATCATAGTACCCAACGCACTCGGTGCACTTGGCGGGATCGATTATGTAGATAGGATCCCCTTCTCGTATAGCGCTATTGGGGCACTCCGGCTCGCAGGCCCCACAGGCAATGCATTCCTCAGTAATCTTGAATGCCAACTTCGTTCCTCCTTGACTGGCTTCTAGAGACAATAGTACCCTGATAAACTCGTGGACACCAACGGGATTATACCACCCCATCTAAGACCGCTGCAACTGGTCCGCGCCAGCCAGTTCCGCCAAGCATCCGTGGTCAAAACATCCGTGGTCAAAGCATCCGTGGTTAGCGCACCGAACTGGTTCTAATTGCACGGCGTATTCTATTTCCTCGCCCCACCGCAGTGGGGAGAGGATTAAGGTGAGGGGAGCCCACCCCCTCCCCGGTTGCCCAAGCGCGGCAAAGACCACCCCCACCCCCTGTTTCCTGCGGCTAGTGAGCAAGGACCCCTCTAATGCTTATCCTCAGTAACTTGCCGGCCTCCTGTTTTTTCGTAGAACGGCGCCTTCCAAACAGGGCCCTTGCTGATGAACCTGCCGGTATAAGGGTCATAATACCTCACCCGCAGGTAGGTGTACCCCAGCGTGGCATCGTTCTGCTGCCCCGTGAAGCGGTACTCCGTGGATCCGCTCCCACTGCTGACCCGGACTACCCCGAATATGTCGTACTTGTAGGTGGCGGTGATGCTGCCGGATGCCGTCAGCCGGTCCCCGTAATCGCAGGTGGAAGAGACGCTCGAGGAGGGACCGGCTTTCTTCGCCTCTCTACAGCGGTAATGCCGGTCCTGATGCGTCCAATATCAGTAGTAGGGCAATCGAGTGAAGAACCGGAACCGGTCGATCTGACGAGTCACTGGCAGGGTAAGATGGCCTCCTGCTAACCGGTGGGGTTTTCCCGCTTTTCAACAACCTGCTGTTGTAGTAGACTGAAACAGCCCTGATAGCTTAGCGGGAAGAGGAGGAGTCCCTTGATCAAGATGACCATCCTGTACTACCGCCCCGATGATACCGATGCCTTCCAGAAGCATTACATGGAGAAGCACATGCCCATCGCCAGCCAGATGCCCGGTCTCAAGAAGCTGGAAGTAGGACCGGTGCTCAGGGGGCCTAAAGACCCGGACTATTACTGGTGCGCCGAATGCTATTTTGATAGTATGGAAGACCTCAAGGCCGCCTTCTCATCTCCCGCCGGCGTGGCCGCAGGCCAGGATGTGCCCAACTTTGCCCCCAAGGGCAACATCACCTTTATCTCAGAAATTAAATGACTCTGACCGGCCCGGCCGGACAGCTCTTTTCGGGATGCTACAGCCTTTAAGCGGCGGCAGGCTCCTGGCCCGGGCCTTGAAGGCCCACGGGGTCCGGTACATCTTTAGCCTCAGCGGCGATATATTGACTCCCCTATACGATGCCTGCCTGGACGAGGACATCCGCATCGTAGACTTCCGCCACGAGCAGGCCGCGGTCCACGCGGCCGATGCCTGGGCGCGCTCCACCGGCGAGATGGGGGTTGCTGCCGTTACCGGCGGGCCGGGAGTGACCAACACGATTACCGGGCTGGCCAACGCCTTCCACGGAGGCTCGCCGCTGCTGCTGATAGGAGGCAGGCGTCCACTGTCAGAGGTGGACCGGGGCGGATTCGGCGAGCAGGATAGCCTGGCACTGGTATCCCCGGTTACCAAGTGGAACCGGACTGTGTATGAATCCGCACGCATTCCGGAGTATGTCACGCAGGCCATGAGCCAGGCCCGGTCCGGCCGGCCCGGCCCTGTGTTCCTGGAGATTCCGGCGGACCTACTCGAGCAAACTGCCGGAGACGCAGCAAGCTCCCCTCCGTTGCCCCTCACCCGCTCACAGGCGGACCCCCGGCTCATCGAGCGCGCCTCCCGGCTGCTTCGGGAGGCCAGGCGGCCCATGATCATCGCCGGGAGCGGGACCTGTTGGGCCGGCGCCTGGGACGACCTGCGGTCGTTCTCCGAAGAAACGCAGACGCCTGTATGTGCCATCCACCTCGGCCGCGGCGCCCTGCCGGAAGACCACCCCCTCTCCCTTGGCCCCTTCAAGGGGGGATTGAGAGAGGCGGATACTGTCCTGGTGCTCGGGACCCGGCTCAACTGGGCGCTCGATTTCGGACGCTTGATTAACCCGGAGGCTCGCATCATCCAGGTAGACATCGAAGAGTCGGAGATTGGGCGCAACCGACCCGTTGACGCCGGCATCGCTGGCGACCTGGGCCTAGTGCTAACGCAGTTGCGGCATGCAGTGGGAGCCGGAGCCCGCCCGGAACGGTCCGGATGGCTTGGCCGGCTCCAGGAGCTTCGAAACGATTTTCTCGGTTCCGTCGAGGCGGATGCATCATCGGAGTCCACACCGGTGCATCCACTGCGCCTCTGCCGTGAGCTGGCCGGTTTCTTAGGCAGAAATTTTACCCTCGCACTGGATGGAGGAGAGATACAGATATGGGCCGCCATGGCCCTGCGCGTCTACCAGCCGGGACGATGGCTGGACAGCGGGGCATTTGGATCGCTCGGAACGGGGCTGCCCTTCGCCCTCAGCGCCAGGCTGGCCCGCCCGCAGGAGCCGGTCGTCCTCTTGACCGGCGATGGGTCCTTCGGCTTCTCCGCCATGGAGATTGACACCGCAGTCAGGCAGGGCCTGCCCGTGGTCGTCGTCATCGCCAATGATGGCGCCTGGGGCCTGATCAAGCATATGCAGGAGGAGAGCTATGGCTCGGAGCGGGTGGTCGCAACCGAGCTAGGCTGGGTGCGCTACGACCGCGTGGGTGAGGCTCTCGGCGCCTACGGCGAGTTCGTCGAGCGACCGCAGGACATCGCGCCGGCCCTGGAGCGGGCCTTTGCATCGGGGAGACCGGCGATAGTCAACGTCAAGTGCGATCCCAATGTGAAGAGTCCATTCGCCAGAAGATACCTGGCCTGATTGGAGACCAATATGCACCCCGAAAGCAGCAAGGACGAATCGCTGGTGAGGCTAACCACCGCGCCCAACGAGCCAATAGCTCGAATGTGGGCAGAGGCCCTGGAGAACGAGGGCATCCCGTGCCTGGTAAAGGTCACTGGCGGGCCCGGTATTGCCGGCGTCTGGGCCGGCCCAGTCGTGGAGCATGAGCTTTGGGTAAGGGAGTCACAGGCGGCAGAGGCTGAGGCCCTGCTCGGCGAGTACACCGAGATCGTCGAGAGCCTGGAAGAAGAAGATCCGGATGCTGAAGAATGAGATTACCTGCCTTATGAGGAGGATATATGGATTTTGAGCTAAGTGAAGAGCAGTTAATGGTCAAGGCCATGGCCCGGGACTTCCGGGTCAAGGAGATCGATCCTCATGTCGCCGAGTATGACAAGGAGGAACGTTATCCAGTGGATATATTCCGCAAGATGGCGGACCTTGGCATGCTGGGAGGGGTCATCCCCGAGAAATACGGCGGCGCCTCCATGAGCTATATGAACCTGGCGTCTCTCATAGAAGAGATTTCCCGCTCCTGCCACATCATGGGAGCCACTGTTAGCTTCCCGAGCGGCCTGGCCGGTTCCAGCCTGCTTTTCTACGGCACTGAGGAGCAAAAACAGAAATTCCTGGTGCCGTACGCCCAGGGCAAGACGATGGCCGGAGCCGGCGTCACTGAGCCTCACTCAGGCACTGACGTGGCAGCCATGGAGACTGTGGTCGAGAATAAGGGCGATTATTACCTCGTCAACGGGGCCAAGACCTGGATAAGCTTCCTGGAACAGGCATCATGGTTTATCAGCTTTGCCCAGATGGATAAGTCCAAGGGACACAAGGGCATCTGTGCCTTTATTTTTGACCCGTCCTGGAAGGGCGTGAGTATCCGACCGTTCAAGAACAAGGTCGGCTACCGCCCGATCTCAACCGGTGAGCTGTTCTTTGAGGATGTTCGGGTACCCAAGGAGAACCTGGTAGGCGAGGAAGGCCAGGGCTTTAACGTGGCCATGTGCTCTGTGGAGAACGGGCGCATGGGAGTTGCCGCCAGGGCCCTGGGGATGATCCAGGCCTGCCTGGACGAATCGGTCAAGTACGCCCAGGACCGCATCGTCTTCCGGCAGCCTATCGGGCGCTTTCAATTGACCCAAAGCAAGATTACGGACATGGTCATTGGGCTGGAAACAGCGCGCCTGCTCACATACAAGCTGGCATGGCTCAAAGACTCCGGAGCACCCCGTGCCCAGAAGGAGGCGTCTATGGCCAAGCTCTACGCCACCGACGTGCTCATGAAGGCTTCCACCGACGCCGTGCAGATCCACGGTGCCTACGGGTGTTCCGACGAGTATCCGGTAGGCCGTTATTTCCGTGACGCCAAGTTCTTCCAGATGGTTGAAGGCACCACCGAGCTGCACCGTATCCTGGTTGCAGAGCACACGCTGGGCTACCGGAAGAACTGACCACAGCTTTAGGGAGGAAGAATGGACTTTAAGAACCTTAAATTCGAGAGGCAAGAGCGGGTCGGCATTATCACCATTAACCGTCCCCAGGTCCAGAATTCTATCAGCATCGAGACGATGCACGAGATGGGCCACCTCCTTGACGAGATTGAGAGGGACACAGAACTGCGAGTTCTCGTCGTAACGGGCGCGGGAGAGACGGCTTTCGTTGCCGGGGGCGACCTCAAGGACTTCCGTTCGCTGGACAGTTTCCAAGCCGGACGATGGATGTCTCTCTACATGCAGGGCATTCTCAACCGGTTCGAGGACCTGGGCCAGCCGGTCATCGCAGCCATTAACGGGTACGCCTTCGGCGGAGGATGCGAGCTGGCCGTGTCCTGCGATTTCCGTATTGCCTCCGAGACCGCGCAGCTCGGATTCCGCCAGGTCCGGTTTGGCATAATGACCGGCTGGGGCGGAGCACAACGTTTGCTCCGGCTAGTAGGGCGGTCCAAGGCAACGGGGATGCTCCTGACGGGAGACATACTTTCGGCCGAGCAGGCCCTGGCTATCGGTCTGGTGGACAGGGTGGTGGCTCCCTCGATGGTGATGGAGGCAGCGCTGGAGATGGCCGGGCGGATCGCCCAGAACCCACCCCTGGCCCTGGCTAACATCAAGCGGGCTATCGTCAAAGGCTGGGACATGCCTCAGCGGGCTGCCATCGCGTACGAGGCGGAGCTATTCGCCGCCACCTGGGACTCAGAAGACCACCGTGAAGCGGAACAGGCCTTCGCAGAGAAGCGCCCGGCACAGTTCAAGGGAAGATAGCGGAGCGTGCTTCGCGGAATTTGGGGAGAGCACTTGTGGGAATCGAATGAAGTTAGCGCTGAGCGCTAACTTCATTCGTTACCCACGTTTCCTTTCCACAAAACGCTGATGCACTCCTGACAGCGGAAGGGAGAAAACACTATGGCCAGTGAAGGGAAGGGTAAAGGGGAGCAGCCGGCTCCGGCTCAAACATCGTCCGGTCTTGACGTCAAGGTGGTTTACGGCCCGGAGGACGTGGCGCATCTCGACCACCAGCGGGACCTGGCAGAGCCGGGCCAGTATCCTTTCACGAGAGGCATACAGCCCACCATGTACCGCGGACGGGTCTGGACCATGCGGGAGTACGCCGGGCTGGGAACCGCCGAGGAGTCCAACGCCCGGTACAAGTACCTGCTGTCCCAGGGCCAGACCGGCCTCTCAGTGGCCTTCGATCTCCCGACTCAGCTCGGTTACGACTCCGACGACCCCTTCGTCGCGGAAGAAGTAGCCCGGCTGGGAGTAGCGATCGATACCCTTGCGGACATGGAGACCCTGTTCGACGGCATACCCCTTGACCGGATCAGCACCTCCTTCACCATCAATGCCACGGCGGCTATCGTCCTGGCCATGTACCTGGCAGTAGCCGAGAAGCAGGGAGTGCCCTGGGATAAGGTTACGGGTACCCTTCAGAACGACATTCTGAAGGAGTATGCCGCCCGCGGCACCTGGATATTCCCCCCGCAGCCGGCGCTCAGCCTCATTGCCGATACCATCGAGTTCTGTGCCCAGAAAGCGTCCCGGTTCAACCCTATCAGCATAGCCGGCGCTCATTATCGGGATGCCGGCGCAACAGCCGTGCAGGAGCTTGCCTACACCCTGGCCGATGCCATCGCCTACGTGGAACAGGTCCTGGCCCGGGGGATGGATATCGATGCCTTCGCGCCCCAGCTCAGCTTCTTCTTCTATACCCACAACGATTTCTTCGAAGAGGTGGCCAAGTACCGGGCGGGCCGGCGCCTGTGGGCCCGTATAGTCAAAGAGCGCTTCGGGGCGAAGAGTCCCAGGTCGCAAATGTTTCGTTGTGCCGTGGTTTGCGGTGGCAGCACCCTCACTGCACCTCAGCCCTTGAACAACGTAGTACGCGTTTCCTACCAGGCGCTGGCGGCCGTGCTCGGGGGAGTCCAGTCCATCTTCACCTGCGCCTATGACGAGGGATATGCGATACCAACCGAGGAATCCCAGACCCTGGCCCTGCGTACCCAGCAGGTGCTGGCCTACGAGACCGGCGTCACTAACACCGCCGATCCACTGGGAGGCTCCTACTTCGTCGAGGCACTTACCGACCGGATGGAGCAGGAGGTGTCCCGGCACATGGAACGCATCGAGGCCCTCGGAGGCATGGTCCAGTGCATCGAGAAGGGGGTTATTCAGCGCGAGATTCTGGACGAGGCCTGCCGCCAGCAGAAGCGCCTCGAAAGCGGCGACAAGGTTGTCATTGGCGTGAACCGCTATGAGAGCTCTGAGAGCGGACAGGCCCTCAAGCTCTACCGCATGAGTCCGGAGGTTCAGACGAAGCAACTGGCGAGGCTGGCGGCGACAAAGGCCGCTCGCAACGACTGTGCTGTGACCTCAGCCCTGGCTGACCTTCGCTCGGCCGCCGTCAAGAAGCAGAACCTGATGCCAGCGCTTCTAGCCTCCGTAAAGGAGTACGCGACCGTCGGTGAGATCGTCTCGGTGCTCCGTGAGGTCTACGGGGAGTTCCGGGAGCCGGTCGGACTGTAGTGCAGCCGGCCAGACCGGGTTTTCATCAATAATAAAGGCGCACCTCATATGATAATAGGTGGTTATGTCTTAGGAGGAGGTCGACATGCCTAGCGAGAGATTTAACGTATCCGGGAAAGACCTGATTGGGAGGCTCCAGGACCTGATTCGTGAGGGTAATATTAGAAGAGTCCGCCTGATACAGGGGGACAATGTCCTGGTAGATATCCCTCTGAGCATTGGAGCTCCGGCGGCTGCCGCTGTAGTGCTGGCCACCCCGGTACTGGCGGCGGTTGGAGCGATCGCGGCCCTCGTAACCAACTGCACAATCGAGGTTGAGAAGGAAGGGGGGCCTGAACAGCCAGCACCGCCGGAACAACCAACACAACCAGTACCGCCGGAGCCATCAGACGCGAGGGAAGGGGACCTGGGACTGTAGTAAGGGCGCCTTACTCGTTCTTCCGGAGAAACTCCTCGATCTCCTTTACCAGCTTCTCGTTCTCCTCCTGGGTCAGCTGCAGGTTGCTCTCCAGCCTCTGGATGTAGTGGCTGAGCAGGGGAGAACGGGATGCCATCTGGGATATTCGCATGTCCTGGACCTCCACCTCCCGGTCTACGTCTGACAGGTCCAGACCAAGAACAAACCTGCGGTCCAGGAACTCAAGAACCCGCTTCCAGGCCCTGGGGTCCTCGGTCGTAAGCAGATAGAAGGGGATGGGCACCCACAGACTTGCCGCAGCGATTCCCCGTCTCCTGGCAACCCAGAGAAAGAAGGAATTTAGCGTTGGCCTCTGGCCGGGGGGCGTCTCAAAGTCGATATCCATGGCCAGATCGTAGGCGCCGAGTTCGCGTCTCATCTCCGGCGAGCTCGCAACGCCCAGCATCGTTCTGGGGGCAGTGTGCGCTCCCAGCGAGACCATAGCGCCAAACGTATAGACCTCCCGGATATGGCAGTAGCGCTCAGCGACCTCCAGGACGAGATCCATGAACCTGAACCAATCAGTCCTCGGCGGGGTGCTCTTGCAGATGACCAGGTTATGCTTCCTTGAGTAGAAGAACCGGCATTCCGGGAACTGGACCACGTCATGGCTCACGGAGACCCCCGCCATAGGGAAGAAACCATCAGGCTCGATCTCTGCAAAGTCCTTTGCACCCAGCTTCTTGACCAGGTAGTCGGTTACTCTTGTTCCCAGCCCGGATGCATCATCATTCCAGCCGACCACCAGCGATGAGCTCGCGATACGAAGCCTTTTGTAGATTCTAAACGGTTGCTTTTCGCCCAACGTCAGTCTTCCTTGGTCTCTCTCTTGAAGAATCGGTCGATCTCCTCGAGGATTCTCTGCTTATCCTCATCGGTTATCGGCCCCGGCTCGCTGGTCCGCTCCAGAGGCTCCCGCGCCAATCGATCGATCTGCTCTTTGATCTCCTGGGGGAAACTCTCACAAAGCCTGTCTATCTCTTCCTCGGTATGTCCGGCAAGCGATACAATCCCTTCCAGGTCGCCGGTGATACCCAGCACCTCAGTAAGCACCTCCAGCACCGACCTGGATGCCTTGGGATAAGGGATAGGAAACGCCTGGAGGTAGGCTGGGACCTCACCCATCAAGCAGATAGCATCCAGGCCCCTCTTCCTTGCGACCCCAAGCAGCAGGCCGTTCAGTCCGGAGATGTGTCCCTGTCCGCTCCGGCCCTCGATATCGGACATCAGCACGGTGTTCTGGTAGCTACGCACCTCCTCGATCAGGTGCGCGGCGTTCGGGACCGCCCAGACCTTTGACCTGGCCGTATGATGGATCAGTGCCACGGCTGCCCCAGATGTATAGACCTTCCGGCATCCGAACTTGACCGCAACATCCAGCACCAGGTTGGCCAGTTGATAAGCCTTGGTACCCTGAGCATAAGCCGATCCCTCGTCCACAGGCTGCTCTTCACCGGTGAAAAAGATCAGATCCTGTTTCTCGGACTTCTTATAGTAAAACCGGTTTGCAGGAAACTCCAGGTCATCAAGCTGACCGTCTCGGATTATGAGCTTTCTGGGATAGAAGAATTCCCATGGTTCTATCTCGCCCAGATCCTCGGCCTCTACCATTGTTCTCAGGGCGTCTACGGCGATCAGCCCGATGTTCCCAATTCCAGGCCAGCCCGCGATGAGGACCGGGGAGTGAAGGCTAGGCTGCTGGTAGAGTCTAATTCCCATTACTCCTGTCTTTCTGTTTCATGCTCCCTGACCCACCGTTTCATTTCGTCCAGCGCGGGCGGTGCAACGTAGAAGACCTGAATCCCCTTTGCAAACTGGACCTGGTGCCCTTCTCGCATCAGGAGGATACCTGCTTCGCCCTCTTTTAGAGTATCATCCAGGCGCTTTGAGATATACTCGTTGCGCTTCTTCTGGACGTCAGAGAAGGCCTCATATATCTTAGTAAATACCTTGGGACTCTGGAGTCCGACCGAGAGGCATCTGCTCCAGTCCATGAACTCGGCCAGGAGCTCGGCGTCTTCCACGGCCTCGAGTTCGGCGCCCTTCTCCAGCCTGGCCGTGGTTATCTTGTGGCTCCCCACGTTTAGTTCTTCGATAGCCTTCGTTCCCTCGTCACCGCCCACGGGCATCAGCTCGTGATATACTCGTTTCACGGTCCCGAGCTTGGATTCCAGGTTGCTCAAGTGGTTTTCAACCTGGTCCCAATACCTGGCAACGATCTTCGCGAGTTCTTCCTCCGGCTCCCTGGGAGCGAAGACCAGCGGTACGAGATACAACTTTCGCTCCGACTGGAATTGCTCGGCCTCGGGACGCTCAATCTTTCCTAGCTCTTCCGCCATAAGATCAACTCCTTCCCCCGCCAGGCAGGCAGACGCTCTCGATAAACAGGTGGGTGCCAGCATCGGCGAAGCGGGGCTCTGATAGCTCTCGGCCTGTTGCCGGGGAGTCAAGCGCTCTGATCGCGGCAATTCCATCCCATAAGCCGCCACCAAATCAATACTACAACGTCGCAGCGGCATGAGCAAGGACTTACCGCAAAGAGCGTAGTCATCGACCCGGTAACAGCTCCGCTGTGTGCCATCTGGCCGCTAGGAAGCCGCACTATCTGTCAGAAAAGACGAGGCATCTCGGTGCATGCTGTGCATCGAGATGCCGTCAATCCGAACGTCTTTGCTGTCGCGCTTCGACTGAGCGACACAAACCGGGGTAGAAGGTTCGCCCGCTCCGGGTCCCTGTATATGGCGATGGAGCGGGCTGGATTCCAGGGTTTCCCCGGAGATCTGCTTTGCCGGGGACCAGGGGACAGATAGTACTAGAGCCTGGTTTTGGCTCCCGCCTGGTCTAGCACTGACCCTCGAGGGTCCTTGGTGCGGGACTCACGAGGTCCAGCCAGACGCGGCTCTTCGGTAGGACCCTCTCGACCTCGTGGCATTCTATTTCTTCTAGCATGGCAACCCATTGACCCACTATCTCTGGATCAATTCTGCTCCCGTCCCTCGGCATGTCGTTATCCATGGCCTTCTGGAGACGGCTGTCAATGCTGACGGTGTCCAATGCGTCGCTGCGGCAATCACCGTCGGAGACTCCCCAATCAGCCCGATGGATTCGTACCCCCTCGGCGTTATGAAGTACCGTCCAGAGGGTTTCCTCGGCCCAAAGGCCGGTAGCTCGGAGGACGGTTAGTTGAGGAGAAGGCTGTAGGACCTCAACCACTGAAGACGTTACGGATTCCTTCCCATCCTCATCGGACCAACGCAAAACAAATCGCAAATTTCCTCCTCTCTGCTGGGGCACAAGCCCCTGCACCACCGCCATTATTTAGTGAAGAACAGCCCGATGCCTGCCGGGATATCCTCCACCTATAATCAGCAGGCTGCCTGCGCCCGCCGTATGAGGCAGCCTGCGAGATGACAAGTTTTTCATCCAATACCTATGGGGATATATACACTACACCAAGCAGCATGTCAATAGTGCGGGATTCACGAAAAGTGGAGCCAGCGGACCGGAATAGTGGTGACTCTGACCGCACAAACGAGCCCAAGGCATGAAGTAGTCACAGAGCTACACAAGTAACGGCAGGGACATGAGCTCTCTGGAACCGGCCGTCAGTGGGGGTATGAGGTTAGCTTAACCTGAGAACTTGACCGGTGCTAGTCTCTTTGATTACGACGCCGGCGCCGCGCCGCCTTCCGTGCAGCCATCCTTGCCCTCTGACTGTTGGAAATAAAAAACCGGCGTTCCTTCAATTCTCGGAGGATGCCGGACCGGGTCACGGAGGCACGAAAGCGGCTGAGCATGGTATCGAATGATTCGCCATCTTGGTTGCTTACGTAAAGCATTGCCATCCCTTACAAAGCACAAAGGGGGGGTTGTTCACCCCCCCTTACAGTGTCTAATACCTACGTGTTGAGCGGGAAGCCTGCTTGCTGTAGCAATCGCTGCAGTATACCGGCCTATCGCCACGCGGCTGGAAGGGTACCTCAGTCTGCTTGCCACACTGTGCGCAAGTGACTGGATACATCTCTCTGGGCGCTCCATAGCCTCCCCGGCTGCTGCTCTGGCCTCGTCCTTCACGTCGTGCGTTACGGCACTCCGGGCAGCGCTTGGGAAGATTGGTGAAACCCTTCTGTGCGTGAAACTCCTGTTCCTCAACTGTGAAGGCGAACTCCCTCCCGCAGTCCTGACAGGTTAGAGTCTTCTCTTCGAAACTCACCGTTGATCTCCTTTCCTACATTGTGCTCAGGTTGATCAGGATTAGGTCACCGGCGGTCCCAGGCACATACGGGCTTGGCAGGCAGGGGCACTAAAGCTTTACAACTCTTTGAACTATAACCCATCTACCGATATAATTCAAGCTCGCACTCTTCAAGATACTAGGCAAGAAAACGAGCCAGTTGCTTGCCCGGCGACGAATACCGGGCTTAACTCCGTTCACGCTTTGCTCTATAATTGATTGCCTGATGACCCAAATACCTGCCGTCCGACAGTCCCCGCATCATCGCCGGCGCTGGCTACTCCTGGCTATACTGCCGGTGGCCCTGGCTATGGCCCTCTTGCTTCATTCGCTATGGCTGACCGCGCTGGCCGGCTTCCTGGTAGTGAGCACCCCCGTAGAACCGGCCGATGTAGTTGTCGTGCTGGGAGGGGGAGGAACCCACCGGGTCAACCAGGGCATTGATCTCCACCGGCGAGGCCTCTCCAAGTCTCACAGGATAGTCATTACCGGTGGGGACCTCAGCACGGACATTTTCGCTGAAGGATCGTGGGCAGCTATGGGAGCCAAGTACGCCGCCGGCAAGGGTATTCCGCCGGAGGATATCATCCAGGCCAACTGGACAGAGAGCACCAACGACGATGTTGACGCTGTGCTGCAGATAATGAGGGAGAACGGATACTCCTCTGCAATCTTCGTGAGCGATATCTTCCATATGCGGCGCGTCAAGTGGATTGCGGAGAAGAACCTGGCCGGCTACAAGGTCTTGCTTAGCCCCGCCGAGAGCCCTGCGCTTAGTATCGATAGATGGTGGACAAGGGAACGGGAGCTTCTGTACGTCATGCAGGAATACGTGAAGCTTGGCATGTACCTGATCAGGTACGGTCCATTCTGATCCTTACGCCGGCCCCGGCTTGCCTGGCGGAAGCTCGCTACGGAATGAGCAAGAGCTTGCCCATACTCTGCCGGCTCTCCAGCCGGCGGTGGGCCTCGGCGGCGCTGTCCAGCGGGAATTCCCCGCCGATATTGATCCGTATCTGGCCCGCTGCCACCCAGCCAAGAACGTGGCCGGCCCTCCACAGCAACTCCTCTCGCGTTAGCGTATAGTGGTCCAGTGATGGCCTGGTCAGATAAAGCGAGCCCCTAACGCCCAGGATCTGCGTATCGAGCGTAGACACCGGACCGCTCGACTGTCCAAACAGCACCAGGTAGCCCCTGGGCGCCAGGCAGTACAGGTCCTTTTCAAAGGTGGCCTTGCCTACACCGTCATACACCACCTCAACACCGCGTCCTTCGGTCAGGCGTCTGACCTCGTCTTCGAAGTCCTGGTCGCTGTAGCGAATGACCTCGTCAGCCCCCAACGACAGTGCCCGGTCGACCTTCTGCGGGCTGGACGCGGTCCCGATCACACGGGCGCCCTGGAGCTTGGCCATCTGCACCAGCAACCCGCCGACGCCTCCTACCGCGGCATGCACCAGGCAGGTATCGCCTTCCTTCACTGGATAGGTACTGTGCGTCAGATAGTGTGCCGTCATGCCTTGTAGCATCACGGCCGCTGCCATACGGAAGTCCATCTGGTCAGGCATGCGGACCAGCTTCCCCACCGGCACAACAGCGTACTCTGCATAGGAGCCTGGCGCCATTGCATAAGTGACCCGCTCGCCCGTCTCCACTTCCGTCACCCTTGGCCCCAGAGCCTCCACTACCCCAGCGCCTTCGGCGCCCGGAATGAACGGCAGCATAGCTGGATAGCGACCCAGTCGCTGCTGAACATCCATGAAATTAATGCCGATAGCCGCCAGCTTCACCAGCGCCTCGCCTGGGCCCGGCCGGGGTGCCGGTATTTCCTCAACGCGCAGCACCTCGGGTCCCCCAAACTGAGTCACCCGAACGGCCTTCATCTGTCGCCTCCTGTCATTTCGTTGTAGCGGGTGGCGGCTACCACTACTATTCCCAGTCTATAGCCGGGCAAAAGCATGTTCAAGCCCACCAGCTATGATCGGTGTCCGTCATATTTCGGCGCTGGCTTCCAAGTAGTTCCCAACTGCGGAAGCCATTTAGCCAGATCGAATCGGAGATAACTCTGGCAGACGGGCTCGTTCAGTGATTCATATACTATGAAGATAAATACTCGCCTCGCCTGAGGCACACACGCCGGATCGCCGGTATGGACCACGGCCACCGGAACACCTCTATGGTGTGATCGCGGAAGGGGCTGGCCTCCGCAGCCTGCTCGATACCTCGCCGGTGGTGGAACGCCCGCAGCACCTGGCCGGACAGGTCGTAAATGCAGGCCTGGCCCCCCGGCTTGACGACCCTGTATATCTCGGCTAGTCCGCGCTCCGGGTCTGGCCAATGGTGCAGGGAGAAAGTGCTTGCCACCAGGTCGAAGTAGCCATCCACGTGAGGCAATTGTGCCACATCGCCCACCTCGAACCGCACCCGATCACTCACGCCCGACCTCGACGCCCGGTGACGGGCACGCTCGACCATGTCCGGCGATATATCTATGCCGACTACCGATAGCTGAGGAGCAAGCTCGGCCAGGCGAACCGCCAGGTTCCCCGGGCCGCTGCCGACATCCAGTACCGTTCCGGTAGGTTGCCTGGCGGCCAGTTCGCCCGCCACCTTGTCGTAAAAACTGCCGAACAGCAGAGTGGAAAGGGTATCGTAGGAACGGGCGTTGGGCACGTGAAAGGTCTCCATGTCCCTGGAAACATGTTTGCCAGCGACGTGACGCACGGTTCGATAAAGCAGTGCGGCGCCAGTAGCCAAAAGGGGAATGAGCCAGCGACGTTTGCGCATGGTATTTCTCCGCTAGGCCAAACTTACTGTCTATATTGTAACACCGGGAGTTCGGTTGGGGAGTGAGGTCCCAGTGAGGGGGCTGGGCCTGTCATTCCCGTCGCAAACGGGAATCCAGGTCCTGTTCCACGGGATAATACCCGTCGGCGGGTCCGTTCCGCTGTTTGCGCCATAGAGGCCATGGCGCCAGGAGTGGACGCATAATCTTGCATTGCACCCGTGGGCTCGCTGCTACTCCGGTGAGCCTCGGGTAATTGTGCTAAAATGCGGGAACAACGCATTCCTGGTCCGGGCACTAACGGTGGCGCCACCCGGCGGGGCAATAGAAGGGGGATAAGGAGCAACAATGTATAACCAGGGATTTGCCGCCAACGCCGCTCAACTCTTGCAGATGTCTATTAAAGCCTACGTTCTGGAAAGCCCTCTAAACAGTCTGAAGCAAATCGACGGCAGTCCGATCTTTGAAGAGCCTCTGGTGGGCTTCGCCGATGGTGATGACCCTCTGTTCCAGGAGTACAAGACCATTATCGGTGAATTTCATTTGACTCCCAGGGAAATTCTGGAGAGGTATCTGCGGGACAAAGACGGAGCCGAAGTCCGGCCCCCAGGCAACATCAGTGTTATCTCGTTTGTTCTTCCCCTTGCCAAAACAGCCCGGCTCAGCAACCGGAAGATGACTGCGGGTCCCTCCCTTGGCTGGAACAACGCTCGCTGGCACGGCGAAACGCTTGCGGAAGCACTGAGCGAACACGTGGTTGCCATGTTGAGGGAACAGGGCTTTCAGGCGGTGATACCCGAGACATTGCAGTTCTTTGAGGTCCGTGACCTCCCCGACGGCCGCTGTTCCAACTGGTCGCAGCGGCATGCCGCTTATGCAGCGGGCTTGGGGACCTTCAGCCTGAACGACGCCCTCATCACCCCCAAGGGAATCGCCCACTGGTGCTGCAGTGTGGTGACGGACTTGAAGCTACCTCCCACGCCCAGGAAGTACGCCAACCGCCTGGCCAACTGTCCGTTCTTTGTGGATGGTTCCTGCGGGGCCTGCATCGAGCGGTGCCCGGCCGGCGCCATCAGCGCCCAGGGGCACGACAAAGTCAAATGCCGCGAGGAGCTGTTTGGCGCCCAGGAAGCTTTCCTCTCGAAGCCAGGCTACCTTGGTAGATACGCGGGTTGTGGCTTGTGCCTGACCAGGGTACCCTGCGAAACACGCATACCCGCCAGGGCCCTGAAAGAGACATCAAGACCCCAAGACCCAGCAGCCAGATGATGTCACCGTCAGCCCAGCCGCACCTATTACTGTAACCCCGTCAAGCGGCGTGACGGGCGCGATCAATCTTATTTCTGGACTTACGTTTTCTGGTGACCCGCCCGAGACTCGAACTCGGAACCTACTGATTAAGAGTCAGCCGCTCTGCCAGTTGAGCTAGCGGGCCACCCATGAGGGCGGAGCCTGAGGCCTGCGTTTCGGCTCCCTACGCTAGGATTATAGGATATTTCGTGCTGCGTGGCAAGGCCGCTGGAAGGTCCGCATTCGTTGAAGGCCCTTCCAACGTATGCTATACTGGCGCATGAGGTCCGCAAGATGAACATTTCCACTACGCAGCTATCTGCATCCGCCATCTCCCGGTCTCAGTTCCCCACCATCCGTCCCCGCCGCTTGCGTCGCTCAGGCGCCATCCGGCGACTGGTGAGGGAGACCCGGCTTGACGTGTCAGGGTTCATCTACCCGCTGTTTATTTCGCACGGTGAGGGCATCCAGCGAGAGGTGCCCAGCATGCCCGGAATTTACCAGTGGTCGCTGGACCGGCTGGACCGGGAGATCGAGGAAGTCGCATCGCTTGATATTCCGGCGGTCCTGCTTTTCGGGCTTCCGGAAAGCAAGGACGAGGCCGGTTCCGATGCCTACAACGAGTCCGGCATCGTGCAGCGCGCTATTCGACGCATTAAGGACCTGGCGCCGGACCTGCTGGTGGTCACCGATGTCTGCCTGTGCGAGTACACAAGCCACGGACACTGCGGCGTCATCCGCAACGGTGAGGTCGACAACGATGCCACGCTGGACCTGCTGGCCCGTTCGGCTCTATCCCACGCCGCGGCAGGGGCCGATATAGTAGCTCCTTCTGATATGATGGACGGCCGCGTGGCAGCCATCCGGCAGGCGCTGGACGGGCAGGGCTTCAGCCAGACTCCGATCATGGCCTACTCTGCGAAGTACGCCAGCTCCTTCTATGGACCCTTCCGGGAGGCGGCGGAGTGCGCTCCTCAGTTTGGAGACCGGCGCTCTTACCAGATGGACCCGCCTAACCGCCGCGAGGCGGTGCGGGAAGCCCTGCTGGATGAGGCTGAAGGCGCCGACATCCTCATGGTCAAGCCGGCTTTGCCGTACCTCGATATTATACGTGACATCCGTGATAATACCGACCTGCCCCTGGCGGCCTACAACGTCAGTGGCGAATACAGCATGATCAAGGCCGCCGCCCGCAACGGCTGGCTTGATGAGAAGAACGCCACACTGGAGGCGCTTGGCTCTATCCGGCGTGCCGGGGCGGACATCATTATCACCTACCATGCTAAAGAAGCAGCCCGGTGGCTGGCAGACGGTACTTAGCTTGGACGACACCGACCGAAAGCTGCTCAATCTCTTGCAGGCTGAGTTCCCGCTGGCACCCGCTCCCTTCGCTTCTCTTGGAGAGCGCCTGGGGATAAGCGAAGCGGAGACTATCGAACGGGTGAGCCGGCTGAAGTCTGACAGGGTCATTCGCCAGATCAGCGCCATATTCGATTCCCGGGCCCTTGGGTATCAGTCGGCCCTGGCGGCCTTCCGGGTACCCGAGGAACGGCTGGACCAGGTGGCCGCCGCCATCAGCGAGCAGCCGGGCGTCAGCCACAATTACGCCCGTAACCACGCCTTCAACCTTTGGTTCACCCTGACCGTGCCCCCGGGCGAGGACCCTCGCGCCGGGGTGGAACGCCTGGCTTCCGAGAACAATATCTCCCGGTTTCTCTATCTTCCCACTCTGCGTGTCTTCAAGGTAGCCGTTCAGTTCGACATGATAGGCATGGAGAGCCAGAGCCAGGCGCAGTCTCCGCCCGTTGAAATCGAGCAAGCGGCTGAGCCTATCGATGCGGACCCGGAGCTGGTGAGGCAACTGCAGAAAGACCTCGATTTAGTCCCGAGGCCTTTCCTATCTCAGGCTCAGGCGGCAGGCCTTCCAGAAGAAGAGCTGCTGGAGAGAGCCCGCCTCTTGCAGAAACATGGTGTCATGCGCCGGTTCGCCGCCGTACTTCATCATCGCAAGGCCGGGTTTGCTGCCAACGGTATGGGCGTCTGGGCGGTGCCGAAGGACAGGGTAGAGGAAGTGGGCAGGGCCATCGCCGCCTTCCCTCAGGTCACCCATTGCTATGAAAGACCTACCTACCCGGGCTGGCCCTACAGTGTTTTCTCTATGATACACAGCCAGACTCCCGAGGGCTGCCGCCAGGTGGCCGAGGAGATCTCCCGTAAGACCGGCATTAAGGACTTCGACCTGCTCTTCAGCACCAAGGAGTACAAGAAGGCCAGGGTAAAGTACTTTGAGGGGTAGTCGCAGGTCGTTGCCGATTGCTCTTGCCTGACCTGGCGCTCGAGAGAGCTGATATGGCGGGCCCGGCCCTGTATCCCTGCTGGATACACCGGACGTGGCAAGCGCCCATGAATTTCGCCAGGGATTTGGAGACACTATGACTGAATCCAGCCGCCTCTTCGCAGAGGCAAGGACGCTTCTCCCGGGAGGGGTCAGCAGCCCTGTTCGGGCCTTCAAATCCGTAGGAGGCGACCCCTTCTATGTAGAACGGGCCTCCGGCTCGCGTCTCTATGATGTGGACGGCCGCTCATATATCGACTACGTCTGCGGCTGGGGTCCCCTTATCCTGGGCCATGCCCACCCTCGGTTAGTAGCCGCATTACAGGAGGCCGTAGTAAAGGGCACGTGTTACGGCACACCGATTGAGCAGGAGGTCGTCCTGGCCCGTATGATCAATGAGGCCATGCCGTCGGTCCAGAAGGTGCGTTTCGTCACCAGCGGGACCGAGGCCACGATGTCAGCCCTGCGCCTGGCCCGGGCCTTTACCAGACGGGAGAAGATTATCAAGTTCGAGGGATGCTATCACGGTCACGCCGATATGCTCCTGGTGGCTGCCGGAAGCGGCGCCCTGACTCTCGGCGTGCCTGACAGTCCGGGTGTTCCGGCGGGAGCCGCCGGCACCACCCTCACGGCCCCGTACAATGACCTCGAGAAGTTGCAGGACCTGTTCGATGCAAACTCCGGATCGATCGCCGCAGTGATCGTAGAGCCGGTAGCCGGCAATATGGGCGTAGTGCCTCCCCAGCCCGGATTTCTAGAAGGGCTGCGACGCCTTTGCACTGATAACGGGACACTACTGGTTTTCGACGAGGTAATCACCGGCTTCCGGGTCTCCTTTGGAGGGGCTCAATCACTCTACAACATCACGCCCGACCTCACCTGTCTCGGCAAGATCATCGGCGGAGGTCTTCCCGTCGGAGCCTACGGAGGGCGCTCCGAGATAATGAGCATGATCGCCCCCGAGGGGCCGGTCTACCAGGCCGGTACCCTGGCCGGAAATCCGCTGGCCATGACCGCGGGCATAGAGACTCTCAAGGTTTTGCAGGAGCCGGGCTTTTACCAGGCCCTGGAGCAGAAGACCAGGCTTCTCTGTGATGGCATTGCCCGCTCCGCCTCGAAGGCGGGCGTACCTGTCTCGCAGACCAGGGTGGCGTCGATGTCGAGCACCTTCTTCACCGACCAGCCGGCGACGAGCTACGCTGCTGTAAAGACCTCGGACACCAAGAGATACGCTGCCTTCTTCCATTCAATGCTGGAGCGGGGAGTCTACTTTGCCCCTTCCCAGTTCGAGGCCGCCTTTGTCTCTCAGGCCCATAGCCAGGAAGACCTGGAGTACACCATAGAAGCAACTGATGAAGCATTCCAGAAACTCAGCAAGTAGGCAACAAGGTAATACAAGGAGGGATATGAGAAGGTTAGGAACCCTATTGGCGGTGGCAATAATGCTTGCTACCATGATCATGCCACTGTCCGGTCCGGCGGCCGCCCAGGAACCGGATTTTGACATTACCGGCGGGCATTTCTTCACTCAGGCTAACGGCCAGGGCGGGGCGGGAGGCACAGGCTACAGCATAACCGATGAGGGAGGCGTCCCCTTCTGGACGCAGTTTAAGGCGCTCGGTGGTGTTTCCAGGATAGGCTATGTAGCTTCCCGGCGCTTCCAGTACAAGGGATTCACTAACCAGGCTACCCAGAAGTATGTCCTGCAATGGCAGGCCAGCGGGCTCTTTTTCTTGAACGTCTTCGATGAATTAACGGCCGCGGGCAAGGACGACTGGCTCCAGTCGGTCCGGTCCATACCGAAGCCCCAGGCGTTCAATGAGGCCGGCCAGACTTTCGATCAAATCGTGGCAGCAAGACTGGCCCTTCTGGATGCCAATCCAGCGATCAAGGCCGTCTACATGTCGTCCCCCGATCCGGTGCGCACCCATGGACTGCCGACCACCGGCATAGTGGACATCGGCCCCGCGCTCGTTGTTCGTAACCAGCGGGACGCCATGCAGCAATGGAAGGTGGACATGCCATTTGCCAGGGCCGGAGAGGTTACCATCGTCAATGGTGGGGACATCTTCAAGGAAGCTGGCATGATCCCCGGAGACGCCGGAACACCGGAGAATGCGCCGGGCACCACGCCGGCCCCGACCCCGGTTCCGACTGCAACTGCGACTCCGACGCCTCCGGCTACTCCGCAATCTCAGTACAGTCCCCAGGGCGTGACCTGGGAGCCAAACTGCGGGCTGGTCCAGATCAAGGTTCACATGATGCATCTTGATGGCGCCCCCGTAAATGACGTGAGCGTGATCGTGGCGGCCGCCGCCGGCGGCTGGTCGACCGTTTCCGTGCCTACGGGCCAGGAGGCCAGGGACGCTGGCTGGACCAACGTCGTCCTGCGTACTGATCCGGTCAACGAGCCGTGGAACGTCTGGGTGGTTGACGGCTCCGGCAGGCAGGTCTCGCCGACAGTTAACGTGGTCACCGACACTAAGAGCTGTGCCCCCACAGGAACGGGCCATCAGGTGGCTACTATCACGTTCATTAAGAATTACTGATAACGTAGTTGCAGGTAACAGCTATTCGTCATTGCGAGCCGGAGCGATAGCGGAGGCGTGGCAATCTCCCCGCCCCACCCCTCTGGATCCCCGCCTTCGCGGGGATGACAGAAGAAGGGTGGGGATGACAGAAGAAGAGCGAGAGATTGCTTCGTTCCTCGCAATGACGAATAGCGCTTCCGTAGCCGGTTGGCCGTCCCAGGACCCTGCGGGGCAGACAAAATAATGATGAGAGGAAGCAGATGAAAAGAGTGTGCGGGCTGCTGGCACTGATCATGGTCCTTGCCGCGTTACCCCTGTCCTCAGGCCCTCTCAGCGCGCAAGCGCCGGATTTCGACATTCCCGGCGGACATTTCTACACCCAGGCCAACGGTCAGGGTGGAGCCGGGGGCACGGGCTTCAGCATCACCGACGACGGTGGTGTCCCCTTCTGGACGCAATTCCAGGAGCTTGGTGGAGTCGACAGGCTGGGCTTTGTGTCCTCCCGGCGTTTCGATTACAACGGTTTTCCCAGCCAGGCAACCCAGAAATACATCCTGCAATGGCAGCCCGGAGGACTCTTCTTCCTGAACATTTTCGACGAACTGTCGGCAATGGGCAAGGACAGCTATCTGGAAACGGTCCGCTCCATTCCCAAGCCGACAGTGTTCAATGAGGCCGGCCAGTCTTTCGATCAGATAATAGCAGCGAGACTGGCACTTCTGGATGCCAATCCAGCGATCAAGGCCGTCTACATGGCGGACCCTGACCCGGTCCGCGCCCATGGGCTGCCGACCACCGGTATTGTGGATATCGGCCCCGCGCTCGTTGTTCGCAACCAGCGCGACGCCATCCAGCAATGGACGGTGAATACACCCTTCGCCAACGCCGGGGACGTGACTATTGTCAACGGTGGCGATATTGCGAAGGAGGCCGGGCTCGTACCGCAGGGGGCCGCTACCCCGGAAGCCGCGCCCGGTACAACACCCGCCCCTGCTCCAACCACCCCAACTCCTGTTCCCACCGGGCCACAGTATCAGTACAACCCTCAAGGTGGGATCAGCTGGTTGCCGAATTGCGGGCTGGTCCAGATCAGGGTCCGTATCCAGCAGCCCGATGGCACCGGCATCAACAACGTGCGGGTGATGATTGCGGCAGCCGCAGGGGGATGGTCGACCACATCCGTGGCAACGGGCCAGGAGGGTCGGGACATCGGATGGACCAACGTCGTCCTCAGGACCGACCCTGTCGACGAGTCATGGAATGTTTGGGTGATCAATGATGCTGGTAACCAGGCCTCCCCTGTAGTCAATGTAGTTACGGATACTAATGATTGCACGCCTACTGGGACAGGCCACCAGGTAGCGACGGTCACATTTGTCAATGCCCCTGCAGTGTCGCAGCCGGCACAACCCGCACAGCCGGCAGTGAGTGCGCCATTCCCGTTCGTCAGTGGATTTTCGTCTTGGGAGCCCAATTGCGGTCTGACTGCGGTCAAGATTAAGGTCCTCGACCAGGCGGGCGACGCCCTCAATGGCGTGATCTTCCATATCGAGTCCGGTGACGGTACCTGGTCGGCCACTTCCCGCGAGACCGGGTCCGAGGGCTATGATGACGGTATGACTGACTTCATCCTGAGACAGGAGCCGGTAGCCGAAACCTGGAAGGTCTGGACCGTCGACCCGAAAGGCTTCAGACTATCGGACACTGTCTTTGTCCCCACCGATACCGGTCCGTGCTTGCCCGGCGAGGAGGGCCACCAGGTTGCCAGCCTGCAATTCCAGAAGGTTGGGCAAATCGTTACCCCAACCCCGGTGTACCCCTACAGCCAGGCCGGTATCTCGTGGGCTGCAAATTGCGCGCTGACACAACTGAACTTCCGAATCAGAGACAGGGCCGGAAACCTTATCGATGGCCTCCGGGTGCATGTAGAGACCGACGGGAACACATGGAGCGCTGATTCCCTGCCCACCGGGTCGACGGGACAGGGAGCGGGCGTAACCAACATCTGGCTCAGCGATTCGCCGTTCGCCGTCCGCCTCAATGTCTTCGTTCGGGACAATGACGGCAACCCAATGTCCAACGTGTTCGCCTTAGACACCACCGACCAGGACTGCTCCGGTGCAGGACACCAGGTGGCCACCATAGATTTCGTAAGAAGCAATTGAAACTAGCCCTCGATCATTAACCCGAGGCGTTCTGGGAGGGGCGGTACTGGAGCCGCCCCTCCCAGTGGGTACCCGTCCAAGTTTTGGGCACCCCTGCCAGCGTACCTGTTAAGGGGGGTAAACGGTTGACCAAAATGGAGCCCGGCTCCGTCCGCCGCCGGGAAGTCCTCCTTATCCTCAGCAGTGTTATGGTATTGGTGCTCATGGGCATGAGCATCGTAGTGCCCGTACTACCCCTTTATGCGGAGTCGTTTGGTGTAACTTCCGCCATGGTCGGCATGGTGATCGCCGTTTTTGGCCTCGCCCGAATCCTCACGGACGTACCGTCCGGGCACTGGTCGGAGAAGCTGGGCCGGCGCCCCCTGATAATCACCGGCATCGTGGTCTTCATGGTGAGTTCACTGCTCTGCGGCCTTTCACAGAGCTTCTGGATGTTAGTTGCGTTCCGCTTCGTGCAGGGCATTGGCTCGGCGATCTACACCACGACCGCCATGGCTATGCTATCGGACATCTCGACACGGGAAGACCGGGGCCGCGTCATAAGTACTTATCAGAGCACTCTTATCTTCGGCACCGGTCTGGGGCCGACGATTGGCGGGCTGGTGGCACAGAGTTATGGGATGCGCTCGCCCTTCTTTGTCTCCGCCTCCCTGGGAGTAATTGCCCTGATATGGGCGTTCTTACGAATACCTGAGACACGTGCGGAAGCAGGGCCAGTAGCAGCGCGCTCGCACAACGCGACTTCCAAGCTGCCACGGGCGCCCGGGAGCCCGCGGGCCCTTCTCTCCAACGGTAATTTCCTTCTGGCCGGCTTGATGGGGTTTAGCATATACTTCACGCAGACTGGCTCTCGACAGACTATCGTTCCGCTCCTGGGACACATCCAGTTGGGACTTAACGAGGCTCAGATCGGGTTTGCCATGACGGTATTCACGATGATGGACTTCGTGGTGATCTTCTTCGGCGGAATTCTGGCGGACCGCTTCGAACGCAGGCTTGTGATAATACTGCCCACGATAGTTGCGGCCCTCAGCCTGGTTCTCTTCGCCCAGGGCGAAACCTATACCTTCTACCTGCTTAGCGCTGCTGTCTTCGGTCTGGGAAGAGGCATATCGGTAACAGCCTCGATGGCCTTTGCGGCGGATGTGAGTGATGAGGGCCGCCACGGGGTGGCCAGCGGGTTATACCGTATGCTCTGCGATGTTGGACTTATGCTCGGGCCGGTCGTTCTGGGATGGATAGCCGATAATTCCTCTTATGATTGGGCGCTCTACTTCAATGCCGCCCTGATTCTGGTGATCGTGCTTCTCTTCGGGGTCATGGCGCGCGGTGCGGTCCCTCGTGCAATCCCACGGAAGGCCGTTGCCCAAACCGAGATCTGAGCTGTGTGCTCAGACTACCGCGTGTGATACTCCGGCAAACAGTACTTGCAGCCATCAAAGCCATCATGGATGGCGTCAACGAGCACATAGTAAGCGCGCCGGTATGCCTGGTCGATCTTATCGACCCACTGGCAGCTCAGGCGGTGTACTTCCAGCCTCTTCGGGTTTAGATTAGCCACAAAGAGCGGCAGAGGCGATACGGAGCGGCCCATTTCAGCTACTTTAAAACTGCCCGCAGCGGTTAGCTCCAGGTCATCGATGGATAGCGGCCACGGCTGGACCTGAACGGTGAGTTCCTGTGGCACGACGTAGTCCTTCACGTCTACAGTAAGAATATCCTCTTGGATCTGCATGTTGGACGCCGTGACCTTCACCTTCTCTTCCAGCAGCGGCGGTAGCAGGCGTATGGGTGGAACGGCCTGCAGGACCAGCGCAGTCAGAGCTTCGGCCAGCCAGGTTACCGCGTCGCTGATCAAATTGAACCCCAGGTCGAGGTCCAGCTTCACCTCGGTGATCTTAAGGGAGATCCCTTGCTGGGGATCAAACCCCTGCCGCGGGTCCGGAATCAGCTCCCCGGTCGCCTTTGTCACTGCTTCGCTGAAGTGAAAAGACTCCTCAAAGAGCGTGAAGGTGGTGGAGGAACTGGACACGATATCATCCTCCCACGGGGTGATCTCGTCCGGGACCCAACCGCTGGTATCGACGGTAGCTGTAGTTGTGATCTTAGTTGACGCCTTCACATAGACACTGATATTAGCGCGAAGGTTGTTCACCTCGACAGCGTTGTCTGGAAGCAGATCAAAGCCCGGCTTGTCGGCTGAGACGGTCGCTGAGGCTTCGAACTTAAGGAAGTCGATCTTGACGTCGCTGGACAGCACGCCACCGGTGAGCAAATTGGGGATTACGGAGGTCAAGACATGATTGAATAGGTTCACGTAGGACAGAGCATCGCCATTGCCGTTAAGCTCGTAAGTCTCGTTCCACTGCTTTCTTTTCAAATGGTGAGCAGTGTTTATCCAGGCGAAGTCGAATACCTGGCGCATGGCGCGCTCCGGGACCCCCAGCCAGAGGTCATTACTGCCTGTGTAGTCCTGGACCGGGCCGATATCCCCAAGCGGATTCTCAAACAGGTTGATGCCCGCAGCGAGGACCCGCTGACCGATGGGCTTGAATCCACCGGGGCGCGCCGGCAGGGGCAGCTTGCCCAGCCACACGCCCGGCCAGGAGCCGGCAGTCTTGCGCGGGTAGCCGGGATCAGCCCGATCGGTGGCAACATCATAGCTGATGTACTCGTCGCCCTTGAAGAAGTATGCCTTGCCGTTGTTCCACAGCACCACGGCGTCAATACCGCCGGTCCAAAGGCCCGGCCAGTGGCCAGCGATGTCCAGCGGATACCCATCATCGGCCTTGCCGGTGGCGATATCATAGCGGATGTACTCGTGTCCTTTGAAGAAATAGGCTTTGCCATTGTTCCAGACGACGCAGGCGTCGATTCCATCGGTCCAGATGCCGTGCCAGTCATCCTCGATCTTACGTGCGGGCTGGTCAACCTGGTCGGCGGCGATGTCGTATCGCAGGTACCAACCCCCTCTGAAGAAGTATGCCTTGTTGTCCGGGTAGACCATACCGGCGTCAAGGCCATCTACCCACAGCCCGTTCCAGTTCGGCAAAATGGGGGAGGGCCAGTCGGCGTCGGGCTTGTTAGAGGCTACGTCATAGGAGACGTACATGCCCCCCTTGAAGAAATACGCCTTGCCGTTGTTCCATAGCACGGCCGCGTCGATCCCCTCGACCGGGTCAGGCAGCTCGAGCGGCTTGAGGAAAGGGGTGAGATCGACCTGCTCCATTTTATCCAGCAGGTGTGTCCTGAGCGCAGCCTTGATCACCTCGTTGACCGCATTAACGGTCTTCCTTGGCAAGTGGTCCTTATTATTGATGACGAGCTCGTCTATCTGACCCTGGCTGAGATCGACAACCAGGTGGTTCAACTGGGGATGAAGTACGGGCACGGCGGCTACGGACACGACCACGTCGAACTCGTAGCGCAGTCCTTTCAACATGCTGAGCGAGAACTCAATGTTTAGCAAGAGCCGGATGGCATTGCCTTCGATAGCATCCACCGTCGGGGGCTCTTTCACGCGGATTTCGAAGTCCAGGTCGCCGAGGTACTTCATCTCCGGCGGCAACTTGGCCGAAAGGGCTACCTTGCCATCCACGATGGTCGGTATTGCCGAAGTGTAGAAGGCAATGGCCAGCGCCCTGTTGATGAAGTCTTCTTTGATCTCCAGGAGTAGGTCGAAGTTCGAGGTTTTCAATGCGCTGATCCTCTCAAAAGACGCTTCATTTCAGTTTCATGAAATCGTGCTGCGTCCCGCGACAAGAGACACGATTGAGCCGCTTGCATCCCTGAATGTATAGTAGATGATGTATTGTAATGTAGCTTGCAGAAACTGTCAATGGGATTTTCAACACGCAGCAAGCTCCGCATGGCTAAGGGCGTACGTAGCAAAGAGGCTTAGAGGCCAGGTGTAGGGAGAGCATATATCGAGGGTTATTAAGCCAGTGTTCTAGGCCTTAGTCAGGACGTTTCCCTCGAACTTGGTCCACATATTGTCGCCCGGACCGTCCAGTATCCGTTTCAGACACCAGCCATACGGGAAGAGATCGATGCCCCGCCATTCGTACGGAAACGTCTCATCGCCATAGACACGGTGATTCCTTCTCCAGACCCCCGGGTTGAAGTTCTTCTCGATGACCTTGATGACGTAGGCAGCGAACTCCAGCGCCAGCCCGTTCAGCCCTTCCTGGTCCCTGGTCTGTGCGTAGTCGCGGTGCAACTCGGCCAGAATCTCCTCAACGCGGCGAACGGAGCTTACGGAGTAGTCTAGATCGATACCGAAGGCCTCCTTAGCGACTTGTCCCGCCAGGCCGGCCAGCCGTTCCTTCAATGCCTCCAGGTCCTCGGTATCGCTCATTGCTCCTCCATTCTCTTGAAAATCACCGCACTATGCCAGGCCCATCGTCTCTACCGACAGTACCTGGCCGCCTTCGCTGTAGACCCTCGGCACGCGGCGGGAGACCCCGCAGAGTATCTCGTAGCTGATGGTGCCGGCGTGGCAGGCTAACTCCTCGGCGGTTATAGCCTCCTGCCCCTGGACGCCGAGGACCACTACTTCGTCGCCCTCCTGCACACCCTCGATTCCCGTGACATCGGTCATGCTCAGGTCCATACAGATGCGCCCGACGATAGGGACGCGGTGGCCGTGCACCAACACCGAGCCGCGGTTGGAGAGCAGGCGTGGCAGGCCATCGGCGTAGCCGCAGGGGACCAGGGCGATGCGGCACGGGCACGGCGCGCTCCAGGTACGCCCGTAGCTGACCGTCTCGCATTCCGACAGCTCTTTAACCCGCGCCACCTGGCTCTTCAGCGAGAGGACCGGGCGAAGGTGCACCGACCGGCTAACGGCTGCCGAGGGGTACAGGCCATAGAGCGCTATGCCGGCCCGCACCAAATCGAGGTGCGTCTCGGGCAGGTCCAGGATAGCGGCACTATTGGCGACATGACGCATCGAAATATCGAGGTCTCCGGCCACCGCCATGAACTCCTCGAACTGGCGCCAGGTGAAGCTCTTGTCGGCCTCGTCGGCGCTGGCAAAATGGGTGTAAGCGCCCTCCAGTCGAAGCGATGGCATCTTCTCGATCGCTCGTGCCAGCGCTAACACGCCGGCGCGGTCCAGTCCAAAGCGGTTCATTCCCGTCTCGACCTTGAGGTGGACGGGCGTGACCCTGCCGAACTCTTGCGAGGCGCAGGCGACAGCCTTGGCGTGTTCCAGGGAATTGACCGTCGGGGTCAGGCCGTGCAACACGGCCTTCGGCGCTTCAGCCGGCGAGGTATACCCGAGCACCAGCACCGGAGCCTGAATGCCCGCGCTGCGCAGCTCGACACCCTCATCCGGGCAGGCCACTCCGAGGCGCCCGGCTCCGGCCTCCAGGGCGGCCCGGGCCACTGCCGGCGCCCCGTGGCCGTAGGCGTTGGCCTTGACCACGGCCAGCAGCTCGGTCTTTTCGCCGATATGATTCTTCAGCCCCCGGACGTTCTCCTTCAGCGCTCCCAGGTCAATCTCCGCCCTGGTAGGCCGTCCGGTCCATGCACCCCGCTCGCTCATGAAACCTCCCATCAGATCCTGGCCCATATTATAGGACAGGGGCTAGCTCCAGCACAAAAAGGAGGGATTCACGTCCCAGATCGCCCCCAGACCGCCACGTCATCGAACTGGGTGTCCATGATGCAGGTCAGGCAGGTAGCAAGTCTAGAGCAAGACGGGACGTGTCCTGCTATGCACAGGCGTCAGTCACAGAGCATTGACTCTCGTAAGAATTGTGCTAAACTGGCGGTAGAATCTGAATGTTTGTTCAGGTGTTCTGGACGGGCTATGCTCAGAGTGTGACAGCGGAGCCCTGTGCAACGGCGGAGCCAGCAATAATGATACAAGGAGGTATGCTTATTAGGACAAGGAACTGCGGTCACAACTTCCACTAAGACGCCCGTGGCCATCCGAGTGCTGGTCGCGGCGATGGACATCTCGGTCAACAACAACAACACCACCAACGAACCACTGCTTCTTGGCGTCGTGGTGACGATGCCGGAAGCCAACCCCCAAATTAAAGCAAACGGAGGACGAAAGATGGCAAGGAAGACGGTCCTAGGACTGTTGGCTTCCGCGCTCTTGCTGCTGATTGCCGTCGTGTCAATCAGCTCCACAGACACTGCCAGCGGTGCACCCGCTGCAGCGCCTGTCTCACCCGAGTCCTGTTCAGTATGCCATAAGGATGCCGGTGAGAAGCACCAGGCGTCGTATGACGAATTGTATCAGGACGAGGTCATTCAAGTTACCAACCTGGCGTACTCGTTTTCTGCTCCAAATACGAGCGTGGTAACTTTCAGGATGACCAAGAACGGCAAACCGTTCGATGCCAATGACGCAGACGCTCTGAGCATTAACTTTACATCGTATAACGGTACTTTATTCGATCTCGCTGCAAGCTTATCCCTAAAAGGAAAGCTGACTTGCGATGGCACTGGCAAATGCACGAGTACGCTCGTCGGGACTGCCCCCAATGTGAGCAATACGCCAGGGCTTATCGTGCTTTACGGCCGGGATGAGGACGTGGGCACGCTACCCGCCCGCATCTATCAATCCAAGTATCCGTTTGCGGCGATACTGGAAACCGGTACAGGCATCGACTACGTCTCCGCCGCCAACAGCGCTGGCTGCGCGAAATGCCACTCGGAGCCCTTCCTCAAGCATGGCTACATCAAAGCCCAGGTGAATGGGGATCCCTCCACGGACTTCTACGCCTGCAAAGCCTGCCACTTGGACAACCGTAATGGCAGCCACCTGGACTGGCAGCTCCTGGTTGATGACCCGCCGCTGGCCGCTGCGTATCTCGCAGGCGAAGTCAAATTGACGGCTGAGCAACAAGCCCAGTATGCCTACAAGATCCGCCTGATGAACGACGTTCATATGTCGCACGCCATGGAATTCCCCTATCCCCAGTCCATGGCAAACTGCGTAACCTGCCACGAAGGCAAGCTGGATAGGGTGTTATCAGACAGTAACTTCAAGGCAGAGACCTGTAAGAGCTGTCACGCCGTCACGGGCAAGAAGGATCCTGCTGGAGCTTGGGATACTACTAAGCTGGCGCTGAATACCATATTGCCCCCAGCGATCCACGGGTCCATGGACCTGAATACGACGGACTGCACCCTTTGCCACGGTGCGGGAAAGATGGCTCCAGGCTTCAGCCAGATTCACACCGGCTATAACAAGGTGATCTATACCGCGGATGGGATGAAGTACTCCGATGCCATCAAGGTCAGCATTGACAGCGTTGGCTTCGCCGGCAACAAGCTCACCATCCGTTTCAGCGCGGCCGAGGAGCCGGACATTGCCGGACTCGACGTGGCGAAGATTACACCAACCGTGTTGGTTGGACTGTACGGCTGGGAAACAAAGAACTACGTAGTCGGTCCCCACGAGAGGCTTACCGACGACAATGGCGATGGCAAAATCGACAGCGGCGATGCAAGAGCGCTGGAGTATGTCGTGGGAGCAAAGCATCCGCGGTTTACTACAGTGTCGGCAGCGGACGGCAAGTGGGAAGTCACCGCTGACATATCGACCTGGGCTGGCCTGGTCGCCGACGGCACGGTGAGAAGAGTAGAGATCGGCGTGTTGCCGAATCTTAAGAATGCCGCCGGCACAGTATTGGCGCTCAATGCTCCTTCCAGAACCTTCGACCTTTTCCTCAGCGGATTTGACGATGAGTTCTACAAGCCTGTGGTCAAGGTTGTGAATGGTTGTAACACCTGTCACGAGGCGCTTGCAACAACCTTCCATTCACCGGACAGAGGTGGGAATGTAACTGTCTGCAGACTCTGTCATACGACGACGAGTGGCGGTGGTCATCTGGAAATGCAGTCGAGGTCGATTGATTCCTATGTCCACGCGATCCATTCGTTCCAGGCATTCGACATCGGCAGGATCGATTTCGCCGATCCGGTGCAAGCCCTGGAGTACAAGCACCACATCGAGTTCCCGTATCCCAAGCATGGAAGCACAGATTGCGAGTCCTGTCACGTTGAAGGTACCTTCAATGTGCCGGATCAATCCAAGTCGCTAGCCGGTATTCTGTCGGCCTCCTCTACCCTGAAAGGCCGAGACAGAAATATCGGAACTGTTCCCTCCGTTATTACCGGTCCAGCGGCTAGGGCCTGTGGTGGATGCCATCGGGCGGAGCTGATCAATGAGGATGAGGCCAGTCAGCTTGTGTCCTTCAACCGGCATACCGAAATGGGAGGCTATACCATCAACGCAGGTTCTGCCGCCCAAGATGTTCTCAAGAGCGCTTGGAATGACATCATGACGCTCTTCAAGTAGGTCTCGATTGGCGAGGCGGGCTTTAGGCCCACCTCAGTCGTGCGATGGAGGGCCCTTCGGGGCCCTTCATTGCTATTGAGGTACTTTATTCTGGAGCCGCTGACGATTCAGAGAAGCGCCGATTTGTTCGACACTCTATAGCTGATCCTGCAAATTGGCCCCATAGACCATTCTGAGCACCCGGCACGCTCGCAGCGTGACCCATTTGCTCGGCTGCCCTTGTTTCTCGAAGTCTACCCAGGTCTTGCCGTTGTATGCGTACTCGTTTCTCCAGCGACCCTCCCCGTCCTGCTTGGAGAGCAGCCAGTCGACCGCTCGGCCGAGACGAGCGTCCTTGGAAAGCCCTAGCTCGCAAAGGGCCTCCAGGTTCTGCAAGATGTCGGCGACGTAGCCCGAAGGGAATCCGAGCTTGAACCATGACTGGCTTGGCTTCGTGTTGCCGTAGGCCACAGGATAAGCAGCCGTGGCGGGATCGCACCCCAGGAGGAAGCTTACCCCTTGGTCGATGGCCCGCTGGACGTGGCTGGCGCGCCTCTCGGCCGGAATTCGGGCCAGTGCCAGTATCGCCTTTACCGCACCCCAGGAGCAGGGTTGCTTGTCGTTGGCCGCACAACAGAAGCCTGGCCCGCTGGTGCCGGACTGGTAATAGTGAGGAAACTCCTCGCCCGTGATCGACCGGGCCTGCCAGTCGATGGCCCTTCGTACCCGCTCGTCCTCCAGCCAGCCGAAGCCTACCAAGGCCCGCAAGAGGTTGCCGTTCAGACAGTGGATGGCCCTGGACGAGGGCGGCGCACACTCTTCGGCCGCACCGGAGGCGCCAAACCCTCCGGATTCGGTCTGGGCCATTGACAACACGTACTCGCAGGCCTTTCGCACTCGCGCGTCGCTTGCAGAGGCCCCGAGCTGGTCAAGGAAGATCACTTGCCACACCGTGCCCCGGTACTTGGGCGAATACCCGGGCCCCGGCTTCACCCAGTACCCCTCCGGAAGCTGCGCGGCCAGGATCGAGCTGATGGGATCGGCTTTCATCGCCTCGGTCAGAGAGCGGTGCATATCAGGATCGTTGTCTCCGCGGCCCAGCAGTTGTCGCAGGGTTGCGTGCCTGACTGCCGGAGAGCTGTCTTCCAGCAGCCACGAAATAGGGTCTCCATTGAGCGAATCTGTCCAGGTCATGTCATGCACAATCCTACCGGCACAAGTCAACTTGTGCAAGTCCGGCCCACGGGATTGTCGGCTGTGGGGGCTCGAAGTCGCCAGTACATTTGGGCTGCGCAACTGATCCGTTCTCTCATGTCAGAGCAGTTGCGCAGCCGGACGCCCGGGTCACTCCATTGGGATACAGCGGGCAACTGCCGTGCTAACCTTCACCCAGGTACTTGCTTACCACCTGCTCCGCCACCGTGCGGGCGTAGGCTTTGATCTCCTCTTCCGGGACTTCCTCCACTCCGAACGGCACTGAATCCGAGTCGAATAGCTGGTTGGTGAATGTGACTGCAGGTCTGATCTCCGGCATCGCACCCCTGAGCAGTCGTGTGCCACACGCCAGACCGCAGCCGTCCAGCATCAACACCCGGTCGGCTCGCTCCACCAGATCCCGCATGCCACTGCTGGTCTCCAGTAGCCCCCCGTGACAGACACGCACGGCTCTCTCCGGCTCAAGTTCGTGGGCAATCAGGTTCGCCGCCCGGCGGGCTATTTCTCCACGCAGGCACATCCCTTCACAACTGAGCACAGCAGTCTTGGCGGGTGAGGTCAGGTGTTTACGTGCGTAGGTATCACCCAACTCGCACCGCTCATCGGTCAGCTTCACCTGAATTGTCTTAGCCATTTCCGTCCTCCATAAAGATTAGGAGGTGTCCCTCCACTAATATGGACGACCAAGGCTCAGAAAAGGATACACCCGGGGGAAAGGGAATCCTCCCAACGGGGGCGATGCCTTAGGAGGGCGCGTGCTTCAGTCTTTTGACTCGCATACCAGCACATTGCGCTCGTCATGGGAGAAGGCACACCCCGACTGCAACGCTGCCTGCAGCTTGCGGCGGGCACGGTGGAGACGGATCTTGATGGTGGCAAGCGACTCGCCCAGTGCTTCGGAGATCTCAGGACCGGTCAGCCCATTGACATCGTGTAGCAAGATTACGGCACGATAGCTGTCGGGCAAACGCTCCAGGTAGCGCTGGACGCAGGCGCTCATCTCGCCCTGCTCGGCTGTCTGCTGCACCGAGCAGGCGTCCGAATCGGGCAGGTCCAGCTCCTCCGGAGTCGACTCATCCTCCAGCGGTGCTCGGCGAGCTCGCTGGCGCCACCGGTCATGGCAGACATTAGTCGCTACACGATACAGCCAGGTGGCCAGAGCGCCGGCGTCTTGAAGAGAGCTATAGCTGCGGTGGGCACGGAGAAAGGTCTCTTGAGTCAGATCATCGGCCTCCGCTGGGTCGTGCACCATGCTCAGCACGTAACGATGAATCCGGGGGTAGTAATCCGTGAAGAAGGACTCGGGGTCTGCATTGCCAATGGAGTGGTTCTCGGACATCTTGCCCCTCCTTTTGGTGCTTACTTACGAAGATATACTTACGCTAGCAGCGGGTCAAGGGGAACGAATGCTCTTCCGGTTGTCACGGCTCCCAACGTCTCCAGTACTGGAGCATTTCCTTTGCCTCCGGTCGAGTTGGGTCCAGGAGCGCCGCGGCGGGTGGGTATTGTTGCAGCGGCGGCGTGACGATCAGCCTTGTGATCCCCCAGCGCTTGCCATTAAAGCCAACGTGTATAATCAATACGTTTCTGCCTGGAGAAGGGGTCTTTGACCCTGACCCCGAGCTTCTGCGCGTGGCGAAGGCCTGCACCGTACCCCTGGGGATGTCCGACGCCGTATGCTCGGGCTTGAAAATGCCATAGGCATAAAGCTGAGGCCGTGGATCCCCATAGTCGTCGACGGCGCTCACGTCAGTATTCGTGAGGAACTCCCGGATAAACGTCTCGTAGCCTTCGGCATCCAGCCCGAACCCCTCGGAGGCCCAAACCCCCGAAATGATGCCCTGGACCGTGGCTCCTCGTGGCTTGCCGATGCAGGACTTTGGCGGGGTAGGGAAGTCCACATCGCATTTCAGGTCCTCGAATACGACATTCTCGAGAAAGAATTGTACATCGGCCGTCCGTATAGCCCTGTCCAATCGAGCGGCGAAAGAGCGGAAGTCATGAGGATCATCATAGGAGCCCAATGTATTCGGCCTGGTGGCCGAGGCAGTCGCTGTCCTGGCTGTCGGTGGCACGCCAGTTGGTGCGCCGGGCACGGCGGTAGGTGCTGCAGTTCCCGCCGAGACTGGTGTCCGCCCGGGCGACTGAAGTACGCACGCGGTGCCAAACAAGGTCATTGTTATCGCCAACAGAATGACGGATTTCACAGCCGGTTCAATCGACGAGCCACACCATAATGATTCCGTGCACCTGCCACGTAAGCACCAGCGACGCGATGTTCACCAATCCAGTAGCTGTCCAGAAACTTACTTCCCTCTTTGAAAAGGAATTCCACTTCAAGGCAAGCGGTATGAGCGTAAGTGGCGTAAACAGGAGGCTAACATACGGAACGTAGCCGGCCGTAATCATTGCGATGCCTTGCGCCAGTCTGCCTACTCCGAACCATGCGAAGGGCGCGTATCCCTTGACGTCAACGAGAGACCCGAAGATCTCCTGGTATGAGTGTAGGTAAATGCCGTTGGCGTAGAAAGGCAGGACCGATAGCACTAAGTAGGCTACTGTAAAAGTTAAGATGATGGTCCCTGACGATCTAACTATCTGGATCATTGGATCACCAGGCCTTCCCAGGTGCGTCCACCGTCCAGGGCCCGGATGAGCATCGGATCGTCGGGAAGCCACGAGCCTCCCAGCCCGCCACCCGGGCGGTAGCCCAGTGTACCATACAGGGCGAGACCGTTAGGGCCGCCGGCACTTGCGAGCAGAACTACATTAACCGCATTACCGAAGTCGTGGACGAACTCCCAGCGAACCGTGTTGGCGTCCGGAGCGCTGGGGTTCGGAGAGCGCCAAAGCTGATCGATGTCCGGCGGGTAAGCCCGGGCCATCAGGTAAATATCGCCGGTGGCGCCGTCGATGGTCATGCTGGCGTGGATGGCGGTCGGGGACCCGGAAGGTGTGTTAAGCGCTGTCCACTGCCCCGGCCCGCCAGCGCTGCGGTACAGGGAAAACCACCAGCCCTTGAATACCGACAGGGCATACGTCTGGCGCAGGTTCCGGGGACCGATCCCCAACTGGCCGGCTGCCCCCGGGAACTCCAGATTACTCCAACTCTTGCCCCCATCCAGACTCTCGATCATAAATCTCGCCCCCGTTCCTCGTAGGTTTTCAGGTTCCTCCGTTGACCGGAGGATCTTGGGATTGCCATATGCCACAGAAATCTGGTCAACCTGCCGGGAGGAAATGTTCTCCCAGCTGGTGCCCGTCCACCGATAAATCCCCTGGCAGGTGCCGACGTACAGGGCATCACGGGTGGCGTAGTCCATAGAGACGGAATTGAGGCATGAACCACCAACGGGCAGGCCGCCGGAAAACGGCGTCCAGGTGTTTCCCAGATCGTCGCTGACCAGGAGGCGGGCACCGGTCACGTTCGAGGCTCCTGGAATCGACTGGTCCTCCCATAGCTTTTGAGCGAGATAGAGCCGCCCCGGGCCGGCGACTACGGAGACGATAAAGCTGCGATTGGTCATTACCGGAGTTCCTGCACCTAAAGGCAGAATTCTGGCTTCTTTGGCCACATCGCCCCCATTTGCCACTACTACCTCGCCGGCCTTTGCCCAGGCCACGTCCACCTTCCATTGTTGGAAGACTGCCCGCTGGGCCCGAACCACATAGACGTTGCCATAGTCTTTATACGACATGGGGAGGCCGAAGTGCAGGATGGGGTCGGAGTCGGCGAGGTAGCGGGACCGGATGGCCGGGCTCTGATCCAATAGGGTAAGGTGCCGCTTGACCACCTCGTCCCAGGACAACCCTTGATCGGCCGAGTGGTCGAAGGCGGGCGGAGTCGCACGCACGGCTTCGAGCCAGCTATCCTTGCCGGCCGCGCTCAAACGGTCGAAGACATTGACGAAGTAAACCTGCCCGACCTCCGGCCGCCACTGGAAAATCGCCTTCTGAAAGGCCTGGGCGACAAATCCATCCCACTCGAAGCGGCGGGAGATGGGGTAGCCCAGCGCCTCGATCCCTCCGAGCCGCTGGAACTCGGACCAGAAAGGAGCGGTGTCGTCGACGACGGCGAAACCCAGATCGCCAGTACCTCCCATGCCGCTGGTCTGTTTGAAGAAGTGGCCGTAGGGTATATCGAAGTCGAGCGGCTCCGCCAGCAATGCCGGCATGCTGGAGAGAAGCAATGCAATCATGAGTGCGATGGAAAGTATGACGGTAAAGAGCTTCATTTAGTCAACATGTTTCCTCATAGATCAATATACTCCTACGGCTATGCGGCCGGTGCAACCGGCTTCCGGCCCGACCGGCGTCCCGCCGTTGTCGGCGCTCGATTCGCCTGGACAAGCTCCCCCTCCTTAACCAGATCAACACGTCTGCCGCATTGCAGACAGGCCAGGTACTTGCTAAATATATCCTGTTCCAGGTAAAGATCGCCACCACACCGCGGGCACTGCTTCATTAGGAATTTCAAAGCCATTCCTCCTCTACGCCAATCTACGGCCCAATCTTTGCCGTTTTCTGCCGTCTGCGGGATCTGAAAGCCATTGTCAACGCACACTCGTGACCGACAACGGGGTAATGTACAATACCAGGGCCAGCATAACGAGCCCTGCGGCGATGGCGCCCGCGGCGAAGGCACGAGTTATGATCCGTGCACTCCCGCGATAGGCCACGAGGCCACCCGCGATCAGTGCTGCGCCGAAAACGCCGAGAAGGGCAATAATCATAAAGCTCCAGTCCACATAGCACCTCCTGCTGAGAAATGATCCCTCGGTGACCTTCCGCGAGGGACCGTGACAATTGCCGCGCATGCTTGTGAAGCCCCCCGGTCACTCGCCACGCTGCTGGCTGCCAATTCAATACGAAATTACCGCTACAGGAAGCGGGCAAGTGGCATCGAGACCAGGGCTACGAACACCAGCGCAAAGTCAGCGCGACCGAGCAGGTCCATACGGTGGCCCAAGCGGGATAGGGTGGCGGCCTGCGCGGGGGTAGGAGGCTGTCCGTTAAGCTGTTTGCCCAGCCGCCCCAGTCTTATCCCCGTCGGAGTTAATCCTCCCAGTCCTACCACCATTGCGCCCAGCGTAGCCACCGCGCCGGTCAGCATCGCCAGACCCCACCCGCTCGTCAATATTGTATCGAGCATACCCGACCGCAGAGTAAGGGTCATCAAGGTGCCCGTGGTAAACACGATCACGCCACTCAGCACCATGGCCGGCACCAACAGCGGCATAATGGCGGCCATCACCGACTGCTGGACTTGAGGGCCCAGGGCCTTCAGCCGGGGTTCCAGGATCAGCATCTGGAAGAACACCGATCCCACCCAAAAAACAGCGAATAGAATGTGCAGAACTCGCAATCCTGGCATAAACTCCAACATTTCTGTTCCCTCCTTCGATGTTCATTCTTCCACGACCCTGTGGGTCATCGTCACTGCCGATTGACCAGCCAGCTACGTACGTCTGAATCTGCCTTCCATGCCAATTCACCGCTTAGACGAGAAGTTACTTCCAGCCAAACCCATGCGAATTGATGTCTCGTGAATTAAGGATAAGACAGCAGCTTATGAAAAGCACCGGGCATCTGGGGGGAGCGAACACTGGATACCCGGTCAGTGTATGGCCCCGCCAAATGACCAGGTAGCAGTTTCCAACCGGCCCGCGTGATTCCCCCATTGCGTCAATGAAAAATCTTACCGAAGGTATTCGTTGCCTCATTGGAAAGATCTTACCCAAAGGGCTGTCGTAGCCGTAGTAGAGCCTGTGGGTAAGTGGGCAGGCCGGA
>Ga0082335_1000489_pt1 | contig 100349 bp, 104 predicted proteins | sample Subgrocontami58m_FD_72375 | JGI IMG/M metagenome (GOLD analysis project Ga0082335, IMG submission 72375) | Subsurface groundwater microbial communities from S. Glens Falls, New York, USA - GMW37 contaminated, 5.8 m (SPADES assembly) (version 2) ... | reverse complement strand
AACACAAAAAATCTGTGAGAATCTGTGTCCCGCAAAGCGGGATGGTTTACGCTTTTCTTTTTTGGGTGCTGCTATGCAGCGTTATGTTTTCAAGGTTGTTTTGAAGGATACAATTTTACGCTCTGCGTAACATCGGTTACTGATAACGGTTCAGTGGCAGAGGAGGTCATTCAGTTTGAAAAAGAAGATACCCTCAAAACTCCAAATCTGGATTGATGCACGCAAACGTTATCACCTCACTCACGCGCAAATTCAAATGGCGAGGGAACTCGGGCTGAATCCCCAAAAGTTTGGGAAACTGGCGAATCATAAACAAGAAGTATGGAAACTTCCCTTGCACCAATTCATCGGGGAACTGTACTTCAAACGTTTTGGGAGGCGGGAACCGGAGAGCGTAGTTGCACTTGAAGAACGTGCTGCAGAAATTGAACGCAAGAAAGAAGCGAAGAGACAGAAGAAACGATTAGAAAGCCAGACGAAGGACGTCGCCGCTCCTGAAGGTCCGAAGGACTCATCGTATGTTGAGCAGCAAGGTGCAAGCGACACAGAGTAACGAAGGCTTTACGAAGGAAAGATTTTCTTAGTGAAAACTTGTCCCGAAGGGACTCCTTCGGGAGGTGTCCTTTGGTTCTTCGCGGCAATCTTTTACTTTAGTTCATAGAAATCTTGGGGGGACCACACTAACGCGTTTCTTATTCAACGGTCAACGGTCAATGTTCAATTGTCAATGGCCTTGGGGGATGACACTAACGCGTTTCTTATCCAGTAAAAAAACATTCAAAGAAAGGGTCGAACGATGGAAAAATCGAAACCAAAAAAATCACCGAGAGCTACGAAAGCTGAAGCCCAAGAAGAGTTTGTCGCAATGCTTCCGACACTTGCTGCCGCCGCTCCTGTTAAAGACGACAAGCCCACCGAAATAAGAAAGACTGCCGAAAAAACTATTGTCGAGAAAGCATCGGGATACACGGTCGAAAGCATTATCAAGGGAATGGCTGACTTGAGCATCAATCTCGGCAAAGCACTTTCTGATCTCGGCGGAAAACTCGCCGCTGAAGCGGGCAAGCTTGTGGAATTGCATAAGGCAATCGAGATACAGACCAACAGGCTGAAGGAGCTGCACGATATTGATGCTGCCGCCATTTCGTTGAAGGCGCTCTTGGATGCACAGAGCGAACGAAAGGCTTCGTTTGAATCCGAGACGGCTGAAAAGACCGCAGCCTTCGAGGCAGACATTGCGCGCAGGCGCGAAGAATGGAAGCGTGAACAAATCGAGCATGACCTTGCCGTGAAGGAACGGGATGCTGATTTGAAGAAATCCCGCGAGCGCGAACAGGAAGAGTACAACTATGCCCTTGCACTCGCACGAAAGAAAGACAGCGATGCCGTCGCTGCGCGAGAGAAAGAGATCGCGGAAAAGTCTGCTACGATTGCAGCACGCGAGTCCGAGTTCAACGAGCTGAAACGCAAGGGGGATCTCTTCCCGCAGGAGTTGGCAAACGCCGTGAAGAAAGCAGAAGAAGCGGTCAAGATTGCTGCGCAAAAGCAAGCGGAGGCTGACGCGAAACTCATGGCGAAGGAAATAGAGGGTGACAAGCGCGTGTCCGCTTTGAAGATTGCGTCACTCGAGGAAATGGTCTCGACGCAAACGACACAAATCGAACTGCTGACGAAGCAACTTGCAGCGGCAAACGCTCAAGTGCAGGACATCGCGGTGAAAGCAATTGAAGGAGCCTCGGGACTGAAAGCGCTCTCCGCCGTGAACGAAATCGCGTTGGAACAGGCGAAGACTTCAGCTTCGAAAAAGTCGTAGAGACGTTGTACGGCAACGTCTCGATTCCGATTATGTGGAATCCCAATCCTGTAGTAGAGACGTAGCACTACTACGTCTCTACGCAAGTGAAATGCAATGAAGTTATTCAAAGACACATACCGCGTTGAAACCGCTCGCCTGCAATCGTGGGACTACACGTGGGCAGGCTGGTATTACGCCACCGTTTGCACAAAGGACATGACGTGCTTCTTCGGCAACATTGCCAATGAGAAGATGAGTCGTTCAGAGTCGGGAGAAGTAGCATCTCAATTCTGGAATGACATCCCGAAGTATTTTTCACATGTTGAATTGGATGACTTTGAAATCATGCCCAACCATGTTCATGGTATTATTATCATCAATGACGTGGTAGAGACGTTGCACCGCAACGTCTCCGCCGAGGGACGGGAAGGCGTGAATAAGCGAATGAGCGCCATCTCTCCCAAGCCCGGTTCGTTAAGCGCCATCGTCAGGTCATTCAAATCCGCAGTAACAAAGGAATGCCACAACAAAGGCTTCAAAGAATTCGATTGGCAACCACGGTTCTACGAACACATCATCCGAAACGAGCAAGACCTTCATCGCATTCGAACGTATATTCGGAATAATGTTTTGCAGTGGGAGTTGGAGAGGTTGTATCCTGAGGATTTTTTGAAGGAGCTTTGAGTTGGTTTTCGTTGTTGGTTTCGTAGAGACGTTGCATTGCAACGTCTCAAGCCGGTTGATCACCGAAGGTTTAGCGGCACGGATGAGCGCTTCCAAAGCTGAATTTCGGGAACGGGTTTTTTCACGCTTCTTGGAGAGAACGCATCTCGGTGATTTCTTGATGGAGTTTTTGATTGGGCATGCGTTGTTCATGTTACGGAGACGTAGCGGTGCTACGTCTCTACGCAAACCAAGTTGTAGAGACGTTGCACTGCAACGTCTCAAAGTCGTTAAACATGAGGGAAGCATGAGTGAAACAACCCCAATCGAATCTTGTAGAGAGGCGGCATACGCGATTTCATCGGGACAAGTTGCAAGGTCTCTCCGCCGATTATGCAACGTTACAATCTGGTAGTAGAAACGGAGGAATGCTACGTCTCTACGCAGCGTAATCAGAGAGGAAAGCATAAGTGAAGGCACCCCAAAAATATTCAGCGAGCTTGTCAATCGTCTTGCAATCGTAAAGAAGAAAGAAAACACTTCTTCGGGTAAACGGTTTGCGCCTTTTAATATGAATGCCTATCATTGAACAAGAACAAGGTGGAGAATATGGCAATGAAACAGATAAAAGCCCACTACGACGGCAAGGAGATTGTGCTTGACGAAAACGTACAACTCTTAGCCAACGCACGTGTAACAGTGCTCGTGGCGGATGATAGTCTTGTCGGCGCTCCTGCAAAGGATGAAGGACATCCGGATCTGTTTGCTATCTTTGGCGAACCCATTGATACCGGAATCGAGGATTTTGCAGAAAACCACGACCACTATCTCTACGGAACCCCAAAGCGCACAAGCAACAAATGAGAAAAGTTTTCGTTGACACGAGCGGAATCATAGCATTTGAAAACGTGCGCGACATTGATCACACAGAAGCTGTTCGAACGTTACGGGTATTGCAAACGTCTCAGCCCGTACGACTCGTAACCTCTGACTACGTACTAACAGAGTTCTGCAACTCCTTTTCTAAGCTGGGTTGGCACCCAAAAGCTCTTCGGTATGTAGACAACTACGTTGCGAATCCAGCTTGCAGTATTGTTAACATTAGAGTTCTCTTACCGTTTTAGCGCCGAGGAAAGCATGAGCGAAGGCACACCAAACATATTCAGCGAGCTTGTCAACCGTCTCGCTATCGTAAGGAAGAAAGAAAACACCTCTTCTCTTCTTTACGGTTTGTTGTTTTCCGCGTCAACAATAGTAGGCGCGGCGATTCTTGCGCTGCTCATCGAGCAAACGTTTTATCTTCCCGTCCTTGCTCGGACGATTGTATTTTGGCTCATCGTTGCGGCGGCGGTTGGGTTGCTTGCGTGGTTTGTTGCACGTCCGTTATTGAAGCTGTTTGGTGTGCTGCCGAATGAGAGCGATGCGCAGACTGCCGCAAAGGTTGGCAAGAAGTTTCCCACCATCAACGACCATCTCGTCAATATTCTTCAGCTCTATAAAGAAAGAGAACAGGCTAAGCTTTACTCTCCCGAACTGATTGACGCCTCGTTTGAGGATGTGCGGAAGGAAATTGAGCCGGTTGATTTCACATCGGCGGTAGGCTTTGCGCCGTCGCGGCGGATGGGAAAGATTCTTGGCGTTGTTGCCGGAGTTGCGGCGCTGTTGTTTGTCGTGTTTCCGCCGGCATTTCTTGGCTCGGCGAACCGGCTGTGGCATTACGGGGAGTCGTTTGCGGCGCCACTGCCTTTTCGCTTTGTCGTTGAGCCGGGGAACAAGGAAGTTGTGAAGGGCGCAACGGTTCCGATAACGATTCACGTTAAAGGTGATGCGCAAAAGCAGCTCACTCTCTCATCAAAACCATCGGGACAAATTCAGTTTGAAGAGCGAACGCTTACGCCGAACGTGAACGGCACGTTCACCTACGAAATGCCCGCTCTCAAATCTACTACAACATATCAAGTCAGTTCGGGCGCTGTCAATAGCGATGAGTACACGCTGACGGTGATTGACCGTCCGATGGTGAAGATGTTGAGGCTGAATCTCGCGTTTCCATCGTATGCGAAACTTCCATCCCGACAGCTTGACGACAATGTTGGCGATGTAACGGCGCTTCGCGGAACGCGCATCAACTTTGCCATTGAATCAAACAAACCGCTTGCGGAAGCGAAGCTCATCTTCCCCGCCCAAGGCGGGTCCAACGACTCAACTTCAATATCACTCAAGATTGAAGACAACAAGGCAAGCGGCACGTACACGCTGATGAAGGTCTACGACCCCGTAGGGGAGCGGACGTATCACATTCAACTTAAAGACAACGAAAACGTCGCCAGCACCGACCCGATTGACTACACGATGAAGATTGTGCCCGATGCGTTTCCGACGGCGCAAATTCTTTTCCCCGGCACGAACATCGACATTGCAGAGAATGCGAAGCTGAACATGCTTTACAAAATCACCGACGACTTTGGTTTCTCTTTGCTCCGTCTTGCGTACAAGCTTATTCAGTCACGCTACGAACAGCCGTGGCAGGAGTTCAAATACGTCTCCGTTCCAATTCCTCAAGCTATCAAGAACGCTATGCCTGCCGGCAGGCAGGAAGGAGATGTTGCATATCTCTGGTCGCTTACGGAACTCAATCTCGTGCCGGAAGATGTCGTCAGTTACTATCTCGAAGTGTTTGATAACGACAATGTGAGCGGACCGAAATCCGGCAAGAGCGAAGTCTATACGCTGCGACTTCCATCGCTTGAAGAAGTCTTTGCCGACGTGGACAAGGGTCATGAAGTGACGCTTGACGCGATGAAGGAATCGCTGAAGCAAGCGGAAGAGGCGAAGAAGGAACTCGAAAGTCTTCAGCAGGACATGAAGAAGAACCAGCAGAAGATGGACTGGCAGCAGCAGAAGAAAGCGGAAGAGATGCTGAAGAAGTACGAAGAGATTCAAAAGAAGATGGAGGAAGTGAACAAGACCATCGACGAGATGGTGAAGAAGATGGAGAAGAACGACGCGCTCTCGAAGGAGACGCTGGAGAAGTATCAGGAGCTGCAGCAGTTGATGGAGCAGATGAACTCGCCGGAGTTTGCTGAAGCGATGAAGAAGATGCAACAGGCGATGCAGCAGATGAGTCCGGAGATGATGAAGCAGGCGATGCAGAAGTTCCAGTTCAGCGAAGAGAATTTCCGCAAGAGCATCGAGCGGACCATGAACCTGCTGAAGCGGATTCAAATCGAGCAGAAGGTGGACGAAGCGGTGAAGCGGACCGAAGAGATAATGAAGAAGCAGGAGGAACTGCAAAAGCAAACGGAGCAAACCAATCCATCCGACAAAAATAAACTGAACGACCTCGCGCAGCAGCAGAAAGATTTGAAGGAGCAGCTCGAGCAATTGCAGAAGGAACTCGCCGAGCTGCAAAAGAAAATGCAGGAGTTTCCGACAGAGATGCCGCTGAGTGAAATGCAGAAAGCGCAAGAGCAGCTTGAACAGAGCCAGCTTGACGAGCAGATGGAACAGATTGCGCAGGAAATGCAGCAACAGCAAATGTCGCAGGCGATGCAGAACCAAAAGAGCGCGATGCAGAAGATGGGACAGTTCATGAAGCAGATGCAGCAGATGAAACAGGCGATGCAGCAGAACCAGCAGCGACAAATCGTGAACGAGATGCGGCGTGCGTTGCAGGACATGCTGAACCTTTCGAAGCGGCAGGAAGAATTGAAGAACCAGTCGCTGCGAATGGAGTCGAACTCGCAGCAGTTCCGCGAGAATGCGCAGCAGCAGATGGAGATTATGCGTGACCTCGCGAATATCACGAACGGACTCTCGAAGCTCTCACAAAAAACATTTGCCATCACGCCGGAGATGGGGAAGAGTATCGGCGATGCGATGCGGCAGATGAACTCGGCGATGCAATCGCTAGACCAGCGGAACGGACAGCAAGCAGGCGGACAGCAGCAAGGCGCCATGGGGTCGCTGAACGAAGCCGCGTCGCAACTGCAAAGCGCGATGCAAGGCATGATGCAAGGTGGACAAGGGATGGGGATGGGCATGGCAGGCTTCATGCAACGCTTACAGCAGATGAGCGGACAACAGCAAGGCATCAATCAAGGGACGCAGAACATGGGAGGCATGTCGCCGCAGCAACAGGCGGAGATGGGACGACTCGCGGCTGAGCAGGGCATGGTGCGCAAGTCTCTGGAGCAGCTCGCTAAGGAAGCGGCGCAAAGCGGCGAGTTGAGCAAAATGTTGGGCGACTTGAATAAGATTGCACAAGAGATGCGCGAAGTGCAGACCGACTTAGCCCAAGGAAATGTGAATCCCGAAACGCTGAAGAAGCAGGAACGGATTCTCTCCCGTCTGCTCGACTCGCAACGCTCCGCGCGTGAGCGGGACTTCGAGAAGAAGCGCAAAGCGGAAAGCGGCACGAACGTCGCGCGCAAATCGCCGAATGAAATTGATTTGAACACGCAGGAAGGTCGCAACCGACTGCGACAGGATTTGCAGAAGGCAATCGAGGAAGGGTACGCGAAGGATTATCAGGAGTTGATTAAGAAATACTACGAGGCGTTGGAGAGGATGGAGAGGGAGAATTGAGTTTCTCAATGCTGAGCGGAGCGAAGCATCAGATGCCAAGATCTTTGAAGAGAGCTTTTGTTGTCTTGAATGTTTTGCCGTTGCGTCTCGCGTCAGCGTCATTGATGGCTTTCACTGTGGTCTTGTTGGGAATAGTGACGCTGAAAGGAATTCCGCGGCTCAGTGTAACGTGTTTCAAGAAAATTTTGATAGCTTGCGGAGTCGTTAGTCCAAGGGCGAGCAGGATTTTTTCGGCTTCAGACTTAAGAGAGCTATCTACTCGCGCGCTGACTGTTTGTGTTCTTGGCATTTTGTGTTCTCCTTTTGATACAATGTAGCATCTATTTGATAGAGACTCAATATGGGACATTCCCCAAATCAAAAACGGAAAAAAGCTTGCCACTAAGACACCAAGACACGAAGGTTTCACGAAGTTTTCTTAGGGGTGTGCTCTGCGAGTTTGACCATTCTACGAAAGCATCTCTTGTTACTACGACAAGTACTTCTTCGTGATTTCTTAGTGACTTCGTGTCTTTGTGGCTATTTCTCTCTTTCCGTTTTGGGGAATCTCCAAACTAACTAGCCAGATGGGCACGGCTCGCGAAAAAGGTGAAGTCATGAAAAAAGAATATGATTTTTCAAAAGGCGTTCGGGGAAAATTCTATCGCTCCAATCTCAAGCTTAGCTTACCTGTGTATCTGGATGACGACGTCGCCGAGATCGTTCAGAAGTATGCAAAGAGAAAGAAGGTTGACGCACAGACTGTTGTGAACAAACTGCTTCGAACTAACAAAGAGATCGTACAGGCTTTGCAGTGAAGGCAATCGAAGAAGGGTACGCGAAGGATTATCAAGAGTTGATCAAGAAGTACTATGAGGCGTTGGAGAAGATGGAGAAACAAAATTGAATTGTTGCAGGGACACGACTCCGTCTTGTCCTGATGAACAAAATGTACAACACCCTGAATGTAGCGATGAGAATCGGGCAGGACATGCCGGAGGCATGTCCCTACAGAACGTAGTTGATAGTTTGTATCTCCTCTTCCTATTGCGTAGATTTTTCCTCAGCGAAGTGAATGAAAACTCAAGGAGAGTGCACATGGCAGTTCAAATAACAATCGACTTACCTGAAGAAGTGCTCGCGGCATTGCACACAGTGCCGGAGAAAGCAGCACACGAACTCCGCCTTGCGGCCGCAGTTAAGTGGTATGAAGCGGGACTGCTATCTCAAGAAAAGGCTGCTGAGGTTGCTGGTCTGAGCAGAGCCGCGTTCCTCGCGTCGCTCGGTCGCTTTGGGGTTTCCCCATTTCAAACAACGGCAGACGAGCTGAAAGCAGAAGTTCTCCGTGGATAGATCGTGGGCTGTGAATTCCTCACCGTTGATTGTGCTCGGCAAAATCGGATTGCTGTCGATTCTCCCCCGGCTTTCTTCCACCCTTATCATCCCAAGTCAAGTTGCCGCTGAAGGCAACTCCTTTGTAACAGAGTTTCCCATCGAATCTCGTGTTCTTGCATGGAATCTTGGTGCTGGCGAAAGCGCACTGCTTTCATGGTGTATTAGGCATCGCGAATACGAAGCTTTGATTGATGATCGTGCCGCTCGCAATTGCGCCGACACGTTCGGAGTTGGTGTTCGAGGTACGTTAAGCATTCTCGTGGTTGCCAAGAGCGAAGGGCTGATTCCTTCTGTGAAACCCTTGATTGATGAAATGCGCTCGCAAGGATTCAGGTTGAGTGATGAAGCTATAGATGCTGTCCTGCTTCTTGCAGGCGAATAGAAAACATGGCTCGACAGACACCTTCGTATCGGCGCAAACGTTGTGCGCAAATCTCCCGGTGAGATTGATTTGAACACGCAAGAAGGACGCAATCGCCTGCGACAGGACTTACAGAAGGCAATTGAAGAAGGATTATCAAGAGCTGATTAAGAAATATTATGAGGCGCTGGAGAGGATGGTGAGGGAGAATTGAGATTTGTATCTCCTCTTCCCATTGCGTAGATTTTCCTCAGCGAAGTGAATGAAACCTCAAGGAGAGTCCTCATGGCAGTCAAGACACTAGAAAAACAGCAACGGGTTCGTCGAGCCCGCGGCAATAGTCGAAAGGCAGAGGAGATTCTCAAACGACTCGACAAGCTTCATAAGAAGTTTCCGATTCCCCCGCTGACCGATTCCTTTCTTCGCAAAGCCAAATCTTTTGGACGGCCGTGAAAGTTGGTGACACGAACGTCATCGCCTACCTTGTGATTCCAGGCGAACAAACGGCGGTCGCGCGTGCACTTTTACTGAGCGACGCTGAATGGCTCGCGCCTCCTCTGTGGCGAAGCGAGTTTCTGAATGTGCTTGCATTATATATTCATAAAGGACTCATTTCTCTAGAAGAGGCAGAAGCATATGCAGCAGAAGCAGAACACTTCATGCACGGCCGCGTTCAGAATGTACAGGCTGCCAGTGTACTGAAGTTAGCTGCGGAGTCAAGATGTTCAGCGTACGATTGCGAGTTTATCGCCCTTGCCAAAAAACTCAATACACGTCTCGTAACAAACGATCGCCCGCTTATCAAAGCCTTTCCCGAAGAGACAGTTCCTCTCGACACTTTTTTGTCATGAAACTGCTGAAGCTCCCCCAACGAAAAATAGATCCCGCCAGAACTCCCAACATGCTGGCGCGCCATCTTTTTTCTTCCTACGAACATTATCGCGTTGACCACCTCGGCCCGCGCAACTGCAATCATGCAGAGATAAGCAAAGAAGTTCACTCGCTTGTCGCGCAAAGCAAGGGCTTATTTGGGTTGGAAGAGCTTGGCAAGTCGCTGGAAGGGAGAAGCATCAATTTCGTCTCGTGCGGCAAAGGGAGCCAACGTATTCTTCTCTGGTCGCAGATGCATGGCGATGAATACACCGCAACTCTTGCGCTGATGGACATCTTCAACTTTCTCGTGCGCAGAGTTGGAGAGGAAATGTGGGTTCAGGAGATGTTGGAGGAGACGACGCTGTATTTCATTCCGATGCTGAACCCGGATGGAGCAGAGCGACGACAACGCCGCACAGCACAGAATATCGACATGAACCGCGATGCCGGCGCGCTGATGACGCCGGAAGCGAAACTTCTTCGTCACGCGCAACAGAGGTTGAAACCACAATTTGGGTTCAATCTCCATGACCAAGAGCTTTCGACTGTTGGCGATACGCGTGAGGTTACCGCAATTGCGTTGCTTGCTCCGCCGGTTGATAGGAAGAAGTCAACGCCGATGGTGCGCGTGCGTGCTATGCGCGTTGCCGCGTTGATGACGCGTGTGCTCAGTCAGGTTATTCCGAAAAATATCGCAACGTACGACGATGCGTTTGAGCCGCGGGCGTTCGGCGACAACATGCAATTGTGGGGAACGAGTACTGTGCTCATCGAGTCTGGCCACTGGCCGAACGATAGAGAGAAGAATTTCATCCGCAAGCTGAACTACGTTGGCATACTCACGGCGTTGCGCTGCATCGGCAATGGCTCGTATCAGGATGCTGAATTGGATTTGTACAAAGAGCTTCCACAAAACGGCAAAGCGATTTACGACATCATTATTCGCGATGTTGTGCTTGTAGGTGACCGTCACCTCGCGGAGAATGCAAAGGAAGGTGACGGTCACCTATGCTCGGTTGATATTGGGTTGACGATTCCTACCAACACAAATCCCAATCCGCTTGTGGTGACGGTGAAGGATGTTGGGGATTTGAGTACGTACATCGCGCTTGAGTATATTGCTGGACACAAGCGACGGATTGCTTCTTCGTTCCTTACGCTCGAACAATCGTTACCGCTGGCGACGTTGTTAGATAAGCTGCAGTTGTATCATCATGCCAAAGACCCGTGAGGTCTGCCTTGCTGGTGCTACGCGAGACCTCATGGGTCTCACCCGATTTGCTTGAATGTCGCGGGCTAATGTTGTACCTTGACTTCGGAATTTCAACGCTTAATCAACAATGGTCCGCATGGCACAGTCTGCCGTAACAGAAAAACAACGCGAATTTCAGAGCGAAGCCCTGCCGCATATGGACTTCCTCTATAACTACGCATTGCGCATGACGTATAATGCCGCCGATGCGGAAGACCTTGTACAGGAGACTTTTCTTAAGGCGTTCAGGTTCTGGGACTCGTACGAGAAGGGAACGAATGTCCGTGCGTGGTTGTTCAGAATCATGAAGAATGCATACATCAATCGTTACAGGAAGGAGAAGAAGGAACCTGAAACGGTTGAGTATCAAGAGGTCGAGAACTTTTACAATAATGTCCGCGGGAGTGCTGCTGAATCCAGCGATTTGCAGGAAGCAGTGTTTAGCAACTTGCTTGAAGATGAAGTGTCGAGGGCGATTGCTGAGTTGCGGGATGATTTTCGCACGGTTGTGATTTTGTGCGACATCGAGGAGTTGACATACGAGGAAGTAGCAGAGTTTGTCGATTGTCCCGTAGGCACGGTGCGGTCGCGACTTCACAGGGGAAGAAAACTTTTGAGAGCCGGACTTCTGGAGTATGCAAAGAAGCGCGGCTATGTAGAAGAAAAAATGAAAGACTAGCTTACTGATTTTTTTGCTAACAGTTCGGACCTAGAACGTGGAGTGTCGGAAATTTCAGGAGCATATCACTGCTGCCGTCGATAATGTTCTTGAACAACGTGAGAAAGCGAAGTTAGACGCGCATTTGGCGCAATGTCCAAGGTGCAAGAGTGAGTTTGAGTCTGAGAAGCTGATGCGCAATGTGGTTAAGTCGCGTTGCCAGCGGACGTGCGCTCCGAGTCATGTGTTGCGTCGCATTAATGACCAGATCGATGCGGAAGCGATTGAACCTGAACGATCGTTGAGGTGGAAGAAGTTCCTTTCTTCGCAGTATGTGAGACCCGCCATCGGATTTGCGCTTGCCTGTATTGCGGTTGTTATTCTGCTGAACAATAACACCACTATCAATACCCCCAGAGTTGTCGAAGCGTCGCTGCTTCCTCAGAATGACATCATCAAACAATCCCTCGTAAACTATCTTGCTGTTGTAAAGGGCGAGATAAAACCAACACTTGCGTCAAGCCAAGTCGGAGAAATGAAGAGTTATTTTGAAGGGAAGACAGAGTTCCCCGTTGTTGTTCCGACGATGAACAATTGCATATTGCTGGGGGGTGTGCTCAATGATTTTGGCGGCAAAGCTCTTGCCCACGTTGTGTACCGCCACAATAACTCCGGAATCATTTATGTGTACGAAACCTGCTGGGAGACTGTGCTGGGCGGTTCTCCGTTTCATCTCGCACAAGATGTTCAGGATGAGCTGAAGCAAACAAATTGGTACACAACCACTTCTCCTGATGGCTACACACTCGTTTTGTGGACGAATGGCAAGACGCTCTGCTCCGCTGTTTCGACGCTTGACGAAAATACCTTGAAAGCGCTCCTAAGCGCTTCGCAGCAGAAGTACTAACTGATGTTACACACGCCGAAACAAAAAAGCATAGCCACGAAGGGTCGAAGGACACAAAGCTTCACAAAGTTTTTGATTTTCTTGGTGAAACCTTTGTGTCCTTAGTGGCAAAGCCTGCAAGGTGACCGTCACTTCGCAGAGGACACTCAGGTAAGTGACGGTCACCTCATCGCCCCGCGCTTTCCTTGACTCCCCTTCATTATCTTGGTATATTTTTTAGCAAACCTTGAGGTGTCGTTGCGACACCTTTTTCTTTCTTGAACACGAATAGTTTATAGCATTTCATGCAATCAGATTCATTAACAAGCAGCGGTCCGCAGTACAGCGACCAGCTTGACGCAATTCCGAATCAGCTTCCCGTGTTGCCGCTGCGCGACGTTGTCGTGTTTCCGTACATGATTTTTCCTGTACTTGTTGGACGTGAATCATCGCTCAAAGCCGTCAACGAAGCGCTTGAGCGAGATAAGTTCATCTTCCTTGCTGCGCAGAAGAACTCCGTTACCGAAGAACCTGGCATCGAAGACATTTACCACGAAGGCACAATCTCCAAAATTATCCAGATTCTGAAGCTTCCCAATGGTTTGATGAAAATTCTTGTTGATGGCGTAGTGCAGGCTTCCGTGGAGCGTTTTATCCCAAACGGAAAATTTCTTGAGGCTGAGCTGCGAATTAACTTTGAGCATGCCACCATGGATTCGGAGCTGGATGCGTTGTTGCGACACACCTCGAGTTTGTTTGCGGAATACGTTCATCTCAATCGCAACGTGCCGAGCGAAGTACTGCTTGCATTTGAAAACACAAAAGACACTCAGCGCAAAGTTTTCTACATCGCATCGAACATATTGCAGAGTGTGGATGTGAAGCAGAAGGTCCTGCAAATCACCAACACGCGTGAGCAGTTACATGAGTTGATTCGAATCCTGAACTCAGAAAATGATGTTCTCAAAATTGAAAAGGAAATAGACTCAAAAGTTCACGACAACATCGCCAAGTCACAGCGCAAGTTCTTCATTCAAGAACAAATCAGAATCTTGCAGGACGAGCTGGGTGATGAAGACTCTTCGCCGGAACTCATCAAGCTTCGCGAGGATATCAAGAAAACGAAGATGCCGAAAGCGGTTGAAGAGAAAGCGATGGAAGAGTATGCGAAGCTGCGGAAGACGCCGCCGCTTTCGCCCGAGTCAACAGTCATCCGCGGCTATCTTGATTGGATGGTAAACGTTCCGTGGTACAAACGGACGAAGGACAATCTTAACGTCGAGCATGTGAAGTCGATTCTCGACGAAGACCATTTCGGGCTTGATAAACCGAAAGACAGAATTCTTGAGCACATTGCCGTTTTGAATCTTGTTCGAGAGATGAAAGGACAGATTCTCTGCTTTGTTGGCCCGCCCGGCGTTGGCAAAACGTCACTCGCAAAATCCATTGCACGTGCACTCGGACGCAAACTCGTTCGCATTTCACTCGGTGGAGTAAGAGATGAGGCGGAAATTCGCGGTCACCGTCGAACGTATATTGGTTCAATGCCCGGCAAAATAATTCAGTCCATGAAGCGGGCGGGCGTTATCAATCCGGTGATGCTTCTTGATGAAGTTGATAAGATGAGCATGGATTTCCGTGGCGACCCCTCTTCTGCATTGCTTGAAGTTCTCGACCCCGAACAGAATGTTTCGTTCAACGACCATTACTTAGACGTTGATTACGACCTTTCGCATGTCATGTTTATTACGACGGCAAACGTACGTTATCAAATTCCATTACCCCTGCAAGACAGAATGGAGATTATCGAGCTCTCCGGCTACTTGCAGTACGACAAGCGCGAGATTGCAAAGCGACATATTATTCAGAAGCAGCTTGAGAAACATGGACTTGCGAAGAACAACATCGAGATTACTGACGCAGCATTAGATAAGGTAATCACCGAGTACACACGTGAGGCAGGGGTTCGCAACCTTGAACGCGAGATGGCGTCAGTGTGTCGGAAGATTGCGAAAGATATTGTCGTCGGCTATCAGAATAACGGAAAGAAAGAACAAAAAGGAAATTTTACTGTAACGCCGGAAAAAATTGAAGAGTATCTCGGTGTTCCGAAATTCCGCAACAGACTACGTGCTGAATCAAATCGTATTGGCTCCGTGACCGGTCTTGCGTGGACGAGCGTTGGTGGCGACATCTTGCACGTTGATGTAACAATCATGAATGGCAAAGACAAGCTCACGCTCACGGGGCAGCTTGGCGACGTCATGAAAGAGTCTGCACAAGCGGCGCTCAGTTATCTTCGCTCGAATGCGGACTCGCTTGGCCTTACCCCCGACTTTTACAAAGACAAAGAAGTTCACGTTCACCTGCCCGAAGGTGCAATTCCGAAGGACGGACCGTCTGCAGGCATCACAATGACAATGGCGATGTACTCCGCAATCAGCGGCAAGCCTGCACGTGCCGATGTGGCGATGACGGGTGAGATTACATTGCGTGGCGAAGTGCTCGGCATCGGCGGTTTAAATGAAAAATTGATTGCCGCACAGCGCAGCGGCATCACGACCGTATTGATTCCGCAAGAGAACGTGAAAGACCTGCAAGAGATTCAAGCGAAAGTGAAAGAAGGCTTGACGATCATTCCAATCAGCAAAATCGAAGAAGCATTGCAGCATGTGTTTCCTTCTTTAAGCAATTGATTCCGTCGTCTCTCCACATTGCATCTTGGTATAATGAATTCGTCTACCAACACTTGAAAAACCAAATAACCACAGAGAGAACACTCCAAATAGTTTTCTCTGTTCTCTCTGCGTTCTTTGTGAGAACTCTGTGGATGAAACCCGTTAGAATTTATGAGTGAATACATAGTTACCGCCAGAAAATGGCGACCGATGAAATTTGATGACGTAGCAGCGCAAGGCCACGTCACGCAGACGCTCAAGAATGCGATTAAGCAGAAGCGTGTTGCACACGCGTATCTGTTTGCCGGTCCACGCGGCGTTGGTAAGACGACAACAGCTCGCTTGCTCGCAAAGCTGGTCAATTGCCAGAATCCGACGAAAGACTTTGAGCCGGACAACGAGTGCGAGATCTGCAAAGAGATTACGGAAGGCAGAAGTTTTGATGTGCTGGAAATCGACGGCGCGTCGAACCGCGGCGTAGACGAAATCCGCAACTTGCGCGAGTCGGTACGGTACGCGCCGGCGAAAGGGAAGTACAAAGTCTACATCATTGACGAAGTGCACATGCTGACGAAGGAGGCATTCAACGCGCTTCTGAAGACGCTTGAAGAACCGCCGGCGCATATCCTCTTTATTTTTGCTACAACAGAAATCCACAAGCTTCCCGCAACGATTATCTCTCGTTGTCAGCGTTTTGATTTCCGACGAATCTCAATCGACGAAATCATTAACAACCTTAAAGGTATCGCGAAAGAAGAGGGGTTGGAGATCGATGAAGAAGCTCTGATGATGATTGCGAAGAAGGGAGACGGCTCCCTTCGGGACTCACAGAGCATTTTTGATCAACTCGTTGCGCTCTGCGGCAAGCAGATTACGAAAGACCAGATTCTTCAAGCTCTCAACATTGTCGATCAGGATTTCTACTTCCGTGTTACCGACCTCATCAAAGCAAAAGATGCGAAAGGCGGACTTGATTTGGTTCAGGATATTATGAACCGTGGTTATGACATCAAAGAATTTCTTGGCGGGTTGACAGAACATCTGCGAAACATTCTTACAGCAATCACCACCGGTTCAACGTCACTCATCGAAGAATCTGACTTCTACAAAAAGAAATATGCTGAAGTTGCGAAACAGTTCTCCATTGCCGACGTGCTTCGTTTGCTGAAGCTCCTGAACGGAACAGAAGGAGCCATTCGCTGGAGCGCGCAACCTCGCTTCAAACTCGAAACCGATATCGTGCAGATGATTACCATGAACAGTGCTGCCGAAGTCGGCGAAGTCCTTCAAAAAATCGAGGAGTTGAAAAAAAAACTCTTGGACCGTAGTTTAGCTTCCGCCCCGCAAGCATCCCGGCAATCGTTTGCTGTTGCAGAACCATCTGCAAGTAACGGCAATGCTTCACCCGCGCCAAGTATTCCCTCTCCGCCGAGGTTTGCCGCTCGTCCGACATTCACTCGACGATCAGTTGCCAAGCCGAATGCTTCAGCGGCATCAACAACGAAGGCAGACTCCCAGCCAACAACACTCTCAGAAGGCGAAGTCTCATCCCGTTGGGCAGAGTTTGTTGCTGAAGTTCGAAGACAACGCATAGCGGTGGGGACAGCTTTAGAGTCGGCAGCATTTGTTGGAGTGACTGGCTCGGCAATTCGTGTGAGTGCAAATGAATTTACTGCGTCAGCTATAAATCGGAACAGAGAATTACTCGGTGAAATTGTTCAAAAAGTTTTCAACACTCGCGGACGCATTGAAGTCGACACTGGCACGAATAAGAAGTCATCAATTACGCTTGATACTGAAGCTGCCACACCTACCGCTCCTCCGCCGTCTGATGAAGAACATCCGATTATTAAGGCAATGATTCGCGAGCTTGGCGCCGAGCCGCTATGAATTGTTTGCCCACGAATCTGCACTAGCCCAAGTTCGACACAATGACACGGTTTTCAGATTTTTTTTATTGAATCGGATTCAGGTTCACCGTTTTTGATTCAAAAGTCCATGTAGTATATTGGTGCATGTTTCTTCGTAAGATCTCCATCGAGCAGATACGTCCAGCCGTGATACTTGCATTGCAGCACTTTGCCGCAGCCATCTTCCATCGCAAGAGGTCCGCCACGATGGCGACAGACGTTATAGAATGCACGGAACTTCTCGTCTTGCCCTCTTACAACAATCACAGGATTGTCGGCAACCGTTCCGATTATGTAGTCGCCGGACTTCTGCACGCGCGAGAGATGACCGATGCCATGCCAGCTATGATCGAAGATTGCTTGCTTGTCCAACTCATGAAAGCGCGGGTCAGTATACCAGCTTGAGGGAATGGTCTCCGAGCGGGCGAGTGGTTGGATGGTGAGGTCATCGTCGGAGACGTTAGGAAGAATTGAGATGTCTATCATACCTTAAGAAAAAATGGAACCGCGGATGACGCGGAAACGGCACGAATAGTCGCGGATAATTCTTTCTAAATGAAGAAACAATCCGCGGCTATCCGCCGCATCCGCGTCCTCCGCGGTCGAAGCTTTTAGTTTTTCTTTTCTTTCGCCTCTGCAGCCTGCTGCGCCGCTGTCCACGGCGGAACAATATTGTTCATGCGCGCATAAGCAATGGATTGTCCTAAATGCTCGTGCATGTGCGAGAGCGCCGTCAACAACATGCCCCTCACGTTTGTCTCCTGTCCGAAGAACGTCACTGGTTTCTCAAGGTCGGCTTCGGGCATTTTTTTGATGGCATCCTTCAAGAAGTCGAACGATGTTGCCATCTTCGCTGCTATCTCCTTCTTGTTGGTCGTGGACTTGTCCCACTTTGTCGCATCACTCGGAGACGCCACCGCCATATCTGCCGGGGGCATGATGCCGGCAAACTTGGCAAGAAGATAGTTGCCGAATGCGATGTGCATATACACTTCACTAATGGATCGAACCTCCTTGTTGGGGCGCCATGTCATCTTCTTGTCGGGAATGGCGTTCTCGAGGTCCATGATTTCCTTCTGCGCAAATTCGATTTGCCCGAGCAAATCAGCGCGGAAACCCGTCGGCTTGTCCTGCGCAACACTCAACGCAACAGCACACAGCAACAACGCAGCAAGAATGCAGTGTTTCATGGGGGTACTCCTTTCTGGGGATGTGGTTGGTGAATAATGTGGTTTTGAAGAGAGTTGTGTAACCAGCAGAAATCGTGATGCCTTAGTTGGATTTCAGGAGCGCATTGAATCCAGCCTGAATGAAATGTTCGTCGGTTGTCAATCCGTCATACCCCACTCTTTGTCCGGACGTTCCCGATACAACTTCATTGCTTTTCTATATAGCTCTTCTGAGAGTTGTATTTTTAGAACCAACGGGTCGCGTTCGAGCGTGTCGAGGATAGTCACGGCTTCCTTGCGGTACCTGAGATTTGCAAAACCGTTTCCGATCTCCACGAGCACTGCACGGGTTGTTACAAAACGGGTTTTGTCCGCGTGGAGTTGTTCAGCAAGATCGAGAGCTTTCTTATGATGAGTGTCTTCAACCGAGTAAAGTGCAATGGCGTATGCGGTGTCGAGGAAGACTTCATTTGTTCTCAGGGTTGTAGCCATGGTAGAGATAGTCTTCGATTCGTTCTGACCAATCGGGGGGACCGTGAAGCTTCAGTGTGCGAGCAAGTTCAAGAAAACTTGTCGGCTCCTTCTCGTCTTCGCCGTTTGTTTCGAGGGTAATCGTAACGGACGTGTTGGGCTCAAGCTCAATCGGCTCTTCCGGTCGAAACACCTTGCCGTCATATACAGCTCGCACTGTCATTGTCATGGCTTTCACTTCGCGTGTGAAAACGTCTTACGAATTTTCTGAGTTAAGGTAGCAACTCTTCATTCCTAAATCAAGCGAATATTAATTTGATATTCATAATCTCCGGCGTATTCCCAACGCGCACCGGCGGACCCCACGACCCGACGCCGCAGGAAACATAAATGTGCGTGTTCCCTTTCTTCTTATAGCCCCAGCTTACTTCAAAGATTCTTTTCGTGATGTAATTGAACGGAAACATTTGTCCATGATGAGTGTGACCGGAAAGCTGCAAGTCAACGCCGTTCTCTTCTGCTTCGTGCAGGCGAAATGGTTGATGATCCATCAAGATGATGGGAAGACTTTTGTCGATGCCATTCATTAACTCATTGAGTGGTTTTCTCTGTCGCTGGCGACCGCGGTTGTAGCTCACGTCCTCTCTGCCTACAACGTAAAAGCTGTCAGCAATTCTTACAACATCATCTCTCAACATTGTAATGCCATGTTCAACAAGATACTGACACGCCGCATTGACACCGCCGATGTACTCGTGATTGCCGGTAATGGCAATAACGCCGTGCTTCGACTTTATCTTTCGTAATGTCTCGCCGAGATTTTGTTTGATGACCGGACCGATGTCTTCATCCACAACATCGCCGGGCAACAGCACAATGTCGGCGTCCAATGAGTTTATCTTCTCAACAATTCTCTCAAGTCTCGCCTTGCAGATGATTGTGCCAAGATGAATGTCCGACGCGGCAACGATGTTGAGAGACTTGAGTGGATGGCTATTCTTCGGAATTGTGAGATTGAGATTCTTAATGCGCGGCGTGCGAGCATTTATCGCGCCTCCAATGATGATGGCGGCAACACCAATGACCGACATCAGGAGTGTGTTGAGCTTTGCGTCAGGAGTGAAGAGCGAAGTTGGAATGAAAGGAACAATAGCGTTCAACATTCGAAGCACATCAATCGCCACGACTATCAGGAGGAAATACGCCATCGCCGCAAGCCAGAACGAGCCAATCCAGATGAGCGCTGAACTGAGCAGCGTGATGCTTACGCGTTCGAGGAAGCGACCAGCGATGAATGCAAGGGAAAAAAACAGAAAAACGCCAAGATACCACGGATACAGCTCGGGGTGCGCAGCAAGAACTGATGAACCATGAGAGAAGATATAAAGGTTGATGAGTCCATACATCGTAAAGACAATGGAAAAGAAAATAGCAGCGTCGCGTGCTCGCATAGAATCCTGTGAATGAAATTGAGTGACCACAATGTCAAGAAAAGTCTCTCTTGAAACAAGCTCTGCTTGCGTCAGGGTCACACGTTCTTGATAATTATAGCCTTGTTACCGAGGCACAGATCGAATAAGTCTGTTATTCACTTGAGCAGCAACTTCAACACCCTCATATTCTCCACATCCTCGTGCAAATCCTCGCTCTTCTCCGTCTCAAGAATTTTCGGAACGTGAGCAAGCCGCTCGTCGTTCATCAACATCCTGAAGCCCGTCAAACCAATTATCCCCTTGCCGATGTGGTCATGGCGGTCGACGCGTGAGCCGAGTTCTTTCTTCGAGTCGTTGGTGTGGATTGCAACGAGGCGGTTCAAACCAACAATTTCATCAAACTGTTTGATTGTCTCGTTCCAGCTGTCTTCAGTACTGATGTTGTAGCCCGCAGCAAAGAGATGACATGTGTCGAGGCAAACGGCCATCCTTTCTTTCTCATCAACCAAATCAATGATCTCTCGAAGATGCTCAAAGCGATAGCCGATTGCGCTTCCTTGCCCGGCTGTACATTCCAAAGCGCTGAGCACACGAAAGTCTTCCGTCTTTTCATGAGCACTATTGATGGACTCTGCGATTCGCTTGATGCCTTCTTCTTCTCCAGCTCCGACATGCGAGCCGGGATGAAAGATGAGCGCTTTGATGCCGAACGCTTCGCAGCGCTTTAACTCATCTACGAACGCGTTGCGCGATTTCTTCAGCGTGTCGTCGTTTATCGCGCAAAGGTTGATGAGATACGCGGCGTGAGCGACCACGGGTGCAATCGTTGTTTTCGCCGCTTCTGTTTTGTACTTTGTTATGTCTTCATCCGTGAGTTGTTTTCCGAACCATCGGTTGTTGTTCTTTACAAACACTTGCATTGTTGTGCAACCGATGCTGGCTCCTCGCTCAAATGCCGTGTGCACGCCGCCGGCGATGGACATGTGAGAACCGAGTAACAGCAATTGCGGATTTCGGATTGGTGATTGCGGATTGGACATAGAGATTTCAAATTGGTTGAACTGAATATTTACCTGCTGAATGTAAGATGAAAAGATTTGTCTTCCTATCTTGCCTCGTTCTGTTGACCACAGTTTTCCCAAATGCTGTTGCTCAGTGGAAAGGCCGTCAAGCGCCACAGTATCTCGCTGAAGAGATTTTCCGCTCGTCGAAAGACTGCTACTACTTCAAAGAGTATCTTCTCATCAAACAAAACAAGCAATATTACTTTGTCGCCAGCTTTCTCAATCGCGAAGCAATCGGCACCCACTTCAATGATAAAGCATTTACAAAGCCGATTTCACCGTGCGGCAAACGTTTGCAACAGGTCCGTCTGTATCGTTACATCAACGACAAGAAAGCAGTGTTCAACGATTCACTGTTCATCGATACGTTTACGATCGCGCTTGGCAATGCTTCCGATTTCGATCAGTCGGGAACGACAAAGATCATCATCAACCATTTGTGCAACCCGCCGCAGGGAGCCATGGCGCCGCTGCTGTGCTACGCATTCTCGATTTACGAAATCACCAAGCGAGAGAAGTTTCGCAGCGTGCTGACTGTCGGCAACGTGCCTGAGCGATACATCGACGGACAGCCGCAGGAGGATCCGCTTGAGCCTGTTGTGACGGATAACTTCGACAAAACTCCGTATCCGGAATGCCTGGCGATCGATGATTTCTGGGAAGGAGACCTCGCGTTCCGGCCCGATGACTTCCCGAAGGTCACGCTTGTCTACACGTGGGACAACGCGGCGAAGGTGTACAAGCATCATTCAGACAAATTCATACAACGCTTTTCACTGCCTGCCTCGCTTGACTCGATTCCTGAGAACATTCATCTTGTGACGTTCATGGAAAATGTCATGTCCATCGCCGCCATTGGTAAGCATGAACAAGCGCAGAAATATATTGACGTCGGGCTAACGAAGGAGCGTGTGGATGCATGGAAGGCAAAAGACGCTCAACGGGCACAGCATATCGAACCCGATCGTCTTCGTTCAAAACTCTTTGTTTGCATAGCACGTTACAAAACCAATCCATGAGCGCGAAACTCATCGCCGGACTCATGTCCGGCACATCATTGGATGGCATTGACTCCGTGTTGCTTCGCGTGCAGGGAAGCGGAACAACAACGCGGTTCAAATTGCTTGCGCACGCTGCACTGAAATTTCCTCGCGGACTCAAACAACTTCTTCTCAAAAATTCAGTTCCCGAAACAAGTCGAGTGGATGAAATAGCACGACTCAACTTTCTTCTCGCCGAACTTTATGCCGATGCAGTGAAAGCGGTTGCAAGAAAAGCCAACGTACTGCTATCGAAGATTGACCTGATCGGCTCGCACGGACAAACGATTCACCATCTTCCGAAACCTAAGAAGATGTTCGGCAAAACAATCCGGGCAACTTTACAGATTGGCGACCCATCAGTGCTCGCAACACTAACAGGAATTACAACTGTAGGCGATTTCCGTGTCGCAGACGTGGCTGTCGGCGGCGAAGGCGCTCCACTGGTCCCTTATTTCGACTGGCTGGCGTTTCGCTCGAAGACAAGGAACAGAATTCTCCTCAACATTGGCGGCATCGCGAACATGACTGTGTTGCCAAAGAAATGTTCGGTTGATGATGTGATTGCGTTCGATACAGGTCCGGGCAACATGGTTGTGGATGCGTTGATGCAGAAGCTTCTCAAGAAGTCTTTCGATAAGAACGGTATGGTCGCAGTGCGGGGAATGGTTGCGCTGGAATTGTTCGAATGGATGAGGAAGCATCCGTATCTGAAACGCAAGCCGCCGAAGTCAACAGGGCGGGAAGAATTTGGCGATACGTTCATTGAAGATCTGATGAAGCGTGCCCAGCAGTACGCCCATGAAGACATAATCGCGACGGCTTCGCTCTTCACGGCATACGCGGTGTATGATTCGTTCAGAAGATTTGTCGGGAGAACGATGTGCTTCGACGAACTCATCCTCAGCGGCGGCGGAGCCAAGAACAGCTTTTTTGTTGATGCGCTTAGAGTCTACTTCAAAAGCTGCACAGTCAGACTCAGCAATGAGTTTGGCGTACCGTCCGATGCAAAGGAAGCGATGTGCTTTGCGATTCTCGCGAATGAAACTGTGGCGGGGAATCCCACGAACTTACCACGCGTGACCGGAGCTAAAAGGAAAGTCGTTCTTGGAACAACCTGCAGATGTACTCCACTTACCAAGGTTATTCGCTTGTAGGTGGAGTACATCTTTTTTACCGAATCACCAGCTCCTTCAGAATATTCCCCGCGCCGGAAAACTTATCCAGCACAAACAACATATACCGCGAATCAACGGCAATGCAGCGATTGTATTTCTCTTCGAAAACATAATCGCCAACAACGCCTTCCCAATTCCCATCGAATGCACAGCCAATCAACTCGCCTTTGCCGTTGATAACGGGACTGCCGGAGTTGCCGCCGGTGATGTCGAGATTGGAGATGAATGCAACGGGAACGTCGCCAAGCTTCGGGTCTGCGTAGCGACCGAAATCTTTTTTCTGCCACAGCTCTTTAAGCTTTGCCGGGACTTGAAATTCCTCCACGGTGTCGGATTCTTTTTCGATCATGCCTGTGAGCGTTGTTGACGTTGCGTACGACACCGCATCGCGCGGTACAAGCGGCAGCACTTCTCCGTAGGTGAACCGTAACGAGCGATTTGCGTCTGGATACGTGACGGAGTTTTTCTTGTAATCCAGCCACGCGTCAATCAGCCTTCTTTCGTTGCGAGACGCGTATCTTCGTACAACGCATCCACAAACTCACGGACTTTGCGCTCACGCTCGTTGCCAGTTCTGTTGCCGTAGATTTCTGCAAACACTTTTAACTGTTGGTTGGCGGGAAGCTCGGCGTTTTTCAGAATCAACGCCGTCATCATTTCTTTGTCGACGTTCATATCGTTGTCTTTGAAGAGATCGGCAAGAAACTCGCGCACAAGCTCACGGTCTTTCTCTTCAGGCTCGCGCATCGTTCCTTTATCATCTTTCTTGAGAGAGTTCAGATATGTGCCGAAGCGTGCGCCGACCATGAACAATTCCACCGCGCCGTTCACATTGTTGATGAAAATTTGCTTTTTGTTGATTGCGCGTAGCTCATCGTTCGCTGACTTCAGGTCTCCAACCACGGTCCCGTACTTCTTCGCAAGCTCCGGCTTCGATGCAACAAACGCAGCAAATTTTTCCTCCTCTGCGCGCTTCATTGCGACCAGGTCTGTTCGGCGCAGACCTTCAAGCGTTCCGATGTATTTTTTTTCGGTATTGGCAAGCCGACGTAGTTTTGTAGCGTACTTGATTGCAACGGTGCGATCTGTATGTCCCCATCGCTCCATAATATCCATGCGGGCTTTATACAAATCCCGCGTCATCGGCAGTGTCTCTTCCTGAGAAAGCTGCACCGATGCAGACTCGCGGTAGCGGAATGTTCTTCCAGGAAATCCCATTACCATGGCGTACGAGCCTTCGGGAGTTCCTTGTGTGGAAACGGGCATGAACTTCTTCGGCTTGTAGGGAATGTTTGCTGCTGAATACTTTGCTGGCGTGCTATCCGGACCTGTGTAAGCGCGCATCAACGCAAAATCGCCTGTGTGGCGGGGCCACATCCAGTTATCAACCTCGCCGCCGAAATTGCCGATTGCTTGCGGCGGTGCGTAGACGAGCCGCACGTCCTGAAGTTGTAGTGACGTGAAGAGATAATACTTCACACCGCCGTACAGCTCTGAAACGCGGCACGCAAGCTTCGTACTGTCCTGCGCCTTGTCTTCAATCTGTTTCCGCTTCGACCGGATGGCTCGCTCGCGTTCATCCTCACTCATCGTGTCGTTCACAGCGGAGAAAACTTCTGTCGTCACGTCAGTCATGGTCTGAACAATTTCTGCTGTATAAGATGTTGAAAGCTCTTTATCGCGGGTCGCAGCAAGAAAACCATTCTTCAAATAATCCTCTTGCACGGAACTCAACGCCTGAATTCCGGCAAATGCGATATGATGATTCGTAACAATCAATCCTTCAGGAGAAACCAATCCGCCGGTGCCTCCAGGCAGAAGAACGATTGCATCTTTCAAACTCGGTTGTGTGTTGCTGAAGATTTGGTCCGGCGTCAATTCAAGTCCGGCTTTCTTCATCTCCGCAATCGGCAGTTTGCTGATTGCATCCAGCAGCCACATGCCTTCCTCTGCGGAAGTCCTGAAGAAAAACAGCGAGAGCGTCGCTGCAAGCAGGAATACGCGCTTCGTCATAGTTGTACTCAGAATGTTGATGAACTGATATTGGATTGCGCAACAAAGATGGAGTCTTGGGGGGAACACGCATCACGTTTGCACCGGTAAAATACGGGAAGATGCTTGGATTAGCAACTGGCGGGAATACTCTGTATCTTTCCTGCGAAGAGAATGCGGGCGTTTCCTCGTTTCGTCTGAACCGCAACCGCCAACCGGTGTTTGTATTACACCGAACTCATTCAACAACTCAAAGGAGCAGCTATGTTTTTCATTCTCACACTACTCATTACCATTGGCGCATTGGTCGCATGGCTTTCCGCGCGCAGAAAAGTTGTGCAAGAAAAGAACCCGCTTTACCGTCGCACTGCCGGAATCGCCGGTGCCGTTGCGGGACTGTTTGCACTCATAACACTCACGCAAACATTCACCGTCATTCCCGCTGGACATGTCGGCGTTGTGAACTTCTTCGGAATCGTTTCTCCCAAAACTCTTTCAGCGGGAATCAATCCCGTCAACCCGCTGGCGAACGTCATCAAGTTTTCCATTCAAACCAAAGAACTCAAAGAGACCATGCAGGTTCTCTCGAAAGAAGGTCTAACGATTGGACTTGAGATTAGCGCTCTGTATCGCCTCGACCCTGATTCGGCAGCTCGGGTGTACCAAACAATTAGTGGTGGAGATTATGAAGAGATCGTGATCATTCCACAATTTCGATCCATCTGCCGTGCTGTGACGGCAAGTTTTCAGGCAAGCGCCCTTTACTCTACCGAACGCGAACGTCTCGGTGAGAACATTCAGAAAGAACTGTCGAGTGTTGTTTCTAAGCGCGGAATCATCGTCGAAACAACCCCCTTGCGCAACGTCGCTCTCCCCACTCAGTTGACCGAGGCAATCGAACAAAAGCAGCGCGCCGATCAGGAGAGCCAACGGATGGAATTCATTCTCACAAAAGAAAAACAGGAAGCAGACAGAAAGCGTATCGAAGCTCAAGGCATTGCAGACTTCCAAAAAATTGTTGCCGCGGGAATCAGCGAGCAGTTGTTGCGTTGGAAAGGCATTGAAGCAACAGAGAAGTTAGCAACTTCGCAGAATGCGAAAGTGGTGATTGTGGGTTCAGGTAAGGATGGGTTGCCGGTTATTTTGGATACGAAGTGAAAATCGGTTTGCTCGCACGTTGCTTATCACACCAAGACATAGTAGTTTCTTGAAGAAAGAAGGAGGTCTCGTATGTCAGCCATAGAGAAAGAACGACTCTTGTTGCGAATAACGACCGACCCGAATGTAATGGTTGGCAAGCCAACAATTCGTGGAATACGAATAACAGTTGAGCAGATCCTGAACGCCGTAGCAGCCGGCGTTACAACAAAAGACCTGCTGGAAGACTATCCTGAACTCGAAGAGGAAGACATACGCGCGTGTTTGCTGTATGCGGCGCGCTCAGTGACTGAAGAAAAAGCTTACCGAATTGCGCAGTGAGCGATGACACCGGTAAAGTTCTTATTCGAAGTTGGTGTCGGCATAAAAGCTGAACAGGCTGTTGCGGATCTTGGTTTCGATGTGAAGAGCTTACCTGACCCGCCAATCTTGAGACTTGCGAGAGAAGAGAGTCGGATACTTGTTACAATGGACAAGGATTTCGGTGAGCTTGTTTACCGTTCGCAGCATGGACACGTTGGGGTCTTGTTGTTGCGAATGGACGACGCTGACGGAGATGCCAAGGCAAATGCCATCCGATTGATAGTTCAGAATCATGCACACGAATTGGCTGGTCATTTCTGTGTATATCAAAATGGGGTGTTAAGAATACGATGATGGGAGTACAAATGGGCTTGAATGTGGGATACGAAGTAGCGCGAGCCTCTTGTAGAAAGTAAGGAGAAAATGAAATGTCGAAAACAACGCTGTCCGACATGCTCAGCACGTTACCGTGCAAGCACAAGCTTCTTTGTTGCTATCAATCCACCCGCCTCTAATCTGTACATGTACACACCAGAACTCATGTCTGAGGCATTCCACTGGACGGTGTGAGCGCCGGGGGAAAGTATAGCGTTAACAAGCGTTGCAACTTCCTGTCCGAGCGTATTGAATATTTTCAACGAAGCATGAGACCTCGCTGCAAGCTCGAACCGCATGGTTGTCGTAGGATTAAAGGGGTTGGGAGAGTTCTGATGCAGGGCAAATGCAAACGGGAGATTCTCATCGACATCAGTTGTTGAGAAGGTAACGGTCAGCTTCGGACGGTTGGCTGCGGTGATGTTTTCTCTACTATCGAAACGTTTGCTTGTGCCGCCGGCACTTTCATTGCCGATGATCACCCAACCGAAGTTGCTCGATGGAGTATTCAGCCATTGTTGAATATCGCTTACCATCCCTGCCGTTGATCCCCAAGTATAAATGCCGATGCCGGATACAGTCTGACTGGCACTTGGTGTTGCAGAAAAATCGCCGCCCGCGCTCGACCAGAGCGTTGTGCTGAAAAATCTGTGCAGCCACGTAGCATCGTTGGTGGTTGCCGGTGCACCGCTTCCCTCGTTCCCGCCGGCATTCGATGTGCCTTCTCCCCAATCCGCCGATACACGATGCAGGCTAACCGTCTGCCCCCCGGAGATTGTCCGCGACATGCTGAGTGTGAGCGTAACACTCGTGATTGTTGCACCCGGCGGAATCCTTCCCGCGAGATTGAAGGCAACAAGCCCGCGCCTGGTGGAACCGGTGACTTGATTCGTTCTTCCCACAAAACAGTTTTCACCGGCTCCGTTGCTCGTGGCTCCGGCAGCATCTTCGTACAACGTGTTGTCTTTACTCGCATCGATTGTAACTTGCGATTGAGCTGATGTAGTTGCTGCAAAGAGCAGCACACCCATGAAACGTAGAGCGAGATGAGAAACCCGTGCTAGCATGGCAACTCCTCCTGATTGTTGAGTTGGGTTTGATGCAGGCTTCTTTGTTTTCCGCTTCGATTGAAATACCAGGTTGGCGTGAATAAAGATAATGAATCATCCTGAACATTCCAACAGTCATCGCCGGAAGGAACAATTGTCTTTAATCACTCATCAGTTATTTCTTTTTCCCTTTTGCCGCAGGTTTCTTCTCTTTCGCTTTTGGCTTCGGAGCCGACTTCTTCGACGCGGGTTTGCCCGTCCGAAGGACCGGGGGCGGTGGGTGACTGGATAGAATAATTACATTTTCCCACAACCAAACACAAATAGCAACCTACGTTACGCAAAGGGATAATGGGAACGCGGATGACGCGGATTAAGCGGATTCTCGCGGATTTACTTTTTTGTTCTGTGGAGATTCGGATGTATTTGACATTATCAACGTACGAAAATTTTATTTGCGTTCATCCGCACAATCCGCGTCATCCGCGTTCCATTTTTCTCTTTTCTCGCGCAACGTCAGAATCACAAACACAAACCGCCATTCACAAGCTCATGAATGGCGGTCGCATGTTACTCAATCCATAAACGTCTCAGGCTGCAATCGGGGCAAAGAAACTCGGCTCGGCTTCGCGAGTAGTTGCGTGCGTCTTTAACTGTGCAAACACGATTTCCTTTCCCTCTTTGCCGTGCTTGCTCAACAATCGCAAGTTGTACAAACACATTTCCGGATATCCTCTGGAAGGACGACGAGTTCAAACTTGTCGGGCAGTGAATCGAGCGTCTTGGGATGGTCGAGAATGAACTTCATTATTTGACCCGTCAACAAAATATTTCTCTCGACAACGTTTGTTGGAGGCGTTACTTCGGGTTCATCCATGTCTCATATCTCCTTCGATATTCAAACCAATGTGTAGCCAAATCCTTGACCGCGAATGTCAAAGCCTCATTGTAATTCCGCGTTTGCATTTCAGTTTTTGCTGTCTCTTTGTACGGATGAAGCAAATCGCAATGAGCGAAACCATGCGCCGTGTCGTAGCGAACGACTGTAACCCAATCATCTTCTTCTTGACGATTACAGACGATTACTTCTTCTTCCCCTTCCCCGCCTTCTTTTTCTTCTCAGTATTCGCAGGCGCTTTCTTCATAACAGGCTTGCTGATTTTCTTTGCAACTTTTTTCTCAGACTTCTTCGGCTCAGGCTTTGCTTCTGCTTTCTTCTCAACAACTTCCTTCTTCTTCACATCAACTTTCTTCGTCGAAACCTCTCCCTTCTTCACCTCGACTTTTTTTGTCTCCGCTTCTCCCACTCCCCCTTTCTCCCGCTCCCCCTTTCCCTTCACCTTCAGGCTTTTTTTTTCGCCAGAACCTTCGTCGAAAAGGTCCTCCTGATTATCAGGCTCCGTCGGCGTTTCAGGTTTATCTCCGCCGTTCGTTGTCTCATCTTCTTCGGACGGAACTGCCGCCACATCAGAGACTTTATCCCCTTTGGTGAGTTTGATGAGACGAACACCCTGCGTGTTGCGTCCGGCAACGCGAATATCCGAAGCGTGCTGACGGATGACGATGCCATTCGCCGTCACAATCACGACATCATCTTTGTCCACAACTTCCTTAATCCCAATCATCTTCCCCGTCTTCTCCGTCGTCTTCATCGTGAAGATGCCTTTGCCGCCACGATGACTGACGCGGTAGTCTTCCGTGTCGCTGCGCTTGCCGAAGCCATCTTCCGTTGCAACAAGAATGCTCGTGCCCGAACGTCGCAACACCACAGCGCCAACCACAGCGTCACCCTTATCGAGCCTAATTGCACGAACGCCGGCGGCGCTTCGTCCCATCACACGAACTTCCTGTTCATGGAATCGAATTGCAACACCTTCTCTCGTTCCGATAACGATGTCCTGCTTGCCGTCGGTAAGGTGAACGTCGATGAGCTTGTCTTTCTTGCCCAGACCAATTGCACCAATGCCCGTCTTGCGTGGATTGCTGAATTCTTCGAGCGCTGTCTTCTTGATATTGCCTTGTTCGGTCACCATCAGCACATTCAGCCTGGCTTCGAAATTCTTCACGGCAACATACGCTGCTATCGTTTCGCCCGGCTCTTTTGAAATCAAGTTCGCTATGGACTTACCGCGCGTTGTTCGACCTCCCTCGGGAATCTCATGGACTTTAAGCCAGTAACATCTTCCCTGGTCTGTAAACAGCAGGATGTGTTCATGCGTGGACGCGATAAACATTGCTTCGATAAAGTCGTCTTCACGAGTCGCCGCGCCTGTTGCCCCCCTGCCGCCGCGAGACTGCCTGCGATAGCCGCTCACCGGCACGCGCTTCACATAGCCGCCGTGGCTTATCGTGATAACGACTTCCTCCTCCGCAATGGTATCTTCGATGCTGAACTCCTCCGCCTTGTACACAATTTCCGTGCGGCGCTCATCGCCATACTTTTCTTTTATGGCAAGAAGCTCTTTTTCGATAAGCTGCATCTGCAGCTTCTTGCTTCCGAGCAACGCCTTCAAATGTTCGATGAGCTTCAGGGTTTCCTTATACTCTTCTTCGATTTTCTTTCGCTCCAGACCTGTAAGGCGCTGGAGTCGCATGTCGAGAATCGCCTTCGCTTGAATCTCCGACAGCTTGAACTTCTTCATCAAGCCGTTCTTCGCCGTGTCGTAATCTCGCGAAGCGCGGATGAGCTTGATGACTGCATCAATGTTGTCGAGCGCAATGATGAAGCCTTCGAGGATGTGTGCACGCTTCTCGGCTTCATCCAGCCCATACTTCGCACGCCGCACAACAACATCGTTGCGATGCTCGATGAACTTCTGAATCAAATCTCTGAGCTTCAGGATTTGCGGACGACCCTCAACCAGCGCAAGTATAATCACGCCGAACGTCGTCTGCATCTGCGTGTGCTTATACAAACTGTTCAGCACCACTTGTGCGTTCGCGTCTTTCTTCAGCGAGACAACAATGCGGAAACCGTCCCGGTCGGATTCGTCGTTGACTGCCGAGATGTCTTCAATCTTCTTCTCATTCACCAAATCCGCAATGTGTTCGATGAGCGACAACTTGTTGACCTGATAAGGAATTTCTGAAATGATGATGCTCTGTCTGTCTTTCTTATCGGTTTCAATGGTTGCCTTCGCGCGGATAATAATTCTTCCACGTCCGGTGAGATACGCGTCCTTTACACCTTCAAAGCCGTAGATGATGCCACCCGTCGGGAAATCCGGCGCCTTGATATGCTTCATCAGCTTTTCGCTGGTGATGCTTTCATCTTTGATGTACGCGATGCAACCATCAATCACTTCGGTAAGATTGTGCGGCGGAATATTCGTCGACATACCAACGGCAATACCGCTCGCTCCGTTCACGAGAAGGTTCGGCACAAGCGCAGGCATGACCGTCGGCTCCTTCAGCGTATCGTCGAAGTTTGGCGCGAAATCAACGGTGTTCTTGTCGAGGTCGCGCAGCATTTCTTCTGCGATGCGCGACATACGCGCCTCGGTATAACGCATCGCCGCCGGATTGTCGCCGTCCACCGAGCCGAAGTTTCCTTGTCCATCCACAAGCGGATAGCGCATCGAGAAATCCTGCGCCATGCGCACCATCGTGTCGTACACTGCCGTGTCGCCGTGCGGGTGATACTTGCCGAGCACTTCACCGACGATGCGCGCGGATTTTTTGTACGGACGGTTCGGCGCCAGTCCAAGCTCTTGCATACCGAACAGCACACGCCGGTGCACAGGCTTCAATCCATCGCGCACATCCGGCAATGCACGCGCAACAATGACTGACATCGAATAATCGATGTACGAGCCTTTCATTTCATCTTCGATATCAACGGGGACTATTTTTTCGTTGAGTGTTGCCATGTATGCCTTGACTTATCTTTCCTTAATTGACAATTGAACATTGACCGTTCACTATTGACTATTCCTCCTCCGCTTTCTTCTGCTGTCAATCATGATTCAACGTTTGACGTGCAAACAGTATCGTAGTTCGAGATTTCTCATTCACTACGAATTTGCACGAAAGCGGCACGGCTGTTCACGGATTGCGATTCGCGTTTGTCCGTGTTTCTTTCGCGTCATTCGTGGTTTCCTTTTTCTTTTTTGTTTGCCGATTTCTTTTTGCTTCTTGCTCTCACTTCATAGAGGTATTCCAAATCCAGAAGGTCAAGTGGACGACCAGCCGCCTCTTTCATGGCAATGAGATTGTCCAGCGACGGCACAAAAACTTTCAAGCCTTCAATGTTCGCTTCAACTTTATTCTTCCAGGCTTGCTTGAAACTCGCCCCTTTCACCGATGGATGCGAGTCTGCTTGCAAAACATAATCGCGCATCAGGATTTTTTTGCTGAGAACAATCTCAAGCGGAACATCCGTGATTCCATCGTAGCCAACATCAGCAAGCGCGTTCACGAGTCTCTTTGCGTTCGCTTTGGTCGGCTCGAAGAAAACATCGACGTCTTTCGTAAAGCGCGTCCTTCCGTACGCGGGAAGCGCCCATGCTCCAATGACAAGGAACTTGACCTTATGGTCTAATAATGACCGCAGAAGATGTTTGATGTCCATTGCGCATCTCGAACTCTTGTCCCGATTTCACCAGCTGGTTCATCATCCGATACCGTTGTCGTGCCGTCAGCGACAATTGAAAATCCAATTCAAACTTCAGTTCCTTTTCGGGGTCGTCCCCATCAACAACGAGGATGAAGGTTTTATGTTTTTTCTTTTTCGTTAATTGGTTCTTCATCTCTTTTAAGCGACATACTTCCTATCGAACATCTCAATCAGGTTCACGATTCCCTTGACGTCTTCTAATGCTTCAAAATCAGTGGATGAGTTCTGTCGTACTCAAGCTCAGCTTGTTCGACCTTCACCCCATCTCAACAGCTTTGGGCAACATCAACAGAAACGGCAAACACTTTCCGTAATCCAACTCGTAGTAGTTCACACCGAGATTGATGTTCTCGTAATATGTTGGACGGTTGTTCCAATAGTATTCTTCGGAAGACACTTTCCACACAATCTCACCGATACGTGTCGCGAGAAACCACTTCTCAAGTAACCGAGCGACCCGTCCGTTTCCATCTGCAAACGGATGAATCTGAGCGAACCTCAGGTGAATCGCAGATGCGTAGTAAAAGCTCTCTTCAACAGAAAGTGTTGTTGCCATCTTTGATTCATCAATGTCATGAAACAACACTCTCATCTCTCGCGGCACGTAGTGCTCCTCGACCGCAAGATACACCAAACCTCTTGAGCTGTGGATAGCCACTCTTCCGGTTCTGTATCTTCCTCGATTGCTCTCGATGAGAAATTGTTGCGATAGCATTCCGTGCGCCTTCAGCATACTTTCCTCTGTCAACACATTAGCGCGAGCGAAGTTGTATGCTTCAATCAAATCTTGAATCTCTTGATGCGCTTTCGGTCGAGCTTTCTCCTTCTGAAGCTTGCCGTTCATCCACGAGTTCAAGTCTATCGGGTTTCCCTCAATGTTCGATGAGAACACTGCGGATGATTCAATCATGAACTCAAAACTTACATCTTTCGTGTTCGCCTTGAGCTTCTTAAGAGCAGAGTCAAGCTTGCCGACTCTCCGCTTGTACCCATCAAGATATTTGTCAGTGAGAATTTTCAAGCTTGCTCTTGTTTTTCTTTCTCCCCCTCTCCTCTTGCAGAAGGCATCCCTTTGGGACAGGAGAGTCTGGGTCGGGTCTACGACCTCGTAGAGGGGTAAGATCGGTTTTAGGACACAGAGAGACTCTTCGCTAAGCTTTCGCCCAATCTTCCGGCGAGATGCCCGCCTGTTTCAAAACCTCCCGAATCAACACACTGTCAATCTGCTTGCCGTGTGGATTCGGGATGGTCAGACGAAAACCTCCTCGCTTCATGTATTCGTGCTTACCTCCGGGAAAAGGTCCATCGAATCCAAGCTTCCTCAATTTGCGAACGAGGTCGGCTCGTGAGCACGGGGGAATCTTAGGCATACGCGATTCTTTTTTGCTCAGTCTTCGTCCGTGGTGCGGCGGTTACTAACGAACGTCCGTTGACCATCGGCAGGGTTTCCCCGTCACGCAAGCTCGATGTAATCCACAACTCGATTGCGTCAATCAGGTTTTCGCGTGCCTCTTCGTGATTATCGCCTTGCGTCATGCAACCGGGAAGGTCAGGCGCGATGGCGATAATACAATTCGCATCCTTGCCCTTCTTGTAAACCGCATTCTTCAACACCTCCTTCACAAATTCCTGAAACGAAACTTTTCTCATTTCTTCCTCCAAAAAAGTTTTTACAATGAAGCGGTTACTGCACACCAAGGCTTCGCTGCTTCTCTCTCTCGAAATACATCCGCGTCAATTTGTGTATGTTTCCGCGTCATCCGCGTTTCCATTTTCTCTTGAGTCGTGCTCAGCTCTACAAACTCTATAAACTCTACGAACCAATCGCGAATTAAGAAGGTACAGATTCTTCGCTCCGCTCAGAATTGAAAATCCGCTCAGAATTGGAAACTAAACATCAAGATTCCTCACATACTTCGCATTCTTCTCAATAAACTGCCGCCGCGGCTCAACCTCATCGCCCATCAATATCGAAAACGTTCTATCCGCATCGGCCGCATTCTCGATATTCACCTGAAGAATCGTCCGCGTTTCCGGATTCATCGTCGTCGACCAGAGTTGTTCAGGATTCATTTCACCCAAACCCTTGAATCGAGAAATGATTGCACCGCTCGGCGTAACGACTGCGCCCTCTTCAGGCAACGCCTCGCCTTCCACCAATTCCTTTACTTCTTCTTTCTTGCCGCCAAGACGTTTCAAAATCTCGTCTCGCTCATCTTCATCATACGCGTAGAACTCCTGCTTCCCCTTCTTCACTTTGTACAACGGCGGCTGAGCAATGTAAATATGACCAAGCTCAATGAGCGGCTTCAAGTGCCGGAACAACAGCGTCAGCAGCAGGGTGCGAATGTGCGAACCGTCCACGTCCGCGTCGCACATGATGATGATTTTTCCGTAACGGATTTTCTCCGCCGCGAACTGGTCACCAACGCCCGTGCCGAGAGCAGTAAAGATATTTCGGATTTCTTCGTTTTCCAAAATCTTGTGGAGCCGCGCTTTCTCCACATTCAAAATTTTTCCCTTCAATGGAAGAATCGCTTGAAACCGTCTGTCGCGTCCTTGCTTCGCGCTGCCGCCTGCAGAGTCGCCCTCTACCAAATACAACTCGCAATGTTCAGGGTCGCTGATGGAACAATCCGCAAGCTTGCCCGGAAGTCCACCGCCCGACAACGCATTCTTCCGACGCGTCAAGTCGCGCGCTTTGCGCGCCGCTTCACGCGCCTCTGCCGCCTGCAATGACTTCTCCAAAATTCTTTTCGCATCGCCCGGATTATCTTCGAGCCAATTTTGCAATGCCGGACCGACAACGCCTTCAACAATGCTCTTCACTTCGCTGTTGCCTAACTTCGTCTTCGTCTGTCCTTCAAACTGCGGCTCAGGGACTTTCACGCTGATGACGCCGGTGAATCCTTCCTTGAAGTCATCACCCGTCAGCGTGATGCCCCCTTCTTTCAAAATGTTATTCTTGTACGCGTGGTTGTTGAGCTGCCGGGTAATCGCAGTTCTGAACCCAACCAAGTGCGTTCCCCCTTCGTGCGTGTTGATGTTGTTGACGTACGTGAAAACATTTTCGCTGTACTGCTCGTTGTACTGGAACGCCGCCTCCACTTCAACCCAGCGACCATTCTCATCTTTGTCCTTGCCTTCGCAGTAGAACACCTTCTTCATAATCGCAGGGCGCGTCGCATCCGTGTACTTGATGAACTCGACGATGCCGCCTTCGAAGTGGAATGTCTCTTCCTGCTCCATCGTCGCGCGCAAATCCTTCAGCGTCAACATCACCGTGCGGTTCAGGAACGCGAGCTCGCGCAATCGCTCCGCTATAGTTTCGAACTTGTATGTGCGGTTCTTGAAAACCGAACCGTCGGGCATGAACGTCACCGTCGTTCCCCTCCTGCCATTTTCCGCTTTGCCGATTTGCTTTACCGCTGCAACGGGGTCGCCTTTGCGATATTCCTGGAAAAACAATTTCCCGTCACGTCGCACTTCAACCTTCAGCCACTCGCTCAACGCGTTCACCACCGAAACACCAACGCCGTGCAAACCGCCGCTCACCTTGTACGTGTTCTTGTCGAACTTCCCGCCTGCGTGCAGCACTGTCATAACAACTTCGAGCGCCGAGCGCTTTTCCTCTTTATGGATGTCGGTCGGAATGCCGCGTCCATCGTCCACCACCGTCACCGAGCCATCCTTGTTGATGCTGACGTCAATTTGTTTCGCAAACCCTGCGAGTGCCTCGTCAATCGAGTTGTCCACGACCTCGTGCACAAGATGGTGCAGACCGCGAATGCTCACGTCGCCGATGTACATCGCCGGTCGCCGCCGCACCGCTTCGAGACCTTTGAGTACGGTTATATCATCCGCGCCATAACTTTTATTGTCTTCTTTTTCTTTTGCCATGATGCTTTCTATTTGTTTTACTCTTCGCAACCCTGAGCGCTTTCCAGCGAAGGGTCTGTTACTCGATTATCAATTGAAAATTGAACGTTGACCGTTGACAATTCGTTATCAATTCACAATTCACCATTCGCTATTCACAATTGGAGCCTGCCCTGAGCGCAGTGCCGATGCTTTTGTTTTCCATCGGCACGAAGTCGAAGGGGGCGTTCCCCCGCTTTGAGAAGCAAGCGGGGTCGGCGTCCTACAGGCTCCGCTTCGCTTCGGTGTTCCGCAGAAAAGCACTGCGGCACACTAGGCGCGTTTCTCATTCGACATTGTACTAAAGCTGATTAGAAATACCCAATGCAACATCAGTTGCTAAAAGTCCTGCGCTTGGGAAGAGATATTTTTTGACCTCAAGATGCATAGAGCAACTGCTTCGTCTTCTCGATACTCTGAATGAAATATGGATTCGATAGTGACCTCTGTGTGACTAAGTCAACATTTCTGTTCAGCAATTCATGTAGTCTGAATTGCATGTCGAAGTAATTGTCCGTGTACTCGTTAATGGAGAGTCCGTTTTCGAAATCAATTAAGAAGTCCACGTCGCTCTGCTCGTTAAATTTCTCGGTGGCCACAGAACCAAAGGCATAAAGCGAGTGGACTCGGTGCGTTTTGCAGAGTCTCTGTATTTCATCGAGTTTTCCCAGAAGTGTTTTGTTCATAGTTGGCTCCTGTTTGTCATGCTACATTCTAAATCTCCAGCGTCCGCACCGGTCGTTCGACGGCAAGACTTCGCTGGTGCACTTTGAGCCGCTCAATCTCGTTAAGCGTCTGAGCCGTCAGGTAGCTCTCACCGCAGTTCGGGCAGGAAACAATAGGAACATTTTCAATAACCAAAAGGCGTTTGCCTTTACCGTGCGTGCGCGTCGCTCGCCTGAGTCTTACACCATCTTTTCCGCAGATGTCACATTTCATAACTGTTTTGCATCAATCCAACAATCCCATTACTCCACAACTCCAACTCTCCATCACCTCGAACCTAATCGGTAATTCAAAATCACGGGGCCCTTCGCTCCGCTCAGGGTTGAGAGACTCACCTAAACCTAATCTCCTTCACCACCTTACTCCCCCCGCCGCGTCAGCTCGTTGCGCCATGGAGCGGTTGCGGTTTTTACAAACAGGATTATTACAGTCTAAACTCCGCTTCTTCGGAATCGAGATGTTCGGTGGACGCATCTTCATTCAATTCCGAAATACAAAACTAACTCCAAATCTCGTTTGCTTCGAACTCTCAAGCTGCGACAAGCTTCTTCTGCGTCGGCTTCTTTCGTTTTCGCTGACTGGCTTTCGCCCTCTTGAGCTTATCCGCTTTTATGAAGTCGCTAATGAGCTTCTTTTCTTCCTTCGTCAACGGTCTCGGGTCAACGAAGAAATCAACATCCAACGGTTCTCGAATCAGTCCCATGGCATTTTACTCCTTGAAATATTTTTCAATCAATTTGAGCGCTGCTTCGGTGTCAATCACCATCAACTGACCGCCGGCACGAATTGCTCCAAGAGTCTCAACGTAATGGTTTATCAATTTCGTCTTTGCTGCGAACGATACGTATCCCTGACATCCTCGTTGAAAAGAGAGTTTGCAGGCATAGGCTACGAGGTTTCCGGGAACACCGACATACAGCTTGTTCTTTTCTCTGTTGAATGGTGCACTCTCGATGAGGTGCATGTAAACGTTATCCTCCTCTGGTGCCAAGCTTATATTTCCAATCGAACAACCAACCATTCCTTTTGGTGACTTGCTTCAGGTCTCCCGTCGTCATGAACGTTACTTCTGTCGCAAAGCTGTCTCGGCTGATTCTATTTTCTATCGACTTGGTCAGCTTATCAATCTCAAAGTCGAGCAAGTACCTTTTCGGTTTTCGCACGTTCGCCCTAATCGCTAATTACTCATCGCCCACAGTTAAGCATGTCAGCAGACCCTTCGCAAAGAGCGCTCAGGGTTGAGTGGGGAGAGGCTCATCGAAACCGAATCTCCTTTACCACCTTACTCCCTGCTGCCGCGTTCACCTTCTCCATAATCTCCAACCGCCGCATCGTCAGCTCGTTGCGCCACGGAGCGGTTGCTGTTTTCACAAACAAGATTCCGTTTTCTATTCTTTCCGCTTCCGTCACTCTCGCAATCTGCTCGCCGACAATCTCCGCCCACGAGGTGATGACGGAAAATTGTTTCATCTTTTTCATGATGCCGAGCGCATGAACGAATTTGTCGAGCGCAATTGCCATTGGCTCGGGATGCTTCTTCGTTCGTTCGGCGCTACGCTGGTGGCGCGAATATTTTTTTTGTGCCATAGCAGGAGCCCTGTTGACATCATCATTCCTCTTTGTTATGATATAGCAACAAATCGGAGGAACGTATGACAAAAGCCGTCACTCTTCGCTTAAAGAAACATCTCCTCGACGATGCAGAGGCAATTACGCGCGAAGCAAGAGTCCCGCGAGGAAAATACTTCAACGACGCGCTTGCATTTTACAACACTTACACTCGCCGACGTCTTTTGAAAGAACAACTTCATAAAGAGTCGCGCCTCGTTCGCCAGTCCTCACTCGAAGTGCTCGAAGAGTTTGAGCAACTTGAAGACGAACTCCTCAATGAACATTAAGAAGTTCCATATTTACCTCGCCGACCTAAATCCTCGCTTCGGAACCGAGCCAGGCAAGGTTCGTCCAGTTGTTGTCGTTCAAACCGACCTTCTCAACACATATCATCCAAGCACGATTGTCTGCCCACTCACAACCAAAATCACGAAGGGCGCAAGTATTCTCAGAGTTCACCTTCCGAAGTCCGAATCAAAACTCACTAAAAACTCGGACATTCTCGTTGACCAGATTCGAGCAATCGACAACAAGCGCTTCGTCAAAGAACTTGGCAAACTCGCTCCCGAACAGAAGAGAAGTTTAGTCGAAAATCTAAAAACTGTTCTGCTCGGCTAGTTTTGGCTCGAATGTTTCTGCGTTCATTCGTTTCAACGTTGAGAAACTGCGCCACCCTCAACAAAAAACTTCCGATTCACTCCATCCCACTCAACCGCGCCATGAAACACGGATTCATCCGTCGTCGTGATAAATGTTTGTCCAAGCGACGAAACCGTATTCAACAACAGCCGCGAGCGCTTATCATCCAACTCACTAAATACATCATCCAACAAAAAAATCGGAACCTCCTCCCGCCGCTCTTTCAGATAAAAGAACTCCGCAATCTTCAATGCCACAAGCATCGTCTTGTGCTGTCCCTGCGATGCGTAATGCTGAACACTGATGTCATCTATCTTCAAAACCAGGTCATCCCTGTGCGGACCCACGAGCGTTGCGCCGCGTTTTCGTTCTTCAAACGTTCGGCGTTCAATCTCGCTCATCATCAACGAAGCAATTGCTTGAGCGTCTTGAGCTTCTTCAACGCCATCAAGCGAGTTATACGCAACGCCCGGCTCTTCGTCCCAGCCTGCCGGCAGGCTGGGACGGGCAGGATTCCGCCCCCCTACGCGGTCGTAGACTAAATCCTTGTACGCACGCTTCACATATTCTTGAAACTCACGCACAAACTGCAGCCGATGAAGAATAATTCTGCTGCCGAGATGCACAAGTCCCTCGGTCCACGGCTCAATCAACTCCGGTGAATACAATCGCTCCAGTTTAGCGTCAAGCAGCAACTTGTTGCGCTGCTTCAGCACGCGGCGATATTCAAGCACATCTTCGAGATACGAGCGACTGATTTGCGACAAGAGCAGGTCGATGAATTTGCGGCGTTCCATCGGACCGCCAAACGTGATGGCGTTGTTTTCCGGGGAAAGTACAACTATCGGAAATCTTCCGATAACCGATGCAAGCGTGTCCGGCTTTGCACCGTTGATGGTGAACTGCTTTTCCCCAGCACGGCTGTACGCTGCACGGACAGTATGTTCAATGTTTGCGTCTGTAAGAATCGTCCCTTCTACCTCAAACACATCCTTGTCAAGTTGCAGCACAGTTGCATCGTTGGCTGCGTAGAAACTTTTTGTGAGGCTCAAGTACGAGACCGCCTCAAGCACGTTCGTTTTTCCTTGCCCGTTGTTTCCCAGCAGAGCGTTAATGCCGCATCCTAATTCAATTTCGGTTCGAGCGTGATTCCGAAAATTCCGCATGAGCAAATGAGTTATTCTCATTCTATCGTCATACGTTCATGCGCTCTCTAGCCATTCACAATGCTAACTTCTTCTCTCTACATGAAACCACCGACTCGGCGTCGGTGGCAATAATGTTTCTCTTTCTCTCACTTTGGGTCCACGCTTTTCTGTGGGCGAAAGGTCTCGCACTTAAATGCTTGGTAGGCTCTTTTCATTCAGACCCTTCGCAACGTTTATCCGGCTTTGCGGGATTCAGGGTTGAGAAAACAAAATCAACTATTCAACCTCACCGGCATCACCAACATCAACACATCCTCATCCGTTTTCTCGCCGCTCGGCGAAACAATACCGGCACGGGTGGGTGTGCTAAACCTAAATGTAACCTGTTCTGATTCGAGATGCGAAAGAATATCGACTAGATATGTCGAGTTGAATCCGATATCTAAGTCGTCCGAGTTGTACTCGGCATCAATACTTTCCTTTGCCTCGCCGCCGAAGTCAATATCTTGAGCGCTCATGATGAGCGCATTTTTCGTTATTGCCAATTTTACTTGATGTGTTGTCGCACTTGCATATAACGCCACGCGGCGGATTGCTGTTGCCATCTGTTCACGATTCACCGTCATGAGTTTATCATTTTCTGAAGGAATGACGCTTTCGTAGTTCGGATACGTCTCATCAATCAATCGAGACACGAGTACAGTCGTGTCAAAATCAAATTTCACATGAGTGTCGCTCATGCTCATCTTCACCGTTCCGCCTTCAATAGACTTGTTTACTATTCTCAATGCTTTCGCGGGAATGATAATATCTCGCTTCAACCCGGATACTTTTGAAAGTTTGTACATGAACCTTACAAGTCTGTGTCCGTCGGTTGAGACTGCACATAATTCCTTTTCCTTTGGCTGCAACAACACACCCATCATCGCCGGACGCAATTCATCCGTGCTTACGGCAAACTCCGTGCGATTAATTATGCGTTTGAGCACGGCTGCTTCAAGTGAGATTTCGTCCTTGCCTTGGAACGGCGGCGCTGTAGGAAATTCCTTTGCGTTCTCACCGGTTAAGTTGAACTCACCTTTACCAACTTTGATGCTTATTTTGTTTGTAGTGATATCAATACTGAACACAGCATCATCGCCGCTACCGAACGAACGAATTGTATCGAGCAATCGTTTCGATGGAACTGCAATCTTTCCGTCTTCACTGCCTTTCACTTCAATCAATACTGTTTGAGATATCTCAAGGTCCGTTGCCGTAATCGTGAGCGTGTTGTTCAATTGGTCGAACAACAAGTTTTCCAAAATTGGCATAGTGGACTTGGAGGGAACAACACTACTGACCTTTGCAAGTACGCGTTGCAGTTCGCCTGTCGTAGTGATAAATTTCATCGTAATCTCCTTCAATATGAAAAGTGACGGAACTTAAAGACCCTTCAAACTCAGATAATTTACTGAAAATTCGGGAGAGTTCAAAGCATCTTGTTTTGTTTAAGTTATTGATTTTGTGAGTGATACAGACGTTCTTGGTCAGCGAAGATCATAGATTTCCAAATCAGAAATCTGATGCCCTAAGCAATACAAAAATTTCGAATCGCTGTGATCGTACAAGCTGACTATAACAATCGAGTCCGAATTTTTCTGTCCTCAATTTATTTAATGACTCACGTTACGCATACCGAGAAACAAAACGTAGCCACAAAGGGCACGAAGGCTTCACAGGATTTTTGATTTTCATGGTGAAACCTTAGCGTTCTTGTCCCGAAGGGACTCCCTTGGAGGTGTCTTAGTGGCAAATCTTTTTGCCCTGCGTAACATCAGTTAATGATTCAATATTAGAGCTCCAAATCCTATAGGGTCATCATAACATTTGCTCTCAACTCTGAGCACTTCTGGTTCGTTCGTGCTAAATAAATATTTCTTTTATAGATATATATATAATAAGACTAGTAATAAAGCCTGTGGAAATGTTGAAATAATTTTTTCTGGTAGATTAAACCTTGAGCACTACATATTTCAGATTGCATCATCTAAAGTTAGTTCTTAGGAATTAGTACGTGAACAAGTTATTAACTCTTCAACATTAGTTGATTTTTTTCTTCCCGATCTTACATAAAAATATTTTCACACACTCAATCAACGTGAACTCACAAACCGCCAACATACATTCTCACAACATACCAACACATCAGGTTTGAAATAGAAAGAGCTTGTCGTTACGACAAGCTCTTTGTTCTGACGTTATTCACGTATTTCTAACGATCTCTGCACACAGCTATACTCTTCCCCGTAACTCCAGTCGTCTCTTGATCTGATCCACATTAGTTTTATACTTCGAATCGATCTTCATCTGGTCTTCGACACATTGGTAGGCATGGATGACTGTGCTGTGGTCCCGACCGCCGAAGTGCAAGCCGATAGTCTTGAGTGATGAGTTGGTAAGTTCTTTTGCAAGGTACATTGCGACCTGCCGTGCGTTGACAATCTCTTGCTTGCGGGTTTTTGCCCGAAGTAAATCTTCCGGAATACCAAAATACTCGCACACATTCCGTTGAATTTCTTCTATGGTGATCGGCGACTTTACATCGCCGACGACAACTTTTAGTACCTCACGTGCAAGGTCAACTGTAATCTCTCTTCCCTCCAGCGATGCTTTTGCAAGCAAGCTGATGAGACAGCCTTCAAGCTCGCGAATGTTTGTTGTAACGTTTGCCGCCACGAACTCAATAACATCGCCAGGAAGTTCGATACCGTCTTCCATGCTCTTGTGTCGGAGAATTGCGATACGTGTCTCAAGGTCCGGTGGTTGGATGTCTGCAGTTAGTCCCGACTGGAAACGAGAAAGCAAACGGTCGTCGAGTCCCTTCAGCTCCTTCGGTGGTCGGTCCGAAGAAAGAATGATTTGTTTGCCGAGTTGGTGAAGCTCGTTGAATGTGTGGAAGAAACTGTCTTGCGTTTTTTCTTTGCCGGAGAAGAACTGCACGTCATCAACAATCAGGATATCCATGCTTCGGTAGAACGCAGCAAATTCATTGATGCGGTCACCCTGAATTGCATCGACAAATTCAACTGTAAATTTCTCACTCGAAACGTAAATGACGCGCTTCGTCTTGTTGTGTTGCAGGACGTGGTTGCCGATAGCTTGGATGAGATGCGTTTTGCCAAGACCTGTTCCTCCGTAGAGCACCAATGGATTGAAGGATGTGCCGCCGGGATTGTTTGCTACGGCTGTTGCTGCAGCACGCGCAAGTTGGTTGCTTTCGCCTTTGATAAAATTCTCAAATGTATAACGCTGATTCAGGAATGTTTGAAAACTTCCATTTGTGTTGTCGTGGCGTTGAGAGCTTACTGGTGGTGAGTTGCGGAATGATTCCGGCTGCGGCGGGAAGGAGCGCTTCTCTAGTTTCGGAGCCTGTGGAACAACCACCTCTGGTTCCATTTCAATAGGAGTATCATCTTTAACAATCTCACAGTCAAGCTTAGCATCTTTGCCCAACACTCGAGTAATTGTTGAGTTAATCATTTCCTCGAAGTGTTCCTCGATCCAATCATAAAAGAATTGGCTGGGGACTTGAACGGAGAGTCTCCCCCCTTTCAAACTTACGGGAGCAATCGGTTCGAACCATGTTTTGAAACTTTGAGAGTTAACATTCTCGCTGAGGATACCGAGGCAAGCCGACCAAACTCGTTGCGCTTGCTCTAACTCGGTCGGATGAGCAGTAGACTGTAACATTTCAATCATAACTGTATGGGGGATTAATATTAAGCCTTGTTATCAACCGACATCTTAACTTTATCCACAAAGATGTGAACTTGTGTGGATAGCAAAAGATTTTTTTATTTAATATTCAGCACTTATCCACAAATATGTTAGCCTGTGGATAGCCTGCAACTCACTGGGAATCAATAAATAAGGAGAACAGATAGGAAATCCTGACCATTTTGTGTGAAGAAGTAAAGTTTGTCCAGCATTTGCTCGGTGAATAGCGGATTGTTATTCACGAGTTATCAACAGAGATGTTGCTAGAGGGCTGTGAGAAAGTATAATACATCATTTTGGTGTACGCAAGTTAAAAAAAGTTTTTCTATTGAGATTCTTATTGTATCTCTGAAGCATGTTGATTACCTTTAGCATCATAAATTGTTGCGAAGAAAAGCATTGAGGATTGTCGGTTACGGCAACCCTCTTTTTTTCGTGTCTCGATAAGCGGTTGCCACTAAGTGGCAATATCCGGTTTAGCTGACAGAAAACGGAGCAGGAGTTTACAATGAAGAGAACATTCCAACCCCACAACCGAAAGCGCAAAAACACGCACGGTTTCCGCGAGCGCATGGCAACAAAGAGCGGCCGCGCAGTGTTGGCGCGCCGACGCGCAAAGGGCCGTACGAAACTTACAGTGAGCGACGAACGATAACCATCAGCCCTGCCAGTCTATCGAGATGGGGTGAAGCTTGAAGAAGTCGGAGATTCTGCGCGGACGTAATCTCTTCAAGCGCATAGCGCACACGGGGAAGCGGCTTGACGGGCATCTTCTCCGTTGCACATACTTGGTTTACGATGAAGGTGCTGCTTCTCTGCAAGTCGCCTTCAAAGTTCCTTCCAGAAATCTTAACGCAGTCCGGCGCAACAGACTCCGGCGATTGATGCGCGAAGCAATTACAAAGGAGCGCTCGCTGCTCGACACACCTCTTGCGAAATCTTCTGTTCGAGTCGGAATGATGATGTTTTACAAAGGTGCGAAGGATGTTGTTGTAGAAAGAATAACGTTGGCACAAATTCGGAAGGACGTAGGAATGTTCTGCAGAGCCATAGCATCAATGTTGTAGGTGAAGTCTCATGACCAGACTGCTCACATTTTTAATTAGAGGGTACCAGTTTCTCATTTCCCCTCTGCTTCCCACGAACACGTGCAGATTCCATCCGACTTGTTCACAGTATGCAATTGATGCAATAACGAAATACGGAGCGTTGCGCGGTTCATGGCTTTCGATGAAACGGATTGGCAAATGTCATCCGCTTCATCCGGGTGGTTATGACCCTGCATGAGTTTTTGATTTAGACTGATTGAAATTCCCTTAGGAGAAACTTTTAATGGATCGGCAAGCAACAATTGGCTTTGTGCTCATTGCGGTAGTATTGATGGTGTGGATGTGGTTTAATACCCCCCCACCGCCGAAACAGAAACCGGGACAAACGGATACAACGCACGTTGCAACAACTTCAGTGCAAGATTCAGCGAAACCTCAACTATCGCCAGCACAGCAGTCCGCTTCTCAAACAGCGACACCATTAGAAGGCTTCGGAGAATTCTTTTCTTTGCGAGCAACAGGCGCAGAAAAGATTCTAGTCGTCAATACGGACCTTTACACGGCGGAAATTACGACCAAAGGTGGGTTGGTTCGCAAGTGGGAGCTGAAGAACTACAAAACGTGGAATCAATATCCTGTTCAGTTGGTAGATTTGGAGAAAGGCGGAGACTTCAGTTTGCTTTTCCTTTCTAAGGATGGAAAGCAGATTAACACAAGAAATTTATACTTTGATGGCGATTTCCCTGCGTGGAAGCAAGTCACCCTGAAAGGCGATGAAGCATTTTCCGTCAACCTCGTCCTCCCTGTTCGTGATGGGAAGAAGATTATCAAGCGGCTGACGTTCGCGGGTAATACGTATTCGTTCGATGCCGAAGTCGTTTTCCAAAATGTGAACGACGTTGTTTCGGGATTTGAGTATCAAGTTTTGTGGGAACACTCTCTCCCCTACGCCGAACATAACAGTATTGATGAATCCCATTTTGCAATGGCGTACGCGTATTCAGGTGGCGAGCTTGCCGAAGCGGATGCCACGAGTGAAAGCGAGCCTGCGAACCGAGACATCAACGGCTCAACGGATTGGGTCGCGGCGCGGAACAAATATTTTGCTGTTGCCCTCCTCCCTGCTCAAGGTTCAAGTCAAGGCGCAATCATCGAAGGTAATCGCAAAGCTCAACCCGACAGAGGCGAGAAAGAAAACTACAGCATCGCGCTGAAGATGCCGTTCAAAGGGCAAGCCACTGAAAGTTCAAAGTTCACCGTGTTCCTCGGTCCGCTCGATTTCTCTCTTATCAAGGCGATGGACAAAGGATTGGACCACATCATGAGCTTAGGCATGGCATGGATTATTCGTCCGATTACCGAGTACATTCTGTTGCCGCTGTTCAACTTCCTGCACATGTTCATTTCAAATTGGGGAATCGTCATCATCGTCTTCTCCATCATCATTAAGATTGCATTGCATCCGCTGACGAAGGCAAGCATGGACTCGATGCGCAAGATGCAAAAGCTCCAGCCGATGATGAACGAGATTCGTGAGAAGCACAAAGACACCCCACAGCAGATGAACAAAGCAATCATGAACCTTTACAAGGAGTATGGTATTAATCCCGCAGGCGGTTGTTTGCCATTGCTCCTACAGATGCCGATTCTGTACGCTCTCTACAACGTATTCGCATCAACAATTCAACTTCGTCAAGCGCATTTCTTCGGTTGGATAAACGACCTCTCCATTCCTGACTCGATTGTTCACTTGCCGTTCACTCTTCCGCTGTTCGGCATGAATCAAATCAGCGGACTCGCGCTCGGAATGTGCATCACGATGTTCATCCAACAAAAGCAGACGGTGACCGACCCGCGGCAGAAGGCAATGGTCTATATGATGCCGATTATGATGCTGCTCATCTTCAACAACTTGCCGTCGGGATTGAACTTGTATTATTTCGTTTTCAATCTCTTGTCGATTGGGCAACAGCTCTGGGTGAACAAGCAACACCGCGACGAGCCGCTCAGAAAAGTTGACCCGAAGAAAGCGCGGGGTGGACTCATCGGAAGACTCGCGAAGAATCTTCCCGATATCAACAAGATGAATAAGCGCTGATCGAAATCAGCATCAACTCAGTTCAACACAAAGGCTTGTCAATACGACGAGCCTTTTTTTTGCTTGCGGAAGAACACGTATCACGGCTTCATCATCAGGCTGAGTTTGTTTGGCGCGGCTTTCGTCGTGCATAATCATGCGAATGATGCAGAGCGTTTGGACTTGTCATTCTGAACGGAGTCCCGATTGCTTTTCAAATCGGGACGGTCTACGACCTCGTAGAGGAGTCGAAGCCTGTTCTGCGCGTGACACGGTTCGTAGGTCTTCTTCGTTCACTACTGCTCACGGTGAAGAAGATTTCTCAGATGGATGTCTAATTGATACTCATAACAGAAATCGTTAATTTGATTATCATACATCTCTGAAATATTCAATCACTGCAGGGTAGAGGAGCGTGGCAAAGATTTATCACGACGACACCATCGCTGCGATTGCGACACCGCTTGGTGAAGGCGCAATTGCCGTCATTCGTGTTTCCGGACCCGATGCAATTACTGCAGCGGACAAAATCTTCGTCGGCAAATCGAAACTCGCTGATGCTAAAGGCTTCACAGTTCACTTTGGCAGACTCGTTGATACGGGCGGTTCCGAGATAGACGAAGTTTTGGTTACAATATTTAGGAATCCTAACTCATACACTGGGGAAGATTCTGTTGAGGTAAGTTGTCACGGCGGAATGTTCGTAACGCAAAAGATTCTCGAAACAATTCTCTCAACAGGCGTTCGTCAAGCCGAGCCGGGCGAGTTTACCAAGCGAGCTTTCCTTAATGGCAAGATAGACCTTTCTCAAGCTGAAGCAGTTGCTGACATCATTACCGCAAAAAGCGAAGCCTCACATAGGACATCACTCAATCAACTTGAAGGAAGGTTCTCGGATGAGATTAAGAAACTCAGAACCGAGTTGATGAACCTCGGCTCGTTGCTGGAACTGGAGCTGGACTTCAGCGAGGAGGGGATTGACCTTCTTTCGAAAACAGAGGTCATGAATAGAATCGGAAAGCTCAAATTGCAAATGAAGCTGATGATTGATTCTTACCAGGTTGGCAAGTTCTATCGGGAAGGTGCCTCAGTCGTCATCGTTGGAAAGCCGAACGTCGGGAAGTCGAGCCTGTTCAATGCACTTCTAAAAGAGAATAGGGCGATTGTGACCGAGATTCCCGGCACGACGAGAGATTCGCTTGAGGAGAGTATTGCAATTGGCGGCGTCTTGTTCAGATTGAATGACACTGCTGGTTTAAGAGAAACTGTCGACCCGGTCGAAGTCGAAGGTGTGTCGCGGGCAAAAGGATTAGTCAATCAGGCTGATGTACTTCTGCTTGTGGTTGATGCGACCGAAGGCGTGAAAAGGGTGGAAGCCCTATCGTTTGTTAACGACCTTGATATTCCCAAGTCGGCTGTAATTGCGTACAACAAGATTGACATTTGCCAGCGGAACGGGTTCTCAGGCGCTCAATTCAAGATGAAGGAAACGACGGTCAACGAAGTTTTGATTTCAGCAAAGACGGGCGAGGGACTGGATGAACTGCGAAAGACGCTTCTCGGATATGTAGCGTCCGGAGGGTTGGTTGGAGGAGGAATTCACGTAACAAATAGTCGCCATCAAGCCGCTCTGCTAAACGCATCCGACTCACTTAGCACGGCAGAGAAAGCCGTCGAGTCCGGAACATCAAGAGAATTCATTGCTTTAGATATCAAGTCTGCATCAGACTCACTGGCGGAGATTGTTGGTGAAATAACGACGGATGACATGCTGAACAACATTTTTCAACACTTTTGTATTGGGAAATAGATTTCACGTGAAACCGGAAAACTCGAAATACGATGTAATTGTGGTAGGCGCAGGTCATGCAGGAATAGAGGCTTCTCTAGCTTCGGCGCGGATGAATTGCTTTACTGCGCTCGTAACAATGGACTTGAATGCCATCGGGAGAATGTCCTGCAACCCTGCAATTGGCGGCTCAGCAAAGGGACATCTTGTTCGTGAGATCGATGCCCTTGGCGGCGAGATGGGAAAGACTGCGGATGCTACAGGAATCCACTTCCGCATGCTTAACAAGTCCAAAGGTCCGGCAATCTGGTCTCCACGTTGCCAGAACGATAGAGATTGGTACAGCCGGGAGGCTGCACGTCGGGTTCTTTCTCAATGTAACCTTGATGTAATTCGAGATATGATTGTTGATGTCTATATTGAAGATGGTTATCTGAAAGGAATCATAACCGGGAACGGGAGTCTTCTTTCGTGCAAAGCGCTTGTTATTTGTAGCGGGACTTTCCTCAATGCTGTAATGCATACAGGTCGAAGCTCGACAACTGGTGGGCGGTTTGGCGAACCGGCATCAACCGAACTCTCACACCATCTATCGTCGTTGGGATTCAAGACCGGGCGCTTGAAAACTGGTACGCCGCCGCGTCTTGCAAAAAACACGATTGATTTCGGTCTGACCGAAGCACAAGATGGCGATGAGAACCCCATCCCATTTTCATTTCAGAACAAGTCGGTAGGGAACGAGCAGATTCCAATGTACATCACATACACAAACGAGGAAACGCACTCGAATCTTCGTGAAGGGTTTAAGGACTCGCCGATGTTCTCGGGCAGGATTCAAGGTGTAGGTCCGAGATACTGTCCGTCAATTGAAGATAAGCTTTACCGGTTCGCAGACCGTGACCGCCACCAGATTTTTCTTGAGCCGGAAGGTTACGAGTCGAACATCGTTTATGTGAATGGCTTCTCCACTAGTCTGCCGTCGGATGTTCAGAGGAAGGCGGTCAAGACTATTCCCGGACTGAAGAATGCCGAGATGATTCGTCCCGGATATGCCGTTGAGTACGACTACTTCCCGCCACATCAGCTTGAGCATACGCTTGAGTCAAAAATCGTGAAGGGTTTGTTCTTTGCCGGGCAAGTGAACGGCACAAGCGGCTACGAAGAAGCTGGTGCTCAAGGCTTGGTCGCTGGAATCAACGCCGCGCTCAAGGTAAAGGGGGAGCCACCCCTCGTTCTTCAGCGAAGCGAATCCTACATCGGTGTTCTCATCGACGACCTTATCAACAAGGGAACGGAAGAGCCTTATCGCATTTTCACCTCACGAGCCGAGTACAGGCTTCTGCTTCGTCAGGATAATGCTGACTCAAGATTGATGAGAAAAGGATATGAACTCGGATTGATTCCGCGCGAAATGATTTCGAGATTGAATGAAAAGGAAGAGCGTGTTCGAAACGCTAAGTCATATCTTTCATCAATCAACATTGCACCCGGAAATATCAATGAGGTTCTTTCGAAAGTTGGAAGCCAGCCAATCTTCGAGAATGAGATGCTGGACAGAATCCTTAAGCGACCGGAAGTTTCGCTGAAAGACATCTTCTCAATTCCAGATGTAATCGATGAGCCGAGAATGGCAGTTCTCCTTTCCGACCGGGAAGCGTTCGAGCAAGTTGAGATTGAGGTAAAGTACGAAGGCTACTTGAAGCGGCAAGAAGAGCAGATTAAACAGTTCAAGAAGAGTGAGAGTATTGCAATACCCAACAACTTCGGGTTCGAGCAAGTAAAGTCCTTGAGCAGAGAGGGGAGAGAGAAGCTTCATCGGGTTCGCCCGCGCTCGATCGGACAGGCTGCAAGGATTAGCGGCGTTACGCCGGCTGACATCTCGGTGCTAATGATTGCGCTTCGGAATTAACATTTCACGTGAAACGACTTGAGCGATTTGCTGAAGTTCTCAGCCATATGTAAGGGAAACGGTCTTGAGATTGATGACGCGCGGCTCGCGAAGCTTAATGAGTACGTAAGGCTTCTCCTCAATTGGAATACAAAGATAAATCTCATCTCACGAAACGATATTTCAAACGTTTGGTACAGCCATATTCTTCACTCAATATCTCTCCTTTTCTTCGTTGAGATTCAGCAAAACTCAAAGCTCCTTGACCTCGGTACAGGCGGTGGTCTGCCGGGAATTCCAATAGCGATTGTTAGAAGCGACCTGAGGATTACTCTGCTTGACTCAATAAAAAAGAAAACTGCCGCCGTTCAGGATATGGTCGGGAAACTCAATATAGCAAAAATTGATGTCGTTACCGGCAGGGCAGAAGAGATTGGCTCCAAACCGGAGTTTGCGAGGCGATTCGACGCAATTATTTCGAGAGCTGTCGCGCCACTGCACGACCTCATCAGGTGGTCGCGGCCGTTTCTTAGACGAAGCGGCTCCCGCCTCATCACGCTCAAGGGGGGCGACTTAGATGACGAATTGAAGGAGGCAAGAATCAAATCGAAGCCGAAAGATATTTCTGTGACGAATTTAGTATTTGATGGAAGCGAGGAGATTGGTTTTGAAGGGAAGAAGATTGTAACCGTATATATGTAGGATTCCTAACTTTATTATCGCATAGATGTCAAAAGAATTTTCCGACCAACTTGCCGCATTGCTCACTGAGCAACGCAATCCTTTCTCGAGAGAAATCGACCTTCAATCAACCGATGGCATTCTCAGAATCATCAACTCTGAAGACAAGCGAGTTGCGCTTGCCGTAGAAAAAGAAATTCCACACATCGCCCAAGCTGTCGATATCATAGTCGAATGTTTTCGAAAGGGTGGAAGATTGATTTACGTTGGCGCCGGAACGAGCGGGCGACTTGGAGTGGTTGACGCATCGGAATGTTCGCCAACATTTGGAACGCCACCCGGGATGGTTATTGGAATGATTGCCGGCGGCGATGCCGCGATGTTCCATTCGCAAGAAGGTGCTGAAGATAATAGCGAGCAAGCGGCAAAAGATTTGGATGCGAAAGGCGTGAACGCGCACGATGTTGTATGCGGAATAGCTGCGAGTCGCCGAACACCTTATGTTGTTGCCGCCGTTACGCACGCTCGCAAACTAGGCGCGAAGACAATCTACGTTACAACCAACCCTCGCTCGAAGTTCGACCTCGAAGTTGATGTTGCCATCTGTCCCGAAGTTGGACCCGAAGTGATTATGGGTTCGACGAGAATGAAATCGGGAACAGCGCAGAAGCTTGTCCTCAACATGCTGACCACAGCTTCGATGATCAAGCTCGGCAAAGTATACGAGAACATGATGGTTGACCTTCAGCTCACAAATCAAAAGTTGGTTGAACGCGCGAAGCGCATTATCGTGATGGTAACAGGAGTTGAGTACGAAACCGCGGCGGAGTTTTTGGAGAAGTCTGGCGGACATGTGAAGACAGCAATCGTGATGATTGCGAACAAGATGTCGCGGGAAGAAGCGAAAGAGTGTCTCGCGAAAGCAAATGGCTTTGTGCGAGTTGCAATAGGTAAGGCTTAACAGACGAAAAAGCATTTCACCCTGCCGAACTGTTTCAGAAATTGTTTACGAGTTTCTGAAGACGGATCGGCGGGGCTTGCGCGTTTTGACGGAAAACGAATGATAGAACAGACTAAACAAATCATCTCACAAGATGAGAGAACAACAAAGCTGAAAGAGATTCTTTCCTCGCTCTCTTCCGGCGAATCGGTTCTTGTGACCGGGCTGGCTGGTTCGGTGCGTGCGCTTGCTTTCGGCTCAATCGCCGAAGAGTTGTCGAAACAAATCCTGCTTGTTGTGGCTGATGAGGAAGAAGCGCAGAAGCATCGCGACGATTTCAATCTAACTGTTGGTGCGCAATGTGTTCGCCTCTTCGGCGGCTCGAAGCTTCATTCATCATCTGATGAATCTGCAGTGTCGAGTGTTGAAGATGTAGAAACGCTGCGAGCGTTGCTTGATGAAAGCGCGAGCATCGTCATCACCCATGCGACAGCATTGTATTCTCGAATCCCCAATCCGACTTCTCTCAAGCAACAAGTGCTCAAAATTGAAACAGGGAGGGAATACGACTTCAAACAACTGCAAGCGCAGCTCGCAGAGCTCGGATTTGAGAAACAACAGTTTGTTCAATCCGTTGGTGATTACTCGGTACGCGGTGGAATTCTCGATGTCTTTCCGTTCGTAGGCGAGAATCCGGTTCGCATAGAATTTTTCGGCGACACGGTTGAATCAATTCGCGAATTCGAAGCGCTCTCGCAACGCTCTATAAAAGAACTCGCCGCCGCGAGTATTGTTCCAGACCTTCTCAAATCTAGTCACCCCTCTCCCTTTGGGAGAGCGGACGGGGGTGAGGGTGGTGTTGGGCAAGAAGAACCCCACTCAACTCTTCTCGACTTCTTAAGGTCAAACGCAATCATCGTGCTGGATGAACCCGAGCTGCTCAAGAAAGCTCTGGATGAATCTCCATCAAGTGAACAACAACTTCGTTGGGAAGAGCTACTCGAACTCTTCGACATGTTTCCACAAATCCATCTCTCAGCAATTCCGGAAACCTCTCAGCAAGCAATTGACTTCGGCTCAACTTCTCAGCCGTCAATCAATGGAAGCATAAAGGTTCTGCGAAGCCATCTTGCAGAATTACAGAGTAAGGACTTCACAATCTTCATCACGTGCGACACGGACTCTGAGCAAGAACGTCTCAAAGATTTGCTTGCCGATCTTGAACCGATTGCTGAAGAGGAAGAACACGAACAACACGTTCCAGAACATCATCTTGATGTTTCGCGCATCGAGTTCTCGCTTGAATCGCTTCACGAAGGATTTATTCTTCCGGATGCAAAGCTCGCGCTCTTTACCGAGCATCAAATCTTCAATCGTCTCAAGCGAAGAGGGAAGCAACGACGAGCGAAGTTCAAAGGCATCACCGCAAGAGAACTTCACGAGCTTCGCAAAGGGGATTACGTTGCTCACGCTGAGTTTGGCATTGGTCGTTACGATGGTTTGAAGAAAATCAAAGTCCGGGATGTTGAGCAGGAAGTTGTGAAGTTGTTGTACGAAGAGAAGGACACGCTCTACGTCAATCTCAACTATCTTAACAAGATTCAAAAGTATTCGTCGAAAGAAGGGCACACGCCGAAGCTGACGCGACTCGGTAGCGGCGAGTGGGACAAGCTGAAGGCGCGAGCGAAGAAACGTGTTAAGGACATTGCTCGTGACTTGATAAAGTTGTATGCGAAGCGAAAGAGCGCGCAAGGCTACGCGTTTCAGAAGGACACGCTGTGGCAACGCGAGCTTGAAGCGTCATTCATGTACGAAGACACCCCTGACCAAGCGACATCAACTGCCGACGTGAAGCAAGACATGGAAGCGCCGTTCCCGATGGACCGCTTGGTCTGCGGCGATGTTGGATTCGGAAAAACCGAAGTTGCAGTCCGCGCCGCGTTTAAGTCGGTGATGAGCGGAAAGCAAGCCGCCGTTCTTGTGCCGACAACGATTCTGGCTCAGCAACATTACAACACATTTCTCGACAGGCTCTCGAAGTATTCGACTCGCGTTGAAGTTATTTCACGGTTCAAGACGAAGAAAGAGCAAACGGAAATTATTGAGCGGCTGAAAAGCGGCTCGACGGATATCGTCATCGGCACACACCGGTTGCTCTCGAAAGATGTCGGCTTCAAAGATTTGGGTTTGCTGATAATCGATGAAGAGCATCGCTTCGGCGTTGCGGCGAAGGAGAAGTTACGGCAGATGAAAGAGAACGTTGATACGCTGACGCTGACTGCGACGCCGATTCCTCGCACGCTTCACTTCTCGCTCATGGGCGCTCGCGACCTTTCGATAATTGCAACACCGCCGCGCAATCGGATGCCTATCATAACGGAAATCGCGCAGTACAACGAAGACCACATTCGCGAAGCCATTCTTAGAGAAATTCATCGCGGCGGACAAGTCTTCTTCGTTCACGACCGCGTACACAACATAGACGAAGCGATTGGACGGCTGCAAACCATTCTTCCTCAAGTTCGCTTCCGTCAAGCGCACGGACAGATGCACGCGCATGAGCTTGAAGATGTGATGTTCGCGTTTCTCGAACGGAAGTTCGACGTTCTCGTCGCAACAAAAATTATTGAGTCGGGATTGGACATTCCGAGTGTGAACACCATCATCATCAACCGTGCTGATAGATTCGGGATGGCGGAGTTGTATCAATTACGCGGAAGAGTTGGTCGCTCGAACGTGCAGGCGTACGCACATCTCCTTACGCCGCCGATTTCTGTTCTGCCGCGGGAAACGGTGCGACGACTGCAGGCGATTGAGGAGTTTACCGAGCTTGGCTCCGGCTTCAATCTCGCGATGCGTGATTTGGAGATTCGCGGCGCAGGCAACCTGCTTGGCGGCGAGCAAAGCGGTTTCATCGAATCGATGGGATTTGAGATGTACACGAAGATTTTGGAAGAAGCCGTTGCTGAACTTAAAGGGGAAGAGTTCCAGGACTTGTTTGAGAAGGAGGTAAAGCGTCGCGACTCGGAGAGTCAAACGCTTGTTGAGGCGGACTTTGATGTGCGCATTTCCGAATCGTACATGGAGAATGATAACGAGCGGCTCGTGGTTTATCGCCGGCTGTTTGCGGTGACGAGCGGCGAACAGCTCGATGAGATTTCTGCAGAGCTAACGGACCGTTTTGGAAAGTATCCGCTTGAGGTTGAGAACTTGCTTGATTTGGTGCGCGTGCGATTGAAGGCGTCGAAGTTAGGCTTCCGCAAGGTGAACATTTCTGCCGATGGTGTGCTGATTGAGTTTCCGCCAGAGTCCGAGACGCAATTCTATGAAGCGGAAAGCTTCCAGTTGCTGATGACGCACATCTCACAGAAAAAGAACAAGTGGACGGCGTTGCGGCAGAATGGGAAGACGTTGCTGCTTTCTACTTCGTTTGAAAAAATGAAAGACTCTAATCCATTCAAGCTCACGCAGGGGTTTATTGAGGAGTTGGAAAACGCGGTGAAAAGTGCAGAGGCAGACGCGGTTACGGCTTAGGTTTTTCATCCACGAAATACAGGAAGGAACACAAAGAAACCTTCAACGAACCCACCTTGTTTCCTGTTAACTATCAAGTTATCTTCTTGTCGTGAAGGCGGAACGCCAGATAGTTTTCTATCAAGGTGCAGGAGAAGATTGAGTACGTGTTCAAAGTTCTCAAAACTGTAGAGCGGGTGCCGGAGAAGTTTTTGGAACATCTTGAAGGGACGGACGGCCTGTATGAGATACGCGTTGAACTTGAAAGCAATGCGTATCGTATCTTCTGTTGTTTCGATAAGGGGAACATCGTTGTCCTGTTCAATGGATTTCAAAAGAAATCACAGCGAACGCCGCAACAGGAACTGGCGCTTGCACTCAAGCTTATGAACGAATATTTTTCCGCGAAAGGAAAATCATAATGAAAAACAAGACCGCAATGAGAAAAGCCAAATCGTTTGACGAGTTGCTGGACGTGAAATATGGTAAGGTGGGAACACCGAAGCGTGACAGTTTTGAGAAGAAAGCACAATACTTCGTCATCAGCGAAATGCTGAAAGATGCGCGGCGTTCCGCAAACCTTACGCAGGAAGAACTTGCTGAACGGGTTGGAACCAAGAAGAGCTACATCTCAAGAATTGAGAACGGCAAGTGCGATATTCAGCTTTCAACGCTCTACAGAATTTTCGGCGATGGGCTGGGAAAGCGGGTTACGGTGTTGATTGGACAATGATTTCTTTGCGTTCGGATTTTTCTCAACACCGGTGGGCGAAAGTTTGACGGTGTTTTGTTTTGCGGAATGCCTTTAAGTGGTCAATAATTGCAACTCTCGATTAAATGTGCTATCCTCAAAGCAGGATTGACACCGTCCCGCCGATCCTGTTCTTTACAACTTACCACGATAACCTTCCGTAGCTGTTTTTGGCAGAGGCGAGCAAACTGTTTGGCTGGCTGCGATGACGAACATTTTTAGCAAGATTCTTCTTGACATTTATTGTTTTGTTTACTACATTTTGACAGAATTTGTCAAAACATAATTGTCTTGTCTGAAGGACTCCCTTGGAGATGGAAAAGTTCGGCGACGTAATACGCAGGTTAAGGGAAGAGCATGAGCTTCCGCTCCGCAAAGTTGCCGCGGCATTAGATATAGACCAGGCAATCCTCAGCAAAATGGAGCGGGGACAGCGAACGCCTACACGCGAGCAAGTAATAGCGCTGGCTAAGTTCTTTGGCGTGAAGGAAGACGTGCTGATGGTTCCGTACTTGAGCGAACAGATTTACCAAGTTGTTGGTGAAGATAAGCACGGTGCCGCCGCGCTGAAAGTTGCCGAACAGCATTTGAAGTACAACAAAAAGAAATAGCCATGCCCACACTCCACTTCAAAGGCAAAACGTTTGTGCAAAACCACCACCTCGCAGTGGAACACCATGAGCTTGTGCCGAAGAAGAAGCTGAGCCTTACGGATAAGGTTACGCTCCATGACAAGGAAATAAATTTTATGCTTACTTTTGCTTCTCAAAGTCAACACGACAAATGGTAAAGAAGGGGATACTAAATCAGCTAATTCAAACTCAAGACTTGACAAGTCTTGAGCAGCATTTGATTTATTCCTACCTGACAAACAATAAAACAAATTTCTCCAAAAGCCCAATCCTGACAAGCTATTTCAAGGACTTTGAGCAAACACCCCCACTTTATTTTGACACCTGTGCTCTCAACATTTCCAACATCAAGGAACTTGAAAACCATTTGGAGTTAATCATTCCAGTTGGCGACAGGAAAATTAACGGAGCATTTTTTACACCCGACTACATCATTGACTTTATCATCAATGAAATTCAACCTAAAGAAAATGAAACGAACCTTGACCCAAGTTGTGGTTGTGGTGCATTCTTAGTTGGCTTGACAGATTACTACAAGCGGACTTTCAATAAATCAATTCGGCAAATCATAAAGGACAATATTTTTGGTTCTGACATTCTTGAATACAATATTCACAGAGCAAAACTCATCCTGACGATTTACGCTTTACAAAACGGCGAACATTTAAAGGACAGCGATTTTAATTTGTATCATCAAGACAGTTTGCGGACAAACTGGAAAACTTCTTTTGACAACATTGTAGGCAATCCACCTTATGTAAAGTTTCAAGACCTCACAGACGACACCCGAAATTATTTAGCAAAACACTGGACAACAGTGGAAGGCGGAACTTTCAATCTCTACTTTGCTTTCTTTGAACTTGGTTACAAGTTGCTCAAAAGAACTGGTAAACTTGGCTACATAACACCGAACAATTATTTCACATCTTTAGCAGGTGAGGCATTGCGAAAATATTTTCAGCATCACAAATGTGTAACACGAATAATTGATTTCAGCCACAAGAAAGTTTTTGATGCACAGACGTACACTGCTATTACCTTTTTGAGTAAGCAGCAGAACAATACAATAACCTACGACAGAATTAAAGAGCAGCAAACGCCAGAGGCGTTTATTGCCAATGCCAATGGTTCACCGAACTACCTTGAAAATCTGAATGTAAAAAAGTGGCGACTGCTAAAATCAGATGAACAACAAAACATCAAAACAATTGAAACCATTGGCAAGCCAATCGGTAAACTGTTTGACATTTGTGTAGGCATCGCAACCTTGAAGGACGAAATATTTTTCATTGACGGCAGCAGTAAGGAAAACGGTTACTACATAAAGACAACCGACAATGGCACTTTTGAAATTGAAAAAGAAATTGTAAAACCAGTTTACAAAATTTCTGATTTCAGAACACAGGATGAAGTTGAACACAACACACGCAAAATAATTTGTCCTTACAGCATCAAAAAAGGAATTGCTACCGCAATTCCTGAAAGCAATTTCAAAAAGAAGTTTCCAAAGTGTTACGCCTATTTTCTTTCGGAGAAAGAAAATTTACTTGCAAGAGACAAAGGCAAAGTTGCCTTTGAACCATTCTTTGTTTGGGGTAGAACGCAAGGACTTACAAGGACAGGAAAGAAAATTTTGAATCCAACTTTCAGTCGGCACCCAAGATTTTTATTGGTTGAGGAAGAAGAAGGGTTTTTTACAAATGGTTACGGACTTTATTTCCGTGAGCAAGAAAACAACGGAATGTTTAACGACTTAATCAATCCAATTGTGAAACTTGAAAACATAGATGTTGTTCAGAAAATTTTGAACTCTCACATCATGGACTATTATGTTAGTAAGACCAGCGTTGCGATTGAAGGCGGCTATCCTTGCTATCAAAAAAACTTCATTGAGAAATTTACCATTCCCGTATTGACAGAAAGCGAAATTGAAATTATCAGAAATTTAAACACCCCACAAGAGATTGACGATTATCTGATTGAGAAATATCAGTTGAATATTTACTTGCCAAATCTTTCAGCGTAGGTCTGTAACAGTTCAGGAACAAATTTGCTCCATGACAATTCGCTAATATCAACCGTGCTATCTTCTGGTATCAATCCATCTTTTATTAACTCTGCATTTGTATTGTAAATCTTCGCAGGACTTTTACTAAAATCAACAATCAGTAAACAGACTTTTTCATATTTATAGAAGTTTTTCTCAATTCCCTTCCTGTTATTGATTGCCTGAAAGGACTTAATGTATTTTAGAACTAATGCCTGGCTTGTTTTCTTAAAAGCAATTTTACTCTCTCTAATTGCCTTGTCATCATACTCAGGAACTGCAATCATATAAACTTCTCCCATACACATTTTTGGACAACGGTCATGGAGATTTATTGCTTCGGATGTAGTTCTTATATTGACCCCAATTACAAGTGAGCAGTTTTTATCCTTAAATTCATAAACAATTGTTCACATCAGGAAGGGTCACACCATGGAAGAAACACCAAAGAGGTGGAGTGCACGAACAAAGGCAGAGATCATCATGCGCTTGTTGCGCGGTGAAGCGATTGATGCGCTCAGTCGGGAATGCGTGGTAACCGTCGCGACGTTAAGTCAATGGAGAGACGAGTTCATCGAAGCGGGGATAGCCGGGTTGAAGGGTCGTAGTGTGGATGATGTGCGAGTAGCTGATCTGGAAAAGAAGATCGGGCAACAAGCGATGGAGATCGAGTTGTATAAAAAAAAGAGACACTGGAACCAGAGCATCCGCGGGAGTATGTCGAAGCCATGAAGCAGGAATTCTCCGAGGCAACGCAGAGGCAGTATCCGATGAGGCTGATCTTGCGCGTCGCTCCCCTATTCGTCAGCAGCGTGGTATGGGAAGCGGCACACGCCACGCTCTGGACAACGACGGGGGCCCAAGCCCCAGGTGCAGGATGAGCGGCTTCTGGAGTTGATGGCCGGTGTGATAGCGTCGTGTCCGTTTCATTCGGAGGGCTACCAGAAGGTGCACGCACGGTTACGCCGACAAGGTATCTGTGTGGGAAAACAGCGGGTGTTGACCCTTATGCGAACGAACAATCTACTGGCACCCGTGAGACCGAAGTGGAATGGTTCGTCGCGCCCCCACACTGGCACCATCATCACGGCGATACCGAATCAGCTCTGGGGCACTGATGGCAAGAAGTTTTTTGTTGAAGGAGAAGGATGGTGCTGGTTCTTTGGTGTGATCGATCATTGCAACGATGAACTTCTTGCGTGGCATGCGGCAAAGAAAGGAGACCGGTTTGCTGCCTTGGAGCCGGTCCGTGAAGCAGTAAAGCGCACTTACGGAGCGGTCGGAAAAGGGATCGTGAGCAACACCGGACTCTTCTTGCGGAGCGACCACGGCAGCCAGTACGACTCGAAGGACTTTCAAAACGAACTGAAGTTCTTGGGTCTTCAGCACTCGCCAGCCTTTGTGCGGAGTCCGCAGTGCAACGGCATCATCGAACGCTTTCACCGGACATTACAGGAACAAGTGTTCGATGTCTATCGGTTCACAACCTTGGAGGAAGCGAAAACGGTGATTGGAGAATTCATTGAGCGGTACAATCACGATTGGATTATGCAACGACTCGGCTATCGGTCACCAATCGAATACAGAAATCAACATCAACAAGTTTTCTTAAAAAGTGCTTGACTAATTGGGGTTAATACATTCTTTCGTAGAGTGTATCAAAGTTTTTCTGAATACTGCTTATTTGACTCCTAACATTAATAGCTATTGTTCTTTCGGTAAACTTTTGACCAAATTCATCAACAACATCCTGCAGTAATCCTTCCTTTAATATCTCTTCGGCTTTCTTGTGGTTTGGAACAATACAAACATCTTGTTTTTTTTGTTTTCGTGAGCCAGCAAGTTTTAATTCAGGCGTTCTGGAATTGAGAGGAGGAAAAATAAGATCTTTTGCAACACATGCCTTTAACAATTCACTTTTTACAGCTTCATGCAAATTCAAAATAGGTCTTGATGACCTTATCATTGCTTGTTTCGCATCTTCTCCACCCCCTTCAATTGAATCTTGAATTAGGGCTTTGAAGTTATTTACCGCCTTTTGTATGCTTACTAAATTCGGCATCGTTAAAAAATTCTCTTATGGTTACATTTAAGGCAGTAGCAATCTTTTCAATGTTGACAATTGATACATTCCGCTGACCGTTTTCAATACTTGCAATGTAGCTTCTGTCTAAGTCGGCAGCATAAGCCAAATCCTTCTGAGGCATCTCTGATTTCTCACGAAGTTCTTTTATTCTTTGACCTATTTTTAGCCTTACATCCACGATGCAAAAGTGCTGACTTGTTGACTATAAATCAAAGACTATAAGTAACATTGAAAATAAATCTAACGCACTAAAAATACACTCTTAATAACCGCTACAAGCCAACGACCAAACGCTGCTTGTCAATCGCATAGACTATTGCCAGTTGCCGTACGAAAGCTATCGCATGTCGAAATGAAACAAGTCATAGTCACTCTGAGCGCAGTCCCGACTGCTTTCCAAGTCGGGACGAAGTCGAAGAGTGTGCATGTTTCGACTCCGTCTCGCCAGAGAGCGGCGAGACTGCGCTCAACATGACGAATTGATGTTAGCTGTTAACCTGATATGAAGCTAAAAACGTATCAACAAAAAGTTCTCACAAAATTCAAAACTTATCTCGATGCGCTTGCCGAGTTCAGGGCAAAGTACGAGCAAGCGTTGGAGACGATGTCCGATATTGCGCGTGACTATGATTTTCCGAAACGTGCGTGGGAAAAGTCGGTCGGTCGAAGACTCGACTCGGCGAGCGGGTTCTATCATTCCAAAACCAACGGCTTGAACGAGCCGTTGCCTGATGTCTATTTCAAAGTCCCAACGGGGGGCGGAAAAACATTGCTCGCATGTCATGCGATTGACCTCATCAACAATCATTATCGGAAAAAACAAAACGGGTTAGTGTTGTGGATTGTTCCTTCGACGCAGATTTATCGCCAAACAATTCTTGTGCTGAAAGACCGCAACCATCCTTATCGTCAAGTGCTCGATATTTCGAGCGGTGGACGGACGCTTATCAAGGAGAAAACTGAACGCTTCACGCGTCATGATGTGCAAGAAAGTCTCGTTGTGTTGTTGTTGATGTTGCCTTCGGCGAACCGCCAGAATCAGGACACGCTTCGCATGTTCAAAGACGCCGGCGGCTTTGAAGAATTCTTTCCGCCTGAAGACAATCTTCTACTCCACGAGCAAATGCTTTCGCTCATTCCCAATCTCGACACGTTCGGCGAAGAAGGTGACGTGTTCAGTAAGCAAATCAAAACATCGCTTGGCAACGTTCTCAAGACATTGAAGCCAATTGTTGTTATGGATGAAGGGCATAAAGCATACGGCGAACTTGCGCGCAATACAATTCGTGGTTTCAACCCGTCATTCCTTCTCGAACTCTCCGCAACGCCGCCCAGGGGAAGCAATAAGCTGGTGGAAATTTACGGAAAGCAGTTGAGCGATGAAGACATGATAAAGCTCGACATCCACCTCACAAACAAAACAAGCATTGATTGGAAAGACACGATGCTTGCGGCGTCTGAGAAACGAGAAGAGCTTGAAAAGAAATCGAGCGAATATGCTCAAGAGACTGGCGAATATATCCGTCCAATTGTGTTGATTCAGGTAGAGCGCACGGGCAGAGACCAACGCGCAAGCGGTTTGATTCATGCTGAAGATGCGAAAGAGTATCTCATCAAGAAATGCAACGTTCCCGAAACGCACATCGCCATCAAGAGCAGCGAGAAGGATGATATTGAAGGGATTGATTTATTTGCGGAAGGGTGCGACATACGCTACATCATTACAAAGCAGGCGCTGCAAGAAGGATGGGACTGCTCGTTCGCGTATATTCTCACAATTCTCACCAACCCGACGACGCCAACGGGTGTAACACAACTCATCGGAAGAATTCTCCGCCAACCGTTTGCACGGAAGACGCACGTGAAAGAGTTGGATGAATGTTACGTGTACACGTTTCGCCAGAACGCTGCGGAGCTTGTTCGCGGCATCAAGTCCAATCTGGAAAGCGAAGGCTTGGGCGACATAGCCGGGCGCATGGTGATGGACGACGGAACCGAAGACGACGATTTGGTTTTGAAGGAACGAACGCTTGAGTATCGAGAACAGTTCAAGAAGTTCGAGGGAAGAATTTATTTGCCCAAGTTTGTCATTCAGGAGAACGACGGTTGGCGCGATATGAACTTTGATGCAGATATTCTCGGCGCTATTCCGTGGTACGATATTTCGCTCGACAAAGTGAATGAGCTTGTCTTGACAGAACAGAAGATGAAGGAGCTCGAACACATTCTTGCCATGTCGGAGAACAGGTATGATGTGATTGAAGAAGTGAACCGAATTGAAACGGTCGGCACGCTTGAAGTTGATAATGTGTTTTTGGCGCGGCATCTCGGAGAAGTCATTCCCAATCCGTGGATTGCTTTTGAGTATGGACAAAAGGCGCTTGGAATGCTTCGGCAGCGTTACAACGAAGAGATAGTCGCGAGCAATTTCGTTTTCATCGTTGAAGAGTTGAAGAAGATAGTTGACGACGAACGGCATCGGCTGGCGGAACAGGTTTTTAGAAAACTCATCGAAGAGAAGCGGCTTCATTTCTTCTTGATTACAGGCAAAGGCGGTTTCGTGTTGCCGTGGCGCATCAAAGTGAAAAGCAACAAAGCCCTCATTCGAGACGACCATTCTCCGATTCAGGGGAGCTTGTTTGATTACGTTCCAGAGGAAAATCTAAACGATGATGAGAAGAAGGTCGCAATCTACTTTGATGAGCAAGAACAATTGCTTTGGTGGTATCGCAACATGAGCAAGCAGGATTACCACATTCAAGCATGGAAGCGTCACAAGATTTATCCCGACTTCATCGTCTCCGACAAAGACGCGCCAATGAAAGAAGATTACGGAAACATCTACGTTATCGAAACCAAAGGCTCGTTCTTGAAGAACGAAGACACGGCGTACAAGCAAAGCGTGTTTGAACTCTGCAACAAACTCGGGGCAAAGAAAGCATGGAAAGATCTTGGGTTGGATTTCCCGGACAGAGAGTTTGAGTTTCAAGTCATATTCGATAAAGATTGGAAGAATCGAATTAACCAGATGTTGTCGTAGTTCCATATGTCTGCCACAACAAACAAGCCCCTTATGACTAGTTCCTTGCGGAAGGACGGCACGACGCCGAGTATCATCATAAAGGGCTTAAGCTCACACACAATATACGAACAGCTTTCTCTGTTGCCGACGCGATGACTGCTGTTACCGTGTCGCTTTTGCGTTAGGCACCCGGAAGGTGGCGCTGTTGTTCTTCTAAGGTGTCTTACGGACAAGCGCCAGTCTCGCCGTCGCTTTTTGCGGCGAGACCGAAACGAAGTGGAGCCTGGAGTAGCCCGACCCCGAGAGATAGCTTCGAAGAAATGTTGAATGCTTTATGATTGCAGAGCAATGTTGGATATCGACACTGTTTTAGAATCCGCTATCTCACGGGGGAACGTCCGCCTACGTAAGAGGCACTTCGGTCGAAGACTCGACTCGGCGGGCGGGCAAGCCAAACATAATTGTGAATGGTGAATTTTGAATTGATAATTGGTAATGAAACCCGAACCTTGAACCCGTTCCTCTTCTAACCGCTCCAAAACCCATCCTCAAAACACCTTCTTCGTGGGTGAAGAGGGGAAAACTCGACTTTTCTCCCCACTTTCATTTCGCAGAACTTTTTGGCTAAAACAAGCGAAATTCTCAATTATTCACTTGACTTTACATTTGTTTTCCGTATCTTATCACACACGGTGGGTAACTGTGGGGAAAATGGGTAGTTCGTATTTCGACTCCGCTCAATTAGTAGTGTTCACTCACGTTCTCTCACCGAATTCTAATCTCAGCCTTCTCCCGAGGGGATGCCTTCGGCAGACTTCGTCCCGATAAAAAGCATCGGGACTGCTCAGGGTGACGCGTTGTTCATTTTGAAAAATCTGCAAGGGATACGTGTCCGCATTCAAGGGTTCATACGAGTACTCCATTGATAGCAAAGGTCGCATCAACATTCCGGCGAAGCTGAAGAAGTACGTCTCGCCCGAAGCGAATGACACGTTTGTGGTGACGCGTGGGTTTGAGAAATGCGTGTACGTGTATCCGGCGGACGAGTGGAGTAAGTACGAACAGATGATTCGTGCGCTTTCGCCCACCGACCCGCAACATAGATTTTTTATCCGCGTGTTGTTGCAACAAGCGGTCGAGTCGCAACTGGACGGACAGTCGCGCATCACGATTCCGAAAGACCTGTTGCTGTTTGCCGCGATTGACAGCGAGGTGTTGATACTCGGCGCGCTGGAACACATCGAGGTGTGGAACCCGAAGGAGTATAAAAAGTATTTAGCCGCGCAAGAGAACAGCTACGAAGATGTCGCGAAGAGCGTGCTGAACAAAACGTGAGCGCATCGTATCACACGCCGGTGCTTCGCGATGAAGCGCTTCGCTTTCTGATGACGGATGTGGATGGCGTGTATGTTGATGGAACGCTCGGCGGCGGTGGACATGCGGAGGCGATTTGCAAACAGCTTGGCGAGCGCGGTCGGCTGATTTGTTTTGATGCGGATGACGATGCGATTCGGTTTGCATCGGAGCGGTTGTCCGAATGGACTCCTTCGGAGAAAGAGTTTGCGGGGCGCGTAACGTTTGTTCACTCGAATTTCAGAAATATCAAGTCGGAGCTGCGTGCGCTCGGCGTGAATGCAATCAACGGGCTGTTGCTGGATTTGGGTGTGTCGTCGTTTCAGATTGATGAGGAGGCGAAGGGCTTTTCGTTTCGCGGCGACGAGAGAATTGATATGCGGATGGACCGGAGGCAGGCGTTGAGCGGTTGGGATGTTGTGAACATGTATGATGAAGCGAAGTTTGCTGATGTTCTCTGGAAATACGGAGAAGAGAGAAACTCGCGGAGGATTGCACGACGAATTGTTGAAGCGAGGACGATTGAGTCAACAGGTGAGCTTGCTTCAACAGTTGAATCGGCGGTCGGCAAAAAGTTTTTGGTGAAGACGCTGGCGCGGGTGTTTCAGGCAATACGCATTGAAGTGAACGACGAGCTGAGAAGTTTGGAGCAAACGCTCGACGATACTATAGAGCTGATGGCGCCGGGGGGACGCATGGTGGTGATTTCCTATCACTCACTGGAAGACCGCATCGTGAAGACTTTTTTCAAGAGTGCGTCCGCTGATAAGATTCCCTCGGGGCACAAATACATTCCGGATACTGTGCTCGTCCCAACGCTCCGCATATTGACGAAATCTCCACTTGAAGCATCGGACGAAGAAACGGCGCGCAATCCCCGAGCGCGCAGTGCGAAGATGAGAGCCGCTGAAAGAATTTGAACCGCCCCGCCTGCCTGCATAGTTCAATGAGGCGGGCAGGCAAGACGCGGAGACGCCAAGAGGAGTGTCGAAGTGGTGGAGTGTCGGAGTGTTGGAGTAATGGAGTAATGGAGTGATGGAGTGATGGAGTGTTGGAGTGATGGATAGCGTTTTCAGTAGAGAACTCATTTACCGAGAGTTCTCTTAATGAAAGAGAAGGGGGGATTGAGCGGACCTGCCTGCAGCAGGCAGGGATTCGAAAGCCCCTCTCTTCTCAAGAGAGGAGTTGGGTCTACGACCTCGTAGAGGGTGAGTTCCTTGAGGAACAACGAGAAACTTTTATGGCACGAAAACTTGCAAGCGATGTTGCTGAGCTTTTGAGTCGAGCGGAAGCTGATATGAAGCCCAAGAATGTTCCGGCTCAAACGTTCTCGCGTACAGTGACGCAAACGCCTCAACGTCCCGTGCCGCAAGCGCGTCGCGATGTGTACAACGGCGACCCGCAGGCGAAAACGCCTGGTTACGCAGTTCGTCCCGCGAATAAAAGAGTCGTTCCGAAAAAGCGCCGCTCGACGTTCAATATTGTTGCGGTGCTGTTTCTTTCTGCAATCGCAATCATTGCGTACATCGGCAACATACTTACGGTAAACCAGCTTGCGGTTGAGGTTCACCAACTGCAAGCGCAGTATGGTAAGATTCAAAACGCGAACAGCGTGTTGAAGGCGGAAATCAATCGGAAGTCTGCGTGGCAACGGATTGGTAATACCGCGAAGGAACAAATCGGCATGACGTACGCGAAGGAGCGTCCGCAGTCGTTTGATGTTGATGAAGATAAGTTGGATGAGTTCAAAGACAAATAATGATGTTCAGCAAACTCAAAAATATTCCAGCACAAGCAAAGACTCCAGCGAATCCAGTTGAAGAATCGCTGAAGCGTGTACTTTGGCTAAAGATTGGGTTGCTTGTCTTCTTCGCCGTCGTTGCGGGGCGACTTGTGTGGATTCAAGTCATTCAATCACCAAAGTACAAAGAGATTGCGAAGCGCCAGTACGAGGTGAAGGTGCCGCTTCTCTCAGAGCGCGGAAACATCTACGACCGGAACGGAAAGATTCTCGTTTCAAGTTCGATGGCGGTCTCGTACGCGGCTGACCCGAAGGTTGTTGGCGATGATGCGGAGAAAATTGCTGAACGGTTTGCATCTGTCTTTCGTGAGTCAAAGAAAGATGAATATCTCGCAAAGCTTCGCAAGAAGGATTCGCGGTACGTTTATCTCGAGCGGAGGGCAAATCCGCAAACAGCATTGCGCATCAACGCAAAATATTTTGATGGGTTGATTCAAACGAACGAGCCGAAGCGCATTTATCATTACGACCACGTTGCAGGACAAGCGCTCGGCTTTACCGACATCGACAACAACGGTTTGAGCGGCATCGAGCGTGAGTTCGACAAACAACTCAAAGGGACGGACGGCTTCATCATCATGCAACGCGACGGTCTCGGTCGCAAGCGTCCGACGGTTGATTATCCCACCGTCGAGCCGGTGAACGGCAACAACATTGTGCTGACAATTGACCTTGACTATCAGTCGGTTGCTGAAGAAGAGTTGCGTAAAGGCATCGAACGCAACAACGCGCAAAGCGGTTTGGTAGTGATGCTTGAGCCGAAGACTGGCGAAGTGCTGGCGATGGCAAGTTATCCGAGCATCAATCCGAACAACTACACACGAGCTGACTCCGCGGCATCGAAAAATCGTGTCATCACCGACATCTTCGAGCCGGGTTCGGTGTTTAAGCTTGTCACGGTGTCCGCGGCGCTTGAGAATGAGATCATCAAACCCGAACAAAAGTTTTACGCCGAGAAGGGAACGTATAAACCCAAAGGACGACCGAGGCCGATTACCGACGTTCACAAATACGGAAACATAACATTTCGCGAAGCGGTCGAGCTTTCGAGCAACATCGTGATGGCAAAAGCATCAGACTTGATTGGCGCAGAGAAGCTGTACACAACCGCACGTAACTACGGCTTCGGCATTCCAACCGGAGTTGAGCTGCCCGCCGAAGTGAGCGGACAGTTGAAGAAGCCGAGCCAATGGTCTCGCACAACGCTCAACGCGATGGCATACGGTTACGAAGTCGGCGTAACGCCGTTGCAAATCGCTGTGGCATACGCTGCGGTCGCAAACGGCGGAGTATTGATGAAGCCGTACATCTTGAAACAAATTCTGAACGAGCATAACGAAGTTACGTTTGAAACAACTCCGCAAACAATTCGAAAGGTGGTTTCGAAAGAGACAGCCGATACAATCCGTTCTTTTCTCCGAGGCGTTGTTGAAAGGGGAACAGCACCATCAGCCAGGAGCGAAGCGGTGATGATTGCCGGCAAGACAGGAACCTCGCGCAAGATTGTGGACGGAAAGTATTCGACGTCGAGCCACACCGCGTCGTTCGTCGGCATGTTTCCTGTGAACAATCCGCAAGTTGTGTGTTTGGTGATGCTGGATAACCCGAAGGCACTGGGCTACTACGGTGGCGTTGCGAGCGCGCCAATTGTCAAAGGGATTGCAGAGAAAGTTATCGCAACGTCAAACAACTTTGCTCAGCAACAGAGCGCGCCACCTGTAGGCAAAGAGTTCCTTGCTACGCCGGATGTGCGAACGCTGGAAGTCGAGTCAGCAACGAACACACTCTCTTCGCTCGGCTTCAAGGTTGAGACGACGGGCGAAGGTACAATTGTGCTGAAGCAAACGCCTGCGCCGGGAACGAAAATTCCAAAGGGAGAAACGATCCGCCTCGCGACTGCAGGTATTGCGACCACAGTCGCGGGCGGCTATACAATTGTTCCTGACTTGAAGGGGCTTTCGCTTCGCCGCGCATTGAATCGTTTAACGATGGCTCGACTCGATGTTGATGTGAACGGCTCAGGCGTTGTTGCGAGTCAATCGCTCAAAGCCGGTGAACAGGTAAAAATCGGCACGCGCATCTCCATCAATTGCGAGCCGAAGCAGCTTTCAGTGATGACGTCGTTATGAAGTTTTCTCGTGTGCTCGACGGCGTTCCCGTCATCAAGATGTCTCAAACGATGTACGGGAAAATGGTTGTCACTCACGACGTTGCGGTCAGCGGCATTCAATACGATTCACGCAACGTCGGGCGCGGCAATTTGTTTGTCGCAATCAAAGGCGTAGCAGTTGATGGGCACAAGTTCATTGACAATGCAGTAGCGAAAGGCGCAAAAGTTGTTGTGCTCGAAGACGACGCGGCATTACCGGATTCGTACTTCATGCACGCCGGCGTTGCAAAAGTGGTCGTCCAAGATTCACGGAAAGCGCTGGCAATGATGTCGGCGAATTTCTTCGAGCACCCATCGCACAAGCTGAAACTGGTTGGTGTAACGGGAACGAACGGAAAAACATCAACAACGCATCTTCTCAAATCAATTCTCGAAGCAAATGGCGAGAAAGTCGGACTCATCGGAACGATTGAGTATAAAATTGGTGATGAAGTGATTCCAGCAACACACACGACGCCTGAGTCGCTGGAGCTGAACCAGATGCTCACAACCATGGTTCAGCGGGGTTGCAGCGCAGCAGTGATAGAGGTCTCTTCGCACTCATTAGCGATGAGCCGGGTGTACGGATTAGAGTTTGCGGCGGCGGCATTCACGAATCTTACGCAGGACCACCTCGACTTCCATCGGACGATGCTCGAATACTTTAAGGCAAAGAAGATTTTGTTTGATGGTTTGGATGCTAATGCAAGCGTGGTGACAAATGCAGATGATTCCTACGGTTTGAAGATTGTCAGCGACACGAAAGCAAAAGTGCTGACGTACGGAATTGGAAGTGGCGACATCAGCGCAACGAATGTGAGTTTAGGCTTGACGGGAACGGAGTTCACAGTCAATTATCAGAATTCAGCCCGGCAAGTTGAATCAACGCTTATCGGAAGATTCAACGTTCAGAACATTCTTGCCGCGTACGCGACGGGAATTACGTTAGGAGTTGAGCGGAACAAGATTGTTGAAGGCATCGCGAATCTCAAAGCGGTGCCGGGTCGCTTTCAGCAATTCGTTTCGCCGGACGGCTGGATTGCAGTCGTGGATTACGCGCATACGCGTGATGCGATGGAGAGCTGCCTCCGTGCAATTCACGACATTCTTCCGAAGGAACAACGCGCTCGCATCATCACTGTGTTTGGCGCAGGAGGCAATCGTGACAAAACAAAGCGACCAACGATGGGGCGCGTTGCAACAGATCTCAGCGACATTACGATTCTGACATCAGACAATCCGCGTTTTGAAGACCCTGCGACGATTGTTGAAGAGATAAAATCAGGCACGCTTCCCGGGAAAACTGTGTACGTAGAACTTGAACGACGCAAAGCTATTGCGATGGCGCTACAAATGGCTCAGCGCGGAGACGTTGTGCTGCTCGCCGGCAAAGGACATGAGCGGTATCAAGTCATCGGCGACAAGAAAGTCCATCTCGATGACAGAGAGGAAGTGGAATCATTCATCCGGGAAAAGCGATGAAACTTTCCCCTGACGAATTGCAGCACATCTCGCACATCGAGTTTCGCAATGTCGAGAAGTTGAAAGGGGAAACTATCATCGGTGTCTCTACCGATTCGCGTACCGTACACGAAGGCGAGTTGTTCGTTGCGCTGCGCGGTGAAAATTTCGATGGGCACAAGTTTCTTGCTGAGGCGTTTGCACAATGTTGTGGTGCGGCGGTCGTCGAGTCGTCTGCAAATGTTGATGCGGTAAAGACCATGCCGCTTCTGGTTGTTGAGAACACGACGCGAGCGCTCGGGGAACTCGCTCGTTACTATCGTCTGAAGTTTGATATTCCCGTCATTGCCATTGGGGGCAGCAATGGCAAGACGACGACGAAGGAAATGGTGACAAGAGTTCTCGGCATGAAGTACAACGTGCTGAGCACACAAGGAAATCTCAATAATCATATTGGTGTTCCGCAAACGTTGTTCAGGTTAGAGAAGAAACATCAAATCGCGGTTGTTGAAATTGGAACAAATCATCCGGGTGAGATACAATATCTCTGCGACATTCTAGAGCCGACGCACGGGCTGGTTACAAATGTTGGCAAAGAACATCTTGAGTTTTTTAAGAATCTCGCCGGTGTTGCGAAGGAAGAGGCGGCACTCTTTGAAAAGTTGAGAAAGCGAAAAGGCTCAATCGCCTTTGTGAACATTGACGACAAGCACGTCGTTGCAAAGTCGAAGAAGTTGAAGAGTAAAGTCACGTACGGTTTCACTACGAAGAAAGCTTCAGTTCACGGAACTCTTCTGGGGACAAACGAATCGGGGTGCGGAAAGATAGGCTTTGCTGTGAAGAGGGCGAAGCAGGAAACCAAAGTGCAACTTCCGATTGCCGGTGAGCATAATGCGCACAACGCGCTGTCCGCGGCGGCAGTTGGATTGACGTTCAAAGTTCCTCCAACGAAAATCAAGACGGCGCTGGAGAAATTCACTCCGGCAAGCAAGCGAATGGAAATTCTGAACATCGGCGACATGACGATTTACGACGACACGTATAACGCAAATCCCGACTCGATGATTGCAGCGTTGCGAACGCTTGCATCTGCGCAAGTATCCGGAAAGAGAATTGCTGTGCTTGCAGATATGAAGGAGCTGGGCGCTACATCGGTTGACGAGCATTCGCGTGTCGCGAAAGAGGCATCGTCGCTTGCGATAGATTACCTCCTGACGTTTGGTGAGCAAGCGAAACACATTCATGCAACAGCGACAGTACCATACAAATTTCACTACGAGCAGAAGAACATGCTGGCAGAATATCTTTCCGAGCTTGTATCGCCGGGCGACGCCGTGCTTGTGAAAGGCTCTCGCGGAATGAAGATGGAAGACATTGTCATCTTCTTGCAAGAACGTTTGAAAGGCACGGGCGCGACGAGCTGAAATGCTGACGTATCTCTTTGATATCATCGAGAAAATGTACCATCCGCCGGGCTTCGGTGTTGTTCGGTACATTACGTTTCGTGCTGCGGCTGCGGCAGTTACTGCACTGTTGATCGCATTCTGGCTGGGACCGAAAATTATTGGAGCGCTGAAGCGTCATCAAATCGGTGAGTCGGCGAAACTCGAAGCACCGAAGACGCATCTGGCGAAAACAGGCACACCGACGATGGGCGGACTGATTGTGCTCGCATCTGTATTGATACCGACATTGTTGTGGGGAACGCTGACAAACTTGTATGTCATCCTCATTATGTTCGTGACTGCAACGCTTGGTCTCGTTGGTTTTCTGGACGACTACCTGAAAGTCGTAAAGAAGAAACCGAAAGGTCTTATTGGCAGATACAAAATTATTGGGCAAGTTGTCGTCGGACTTATCGTCGGCGGGATCATCTATTTTTATCCTGAGTGGATCGATGCGGACCTCTGGAAGATCAATTCATCAAGTACAGTTCCGTTTTTCAAAAACAAAGAAATTGATTTCGGTTTGTTCTACGTGCCCATGGTTATCCTGGTCATCGTTGCAACATCAAATGCGGTGAACCTGACGGATGGACTCGATGGGCTCGCGATTGGAACATCGGCAATTGTTGCTCTCACGCTCGGCGTCATCAGCTACATTTCTGGGAATGCTCTGCTCAGCAATTATCTGACGATTCCGTTTCTTCGCGGCAACGGCGAGCTGGTTATCTTCTGCGCGGCACTGTCGGGAGCGGCGCTGGGGTTCCTGTGGTTCAACGCGTATCCTGCGCAAGTGTTCATGGGCGATACAGGCTCGCTCGCGCTCGGCGGCGCAATCGGTGCAATGTGTGTGTTGATAAAAAAGGAATTGCTTCTGCCGACGCTTGGTTTTGTGTTCTTTGCTGAAACGGTTTCGGTTATCGTTCAACGTCTCTATTTCAAGTACACGAAGAAGAAGTATGGCGAAGGCAGACGGGTATTTAAGATGGCGCCGATCCATCATCACTTCGAATTGAGCGGCTGGCCCGAGCCGAAAATTGTTACGCGTTTTTACATCGTCGCAATTCTGATGATGATTTTGAGCTTGGCGACGTTTAAGGTGCGATGAGACTGTCGAAGAAAGCCACAACTGGGTGGATGCTCAAACGAGCCGACGAAGCTCTTGATGTAGCGAGAATTCTTCTGAGCATGAAGAGGAAGCAAAGTCCAGCGGCGTGCTTTCACTCGAAATGGGCGGCAGAAGAATTTTTTCTGACATATCTCTTCAACAAAGGTGAGAAGCTCACGAAAGTCGAAATAAGAAATGTTCTCCGCTGTTGCAAGAGATACGACAAGACATTCTCGGAGATTGAAACTCTGGCGTTGTTTCTCAGTCCGTTTGGAGAAGAGATTCTTTATCCTAATGGGCTCAATGTAAATGTTAGAAACGCACGTAGAGCAATCAAAGCAGTAGAAGAGATTCGGAGTTTTGTGCTGAGGAAGATTGGAGAGAAATCGTAGATGTTCTTCGTGTAACTTCGTGCAACTTCGTGGACAAAAATACAGCATCATCGGCGGCGCGCGAAGCGGAATTGCTGCTGCAAAGCTGTTGAAGTCGCACGGCGCAGAAGTTTTCCTTAGCGACAAAGCTCCGGCTGAGAAGATGCAACAAGCGATAGCCGAACTCAGCCGGCACAACATCGCTCATGAGTTCGGTGGCAACACCGAGAAAGTGTTGCAGGCAGATGTTGTCGTTCTCAGTCCAGGCGTGTCGTCGGATGTTCCGCTTGTGAAGCAAGCACTGGCAAAGGGATTGAAAGTTGTAAGCGAGATTGAAGTTGCGAGCTGGTTTTGTACGGGGTCGATTGTTGGAATAACTGGAACGAACGGCAAGACGACGACAACGACACTTGTCGGAAGAATTTTTGAAGATGCAAAGAAGCCTTCGGTTGTTGCAGGCAATATCGGTGTAGCGTTCTCAGAAGTTGTTGAACGAGTAACTGAAGAAAGCACAGCAATATTGGAAATCAGCAGCTTTCAGCTCGATACGGTTGACACATTCAGACCGAAGGTCTCGGCACTGCTGAATATTACGCCCGACCACCTCGACCGTTACGAGCACTCGATGGAAAAATACATTGCCTCGAAGTGCAGAATCTTTGAAAACCAGCGCGGTGGCGATACAATTGTCTACAACTACGACGATACGCTTGTCCGCACAAATGTTGAGAAGCGGGTTCATCCTGAGGTGAAGAAACTCCCGTTCAGCACAAAGATGAAGCTTGCAGAAGGAGCTTTTGTTGAAGACAAAAAGTTGCTTACAAGAATCGATGGAAAGCAGACAGAAGTCATCGCCGTTGACAACATCAGCATCAAAGGCATTCATAATCTGATGAACGCGATGGCTGCGACGCTTGCGGCGAAAGCAATGAGTGTTCCGACAAGTTCATTGCGAGCAACGCTGAAAAACTTCAAAGGTGTTGAGCACAGGTTGGAGTTTGTGAGAGAGCTGGATGGCGTTGTGTACGTGAACGACTCGAAAGCGACCAATGTCGATTCTGTGTGGTATGCACTGCAGAGTTTTCCCAAACCAATTGTGTTGTTGCTCGGCGGGCGCGATAAAGGAAATGATTATTCACAACTGTATCAACTTGTCAACAAACACGTGAAAGCGATTGTGGCAATTGGAGAGTCTGCTGATAAGGTCTTGAACGCGTTCGCAAACATGAAGCCGGTGAGCAAAGCAATGAACATAAACGAAGCAATTCAACAAGCAAGAGGTTTTGCTGCAAGCGGTGATGTTGTTCTACTTTCACCTGCGTGCGCATCGTTCGATTGGTTCGACAACTACGAACACCGCGGGCGCGTGTTCAAAGAAATAGTCTCCAAATTCTGAGTCCCGCCGTCTTTGGGCGGGACGAAGAATCTAGATTTTTTTGTATTGGAAAGGCGGAGATTCTTCGCTCCGCTCAGAATGTAAACAATGAAACCTCAACGCAACCATATTGACCTTGCAACATTGACCTGTGTGCTCATGCTGATGGTGCTGAGCCTCGGCGTTGTGTACAGCGCAAGCTCAACACGAGCATTTGAAAAAACCGGCTCGAGCGAAGACCTCATGGTAAAACACGCCATGAAAGTTTTAATGAGCTTCGCTGCGATGTTCGTGTTCATGAACATCGACTATAAGAAGTATAAGAAAGTAACAAAGCCTGTTCTGCTTGGGTCGGTTGTGCTCTTGTTGTTGACGCTCGCTCTTGGCGGTGAAGTCAACGGCGCAACGCGCTGGCTTCGTTTCGGCGGACTCGGTCTTCAACCTTCAGAGTTTGCAAAGTACGCGCTCATCTTTCATCTGTGCGGATTGATTTCGGAGAAGAAAGAGCGCGTCAAAGATTTCAGCACCGGCTTCATCCCGATGATGATTTGGATTGGTTTGGTCACCGTACTTGTCTTGCTTCAGCCAAACTTCAGCAACGGCTCGATGATTTTCGCCATTAGTCTCATCATGGTGTTTGTCGGCAGAGCAAAGCTTACACACGTCGGGCTTACGTTCGCGACATTACTGCCGGTGCTCATCGGCTATATGCTCAGCGCGCCATATCGCATGAAGCGCATCATGGCGTACATTGGTTTCGGTGATGAAACAGGAGCCAAGCTGAATTACCAGCTTTGGCAAGGTATTATCGGGTTCGGCAACGGCGGCATCTTCGGTGTCGGTATGGGTGAGAGCAAGCAGCGCGATTATTTCTTACCGGAATCGTTTGGTGATTTCGTCTTCTCGATTGTCGGTGAAGAGTATGGGCTCATCGGAACATTGTTCATGCTTTCGCTCTTCCTCATCATCATGCTAAGGGGGATGAAGATTGCAAAACACGCACAGGATGATTTCGGACGATATCTCGCAATCGGCATTACGGCGTCGGTTACGCTGTATGCGCTCATCAACGCAGGCGTAACGCTTGGCATTCTTCCGACGACAGGCTCGCCGATGCCGTTTGTAAGTTACGGAGGTTCGTCGATGTTGTTTTCGGCGATGGCAGTTGGTGTGTTGCTCAACATTTCATCGCAGACGGATTTGCATCCGCGGTTCTCGTTGCCTGTGTTCGGAAAGAAACATCAACCCGCACCTGCTCCGGCTGTTGGGCAAGTGTATTGACATGTCATTCTGAACGGAGCGAAGCGGAGTGAAGAATCCATTCTCGCGAATTCAACGCATAGGTTATGGATTCTTCGCCTCTGGAAAGCGAGGCTCAGAATGACAGGCAAAAGGTTGACGGTTATGTTTGCAGGGGGCGGCACCGGCGGACATTTGTTTCCCGGCATCGCCATCGCCGATGAAATCAAGAGAGTACATCCCGATGCAAACATTACGTTCCTCGGGACGAAAGATAAGATTGAGGCGAGAGTTGTTCCGCAACGCGGGTACAACTTTGCGCCGATTTGGATAAGCGGATTCAGAAGAGAGCCGACGCTGAGCAATCTTCTCTTTCCGTTGAAAGTGGTGGTGGCGCTCGTGCAGTCGTTCTTTCTCATGAAGAAGATGAAGCCCGATGTTGTTGTCGGGACGGGTGGTTACGTTTGCGGACCGCCGCTGTACGTTGCTTCGTGGCTCGGAATCCCGACATTGATTCAGGAGCAGAACAGTTATCCTGGCGTGACGACGAGAAGGCTTGCATCGAGAGTGAATGAAGTTCACACCACCTTTGAAAGCTCGAAGCGTTATCTGAAACGACTCGACAACGTAAAGCTAAGCGGCAACCCGACGAATGCAAGACTTGGAACGATAAGCAGAGATGAAGGAGCTAAACAATTCACTCTCAACCCGACAATGAAAACGCTCTTGGTGTTCGGTGGCAGTCTCGGCGCAACATCCATCAACAATGAGATTGAGAGAATTCTGCCTGAGTTGTTGAAGCTCGATGTGCAACTGATTTGGCAAACGGGACAGATTGATTTCGAGCGTGTCAATAGTTCGGTGCAAACGAAGCTGGATGAAGAAAGCAAGAAGCGAGTTCGAGTTCAGAAGTTTATCGAGCAGATGGAATATGCTTACGCTGCATCAGACGTAACAGCATGTCGTGCAGGCGCAAGCACGCTGGCGGAGTTGACAGTGGTCGGGCTTCCTTCGGTGTTGGTGCCGTATCCGTTCGCGGCGGCAGACCATCAAACAGAAAATGCAAAAGCAATGGTTGAGCAGGGTGCGGCGGTGATGATAAAAGACAGCGAGTTGAAAGAGCGCTTGCTTCCGACCGTGAAGGAGTTGCTTGCTGATGAAGCGAGGTTGAAGAAAATGTCCGAGCGAGCGATGACGCTTGGCAAGCCAGAAGCGGCTTCCACAATCGCGGAAGCGGTGTTAGGGTTGGCGAAGGCATAGCCTTCAAAGCAGCTCCATCGCGTCACCCTGCGCGCAGTCTTCGACTCCGCTCACTTCGTTTGCTGCGCTCAGACTGACTCAGAGAGTCAAGGACAATGGAAGAGCATCACGAGAAAACATTCAAATACAAGCTCGACTTCTATTATCAGTCGGCGTTGATTTATCTTGTAACGCTTGTGCTGTATGGCGGCATCCGGGGTTCCTTTGTCGAGAAAGAATTCACCTACGTGATGAATGACCCAATCATCTACGTGATTATCTTTTTCGTGCTGATGTCGTTTGCGGTACTCGCTCTTAACTACATCCGTAATCGCAGGCTGATAATTTCGGGCGATACGCTCATCTTCAAGAACCGCTTTCATGAGCGAAGAATTGATGTACAAGATATAGAGTGGATGCATGTTGGTCGCGAGCGACTTGTGCAAACAAGCGGAGGGTTTCAAGTCATCGTCTTCAAGTTAAGAGGCAGGCGCAGACTGCTTCGCATCCGGGTCGGGCGCTATGAGAAAGAGAAAGAATTAGTGAACGAGATGAATAGGATTGCACAACACGTTCCGAAGAGCAAGCGTCCACGGTGGAGACGGCCGAGATTTACTGATAGATAGAAAAGCAAGAGGTCAGAAGTCGGAGGTCAGAGGTCAGCGAACCTCGAAACCGGAAACCAGAATCCAGGAGGCACTCAAAACAAAGCAATGTTTTCTTCAATCAAGAAACTACACTTCGTCGGCATCGGCGGCATCGGCATGAGCGGTATTGCCGAGATCCTGATTGACCAAGGGTTCAAAGTCACCGGGTCAGACAAAGCGGCGAGCGACAACACGGAGCGGCTTGATTCATTAGGAGCAAAAGTCTACATCGGACACGAAGCGAAACATCTCGAACCCGATGTTGACGCGCTTGTGTATTCGTCCGCCGTTACGCTCGACAATCCTGAAGTAGTTGAAGCACAAAAGCGAAAACTTCCCGTCATCCGTCGCGCTGAAATGCTTGCCGAAGTGATGCGCTTGAAATACGGCATTGGCATTGCGGGCACACACGGGAAGACGACGACGACATCGATGGTAAGTTTGGTGCTGATGGAAGGCGGCGTAGATCCGACCGTAATTGTTGGAGGGAGGTTGCGCGGTCTTGCAGGATCAAACGCACGATTGGGTAAAGGCGAGTTCATCGTTGTTGAAGCGGATGAGTTCGATCGGTCGTTCTTGTCAATTACTCCAACGATTGCAGTGTTGACGACGCTCGAAACGGATCATCTCGATTGTTACCGCGACCTTGAAGATATCAAGTCAGCGTTCATACAGTTTGCCTCGAAAGTTCCGTTCTATGGTTTTGTCGTGCTGTGTCTCGATGAGCCATCGTTGCAGGACATCATGCCGAAGATAAAAAAGAAAATTATCACGTACGGATTGAACGGACAGGCTGACTTGCAGGCTGTCGACCTCAGACATAAGGAGAGTAGGACGACGTTTGCGGTTTTGAGGGAAGGCAAAGAGCTTGGAGAAATCATTCTGCAAATTCCCGGCAAACACAATGTGCAGAATGCGCTTGCCGCAATTGCCGTCGGACTCGAGCTGAATGTTCCGTTCGACAAAGTGAAGGCAGGTATCGAAAAGTTTACAGGCGTCTTCCGTCGCTGGGAGGTAAAAGCAGATGTTGGTGGGATTATGGTAGTTGATGATTACGCTCATCACCCGACGGAAATTTCTGTTACACTCGCTGGGGTAAAATCGGGTTGGAGAAGAAGAGTTGTGTGTGTATTCCAGCCGCACCTGTATTCGCGCACCAGAGACTTTTACGAAGATTTCGGACGAGCATTCTTCAATGCCGATGTATTGGTGTTGACAGACATTTATCCGGCGCGTGAAGAACCGATTCAAGGAATTACCGGCGAACTCATTGCGAACACAGCGAAAGAGTACGGGCACAAACACGTTCACTACGTTGCTGATAAGAAAGCTGTTCCCGATTTCCTGATGAAGATGAAACAGCCCGGCGACATTATCATCACCATGGGAGCGGGGGATATTTGGAAGTATGGAGAAGAGTTCATAAAGCAGCTAAGAAACAAAAAGGAAAAATGAAAAATGAAAAGCTGACGATGATGACCTTTTTTCCTTTTACCTATAAGCTGAGCGAGCCGCTTGCAAAGTATACTGCACTTCAAGCCGGTGGTGCTGCAGATTATTTTCTTGAGCCATCGTCGCCGGAAGAGTATGCCGAGCTGCTGAAGTACTTGCAGAAGAACGAATTCCCGTTTGTCATTTTGAGAGAAGCACCGATTCCAGCTTGAGCGATAAGCGCTGTGCAACAATCCGCTGCGCTTATTGAGCGAGCAGGAATGAACGGCATAACGATGCAAAAGCCTCCGACATTTTGGCTCTGATTACACACGTGCATCTCGAGATGGATTTGCAGCTCGTAGGTTTTGAAGAAGAAACGCTTGCAAAAGTAGCATAAGCATGGAAGAGAAAAACAGTATCGATACGGCGAAGAAGAATTTCCTTCTCATGACGCTGCTCGTTATTGTGCTGCTTGGTGTAGCGATCTACGCAAACAAGTGGAAAGGAAATCGCCGGGTCGCAGAAGTGGTCGTCGAAGGCAACCGCATTATTCCGGCAAGGGACATTCTGGCAATTGCAAAGGTGCCGGGCAACAATCTGCTTTTTGATTTGGATTTGTATGCCATTGAGCAACGCGTGATGAAAAACGAATTTGTGAAATCGGCTGCTGTACACCGCGACATCCCCAATCGGGTTCGCATCAGCGTTGAAGAACGAATTCCAGTTGCCGCAATGGTGCTGGACAGGTTGTACTATCTCGATGCAGACGGTTATGTGCTTCCGCCCGCGCGCTCACAATTCATTTTTGATTTACCTGTGCTGACAGGAACACTGCCGACGAATGAATGTGTTGCCGGCAAGCAAACAAAGAATCGCAATGCGCTCGATGCGCTGTACATCCTTTCTGTTGCAAAAGAAATCGACGAAGATATGCATCGCAACATTTCGGAGATACGAATTGACGGCAACCAGGATTTCGTGTTTTACACATCTGAATTCGGCATTCCGGTAATTCTGGGCCGTGAGCACGTTGGGACAAAGCTCGTGAAGTTCGACAGTTTCTGGAAGTCGGTCGTAGCGCGCAATGGTGCGCATGGACTGCAATACATTGACTTGAGATTTGAAGATCAAGTTGTGGCTCGATACTCAATTCTGAGCGGAGCGAAGAATCTAACTTCCTCTTCTGTTGAGAAGCGGCTTTAATTCAATAACTATTCGGACCCTTCGTCCCGAAAAGCGGGACTCAGGGTTTAGAGAAAGGAAAATCTATGGACAACATCATCGTTGGTCTTGATATAGGAACAACAAAAGTCTGCGCCGTAGTTGCCGGCACCGATGAACACGGGCGCGTGAACATTCTGGGTGTTGGCCGCGCGCTCTCAGACGGCATGATGCGCGGCGTTGTCACGCACATTGACAAGACGATTCGCTCCATCAGCGCAGCCGTCGATGAGGCGAGGTCGCAGTCGGGCGTGGACATCCAGTCCGTGATTGTCGGAATAGCGGGGGACCACATTCAAAGTTTCCAGAGCCGCGGGGTTATCGGCATCAGTGGACCGGACCACGAAGTAACCCAAGCAGACATTGATCGTCTTATCGAAGACACAAAGCGAGTTGCACTTCCAATGGACAGAAAGATCATTCATGTCATTCCACAAGAGTTTATTATTGACGGACAGGACGGGGTGTACGATCCGCTCGGCATGTCGGGCGTGCGCATGGAGGCGAATGTTCACATTATTACCGGACTCGTGAGTGCGGCGCAGAATATATACAAGTGCGTGCAACGTGCAGGTCTCGAAGTTGCCGACATGGTGCTCGAGCCACTCGCATCAAGCAACGCTGTTCTTGATGATGAAGAAAAAGAAGTTGGTATCGCGCTGCTCGATGTTGGCGGCGGAACAACCGACCTTGCGGTGTTTGAAGAGCGAACGATTCGTCACACGGCTGTTATTGGCATCGCGGGAAAGAAAGTTACCGATGACATCCGCAAAGGTCTCGGCATCTTATACGATCAAGCAGAGAAACTCAAGAAAGAACATGGCTTCGCGTACATTTCCGCAGTTGCGGATAACGATCCAATCATTCTACCAAGTGTTGGCGGTCGCCAACCGATTGAGATCAATAAGAAACTTCTTGCGACGATTATTCAGCCGCGTATGGAAGAAATTTTTGAAATTGCTGCGTTGGAAATTAAGCGCTCCGGTTATTCGAAACATCTTTCGGCTGGAGTTGTGTTGACGGGCGGCGGCGCGCTTATCAAAGGCACGTCAGAGTTGGCGAAGGAAGTTCTTGGAATGCCTGTGAAGATTGGAATTCCAAGCGGCTTCGCAGGCGGACTCGTTCGCGAGATTGAGAATCCGGTGTACTCAACTGCCGTGGGTCTCGTGTATCATGGATTGAAGTATCAAGAAAGAGCTTCGGGCACGACGGCGAATACGACTGCAGAGATGACGACGAAGAGGAGCAAGATAAAAAAGCCGATGCTCGGCCAAAGTAATATCTTGGGGAAGATGAAGTCGTGGTTTGATGAACTTTGAAAATAGGAACCGCGGATTACGCGGAAACATACGCGGATGGACGCGGATTTTTTGTCTAGCGATAAGCACTCCCGAATGGATGCCTTTGGCAGTAGCCCGACCCCGTGAGATAGGTTGGTAAAAAGAAATACGCTTTGAGAAAGTGAAATGCAATTTGAGTTGTGCGAGCGTTTTGGAATTGATATCTCACGGGGAAACGCCCAACATAATTGTGAATGGCGAACGTCGAATGGTGAATTGAGAATGAAAATGATCAACGAGCAACTTTCAATGGTCAATAAATTGGAAATGAACAACCGTATGGGAAATTACATTTATCACTCACACATCAAGGAGGAAATCCTGTGATCGAACTCGATGATTACTTCGAGCGCGGTGCCAAGATTCGCGTCGTCGGTGTCGGCGGCGGCGGGGGCAACGCTATCAACAGCATGATTGCGCGTGGTCTGCACGGTGTGGACTTCTTCGCAATCAACACGGACCTGCAAGCTCTGGAACACAATGCGGCGCCGAATAAAGTCCAAATCGGCAAGAACTTAACACGCGGGCTCGGTGCAGGGGCCGACCCGGCTGTCGGTCATCGCGCAGTAGAAGAGGACCGCGATGAAATTGCACGAGTCTTTACCGGCAGCGACATGGTGTTCGTTACCGCAGGCATGGGAGGTGGTACCGGAACAGGCGGCGCGCCGCTCGTAGCAAACATCGCAAAGAGCGTCGGTGCGCTTGTCGTTGGTATTGTTACGCGTCCGTTCAACTGCGAAGGCAAGCGACGCAACTCTCAAGCAGAGGTGGGCATCGAGGAGCTGAAGAAGCAAGTTGATACGCTCATCATTATTCCAAACCAAAAGCTGCTCACGATAGTTGAGCGGACGACACCGCTGCAAGCTGCGTTCGATATCGCGAACGAAGTGCTGTACGGCGCAACACGCGGCATCTCGGAAGTCATCACGGTTCCGGGTCTCATCAACGTGGACTTTGCGGACGTGAAGACCGTGATGAAGGAGATGGGGGACGCGGTGATGGGTACCGGCGTTGCGACGGGCGAGAACCGTGCGACCGAAGCGGCGCATGAAGCAATCTCAAGTCCGCTGCTTGAGGAACTGAAGATTGAAGGCGCGCAAGGTGTGCTTGTGAACATCACCGGCGGCTTGAACATGTCGCTTGTGGAGATTGAAGAAGCGACAGAAATCATTCGCGCAGCGGCGGGTGAAGACGTGAACGTTATCCTCGGCGCGGTGATTGATGATAAGATGACGGATGAGATTATGGTGACGGTGATTGCCACCGGATTCAATCGTCGTCCCGGCACATTGCCGATGTCGACAGGGGTTGGCATTCGTCCGTCAGTGAAAACCCCGAAGATGGTTGAGCGCATTCCAACGGGCCTCTCCGACTTGAAGGCATACGACCCACCGGCATTTGTGCGCCGCGGTTATGAGCTGAACATATCCGCATCGCGCGCTGTAGAGGAAATAGAAGCAGCCGATCGACAGAAAATTGATAAGAACGATCCGGAGAAGCCGGCGTTTCTTAGGAAAATCATGGATTGATTTTTGGTTCAGGATTCTTGTAAAGCAAACAGCCCATTCCGTGAGAAGTGGGCTGTTCATTTCTTTCTTACGAGTGAGTTCTTCGGGGGATTCGGCTACTTCTGTTCAAGCGATTGAACAAGAGGTCGAACGACACTGAGGAACTCAGTACATCTCTCAATCTGACTTTCCACGTATTCTTGAGTGAACGTCTTGAGCGGCAAGTAGTCTCCCATTTGACGATCATTATACTTCGACACCGTCTTTTTCAATCTCGTCTTGCAATAAGAGAAAAGAGCAACCGTTCTCCCACTCTCTATGATCGACAACAAGAGAGCTAAAGGTTGTGTCGAACTGCAGGTTTACTTCAAACACAGCATCGGTTATCAGATGCTGCTGCCATCTATTCTTCTGAGTCGTCGTGACAATGAGAAGGTCAATGTCGGATTCGTCGGTTGCTTCGCCGCGCGCAGCAGAGCCGTAGAGAATAATTTTTTCGACGTCGAATTCGTTGAATAGCCTCACGCGAAGCGCTTTCAGCGCTTGACGCTGGATGAGTGTGAGATTTGATGATTCGAGGGAGTTCATTGGTTATGCTCCCCTGCGTATTCTCGTGAGGCAAGAATATCCTGCACGGTGATTCTCATCCCGCGAATGCAAGGCCTTCCGCCACGTTTTCCCGGCTCAAGGGTGATAATATCTTTGTAGTTCATTTTAAGTTCCTGGCATTTGCTGGAGAGAATGTGTTTGTTCTCCAACCTAAAGAATAATACAGGATTCAGAAGCGATATTCAAGCTCACCTAAAGCAAACAGCCCATTCCGCAAGGGATGGGCTATTATGTTTTCAATCAACAAGACTTCGGAAGATTGCTTTGAAACGCTGTAGTTCGTTCGGCGAGAGTTTTCCAAGTTGAGTAATGACTGCCGATTGTTTGAACGTTACGATTCGATCAACTTTGATGACCGACTGCGCCCGAAGCTTATTTGTGCGGTTAGGCATCAAAACGATTTCCGTTCTGCTTGGCTTGTTTGGAACGACAGAACTTACGGCAGAGACAACAACGTCTTCATATTTGTCAGCAGTCAGCGCGACAACCACTGCAGGACGAACTTTCACGGCGGCGAATTCTGCATAAGGAAAGGGAACGAGGACAATGTCACCCGCTTTCATCTTTTCGATTTAGGGAGGAAGTCCTGGTATAAGTCTTCGCGTTCATCGTTCCAAAACTCAAGCCCGGTTGTTCGGCTGGCGAAGGTTCTGATGTCCTCGTGTTCATCCAGTTCCTCGACGAACGTAACGACGACTTTGTATTTCTTTGTCGTCGGTTTCTTGCCTAACAGTTGAACGTTGTTACCGTCGTAGATCCCTTTTACTGCAATCACGGAATTGTTCGTTCCCATTTTTGTTTTGACCCCTCGGCTTATGTAGGAGTATTATACAAGATTCAGGAGCGATGTTCAAGCGGGGGAAAAAGCAATCAGCCCATTCCGCGAGGGGTGGGCTGTTGGTAGTATTGATTGTGAAGGAAGATGACTTATTGTTTGCGTGAACTTTGATTTCTCGACTCCGAATGAAATTTCTTAGCGCAAGAATAGCATCTTCTTCGTCTCAACGAATTTTCCCGCAATGAGGCGATAGAGATACACGCCGCTTGCAACACCTTCCGCATTCCATTCAACTTTGTAGTTGCCCACAGCTTTTTCCTCGGCAACAAGGTTTGAAACTTCCTGCCCGAGCGTGTTGAACACTTTAAGTGAAACAAATGCCGAATGAGGGAGCGAGAATTGAATCGTTGTCGTTGGGTTGAATGGGTTTGGGTAGTTTTGAGAGAGCGACAACAGATGAGGAACATAAGTGTCGTTGTCTTCCACATCAGTGGGCAGGTCACTTAAGTCCATGGGGCTTATGCCGCTGGCTGCCTCAAAAAGGGCTGAGGCCCCTTCGAAGGAGGGGACCCGGTAATTATAAGGATAACCCTGACGGAAATGGCCAACCGAAAAGAACAACCCCGCCGGTGGTATCCTGCAGGTAACTGATCTGGGCGCGGTAAAAGCTGAGCGAATCCCGGTTAAAGACCTTAGTCCAGGCCTCGGCATAGCGCAGAGTCCCGTAAGCCCAGACACTTTGCAGGGTATCGGCCTGGCGTAAAGTCCGCAAGGGCTGGCCGCGGATGTTTGGCGGCACATTGACCGCGACATCGTAGGCGGCTAACCTGGGCAGGCCGTTAAAATTTGAAGGGGGGAACTGCGGGATCAAAGGCGCCATGGCCTTAAAGGCCAATAACGGCAGGGCCTGGGGCAGTGTATAGGCGTTATTTAAAGAGGCGATTGGATTTCCATCCAGGCTGTCCAAGCCGACCGGGAACCAGGGCTGCCCGTCGGCGAACCAGGCGCTGAAAGCCAGCCATTCGGACGCTTCCACCACCACCCGGCGGTAAAAGGTTTTTAAGGAATCCCCGGCCACGTCCAAGGACAGCCAGTAAAAGAGCGCCGCGGCCCTGGCGTTGTCGGTAGTTAAAAGCTCCTGAGGGTTTACGGCCTGGCCCTTGCGGAAAGCGCCGTACCCGGGATAGCGGTAAGTGAGCATCCATTGGGCGGCCCGCCTGGCCGCGGCCAGCGCCCCGAGGTCATGGCGGACGCGGTAATAGGTGAGCATGGCCAAGCCGTCATCGGCGATTTTGCCCAAGGGTTTTTCATTGTTGATGATGTTACGGTTACGGGTATCATAGGTGTCCCTCCATCTGTCGTCGGGTTCCTGAAGATCCCGCAGGGCATTAAAAGGTTTTTGGCCGGGAGGGTATCGGAAGGAGTGGTCAAAGACGACCGGCTAAAGTCGATAAGCCCGCGGGCGTTATCCGCGAGGTCGCTGTCATAGACCCCGGCCAGGCGGAAGCTGCCCGCGAGGCCAATGCCCGGGGACATCTGAGCCCGCATGAACCGCAGGCTCCTGGCCTTAAGCGAGTCCACGGGCTGGGCCAGGGCGGGGAGCGAGGGTAAGGCTAAGACTAAGACTAAGACAGTTAGTAGTATGACCACCAAACTTCGGAACATGCGCAGCAGAAAAGGTACGAACAGGCATTTCATGTTAGCCTCCTTAGAAAGCTGTTGTGTCTTGCTATGCAGCCGTAAAAAGTATGTCGTGGGTAATGAAGTGTTCGCGGAAAATTTAGTAACGCTTAAATGTTACAAAGCACGAAACCCAAAAGCAAGTGGCTCATAAACAGAAAAACCCCGTCAAGCTCTCACCCAACGGTGTTTCATTCTCCGTTAGCTCTGTGTAACAAGGTCGTAGAATCTTGTTTTCTTAGCAAGATTTTAGAAAACACCATTGCTCACGAATCTGCACGAATCCACACTAATCATTTTGTTTTCCATTCGTGCCGATTCGTGTAGATTCGTGGGAAACATTTTGGTTGCGGCTCTGCCGCGCTGTGATCTCTGTGGTTACAGACCCTTCGCTGAAAACCGCTCAGGGTTTAGCCTGCCTTCTTCAACGCCTCCGCCCCCCCCACAATCTCCAACAACTCACTCGTAATAGCCGCCTGCCGCGCCTTGTTGTATGAGAGCTGCAACGTTGAAATGAGCTCGGTAGCGTTCACTGTCGCGTTCTCCATCGCCGCCATGCGTGCCCCTTCTTCTGCGGCGTTGCTTTCGAGCAGCGAGCGCCACAACTGGAAGTTGAGATGTTTTGGCACAAGCGCATTCACAATTGCAATATCCGACGGCTCGTAGATGTACAGTTGACCGTCACCTGCAGGAGAATGCGCGGGGAGGTGACGGTCAACTGCAATCGGCAGGAACCTCTCGATAGAATTTTTCTGCGTGGTCATGGACTTGAATTCGTTGTACGCGATTTCGACTTGGTCGTACTCGCCTTTCGCGTAGCCTTCCAGCACTTCACGCACGATGTTCTGCGCGGAGCTGAACACAAGATTGCTGTACACGCCGATGTACTTGCCTGCAACATTGTAGCCGCGCTTGGAGAAGTAGTCAAAGCCTTTCTTTCCAACGCAGAAGAGTTTCAGCTTCCCTTGCTCTTTGAACGCGGCATAGTTCGCGTTGATGTGCCGTTCCGCCGCTTTGAGGAGGTTGGTGTTGAACGCGCCGCAGAAGCCGCGGTCCGACGTGATGATAACAAGCGCAACAGCGTTAACCGTTCTCTGTTGAATAAGCGGGTTCAACGCCGCATCAGGCCTGCCCGCTCGACGAGTCGAGTCGTCGACCGAAGCGTTCTCTGCGTAGGCGGGATTTGCAGAAAGATGTCCGAGCAGTTCTTTCATCTTCACAGCATACGGACGAGCTTGCACAACGTTCCGCTGCGCGCGGCGCAGCTTCGCCGCGGCAACCATCTTCATCGCCTTGGTAATCTTCTGCGTCTTCTTTACGCCGACGATGCGTCCGCGTATCTCGCGTAGCGTTGCCATTACTTCTCCCGAAGGGATGGATTCCCAACCGTCGCCTTGAACGAATCCGTAACCTGCTGCAAGATAGTTTTCAGTTTTGCCGTGATGTCGTCCGTCAAATCTTTCTTCTCCGCAATGGCTGCAAGCAAGTCACGGTGCTTCATATCCATCATCTCCAACAACTCTTTCTCGTAACGCTGCACATGCTCAACAGGAATTTCATCGAGATAACCGTTCGTGCCCGCGTAGATGGAGACGACTTGCTTCTCAACCGGCATCGGCACATATTGATCTTGCTTCAACAATTCGACGAGACGTGAGCCGCGCCGTAACTGTTGCAGCGTTGCCTTATCTAAATCAGAGCCAAACTTTGCGAACGCTTCAAGCTCGCGGTACTGTGCAAGCTCAAGACGCAAGCGTCCGGCAACTTTCTTCATTGCCTTAATCTGTGCGTTACCACCGACACGAGAAACGGAAATACCGACGTTGATTGCAGGACGAATACCCGCGTTGAACATGTTCGGCTCGAGATAAATCTGTCCGTCAGTAATCGAGATAACGTTTGTCGGGATGTATGCGGAAACGTCGCCTGCCTGTGTTTCAATTACCGGTAGTGCAGTCAAGCTGCCGCCGCCGAGTGCATCGTTCAGCTTTGATGCGCGCTCGAGCAAGCGTGAGTGCAAATAGAACACGTCGCCCGGATATGCTTCACGTCCCGGTGGACGACGAAGCAGCAACGACACTTGACGATATGCTTGCGCTTGCTTCGTCAAGTCGTCATAGATGACGAGCGCATGGCGTCCGCTGTCGCGGTAGAACTCGCCAAGCGTTGCGCCCGAATACGGAGCGATGAACTGCATCGGCGCAGGGTCGGTTGCGGTTGCGGCGATAACAGTTGTGTACGCCATCGCTCCTTCCTGCTCAAGCTTGTCCACAACTTGCGCGACAGTCGAGCTTTTCTGTCCGACTGCAACATAGATACAATACACCGGCTTTACGCCGTCTTTTTTTGCCTGCTCGCTGTGCGTGTACTTTTGGTTGATGATTGCATCGATGGCAACCGCAGTCTTTCCGGTTTGGCGGTCGCCGATAATCAACTCGCGCTGTCCGCGTCCAATCGGAATCATACCGTCAACTGCTTTCAATCCGGTTTGCAGCGGCTCCTTCACCGGCTGACGCTGCACAACACCGAGCGCTTTGCGCTCAATCGGCATCATCTTTTCCGTCTTGATTGGACCGCGTCCGTCAATCGGCTGACCGAGCGGATTGACAACGCGCCCAAGCATTCCTTCGCCGACAGGAATCGAAGAAACGCGTCCCGTCCGCTTCACGGTGTCGCCTTCTTTGACTTCACTGCTCTCGCCAAAGAGAATGCAGCCGACGTTATCCTCTTCAAGGTTCAGCACCATGCCGAACACGCCGTGGGGAAACTCGATAAGCTCGCTCATGACGGCTTTGGAGAGTCCGTACACACGCGCGACGCCGTCGCCGATTTGCAGCACGGTCCCGACATCATAGATATCAGTTTCTTTCTCGAACCCTGCAAGCTGCTTCCGGAGTATCGCAGAGACTTCTTCTGGTCTTACTTCAGCCATTGTAATTTCCTTCTTTAGATTTAGTCAACAACAAACCGTCATATTGGCAATTGAACATTGTCCGTTGACCATTGACCGTTCCATTGACAATTCAAAATTCGCAATTCGACATTATTCTTTTGGGCGTTCCCCCGTGAGATATCAATTCTAAAGCGATAGTGCCCTTCAAATCGCAGTCTCAATTTCAGAAGTAGTCAACTTTCTACCAACGTATCTCACGGGGTCGGCGTGCTACAGGCTCCGCTTCGGTGTTGCGCCAAAAGCGGGCGCAACACTGGCGCTTGAAAAGCAGCGCCACCTTCCGCATGCCTAACGCGCGTAACTTCCAACCTCGTTCCTCTCATTCAGCATTCAGCAATGCCGAAAGTTTTCTGTCGCCCCTCTACGAGGGCGTAGACCTGCGGGGCTTGTGTGTTGCTTCTCATTTCAAATCCCACGGCTCACGCCGTGGGCTAATGTCTTTCGCCACTCCGTGGCTTTCTCATCGCAACACCCGAATCACATATTCCCCTCTTGTCCCAAAGGGATGCCTTCGGCAAGAGGGGACGTTCCGACTTTCCTGTCCGCCATCTTTACACTCCAACAAAAACATTCTTCGTGAAGCCTTCGAGCCTTTGGTTCTTAGTTCACTATTCGATATTCTCAAAGAATGTCGACCAAGAAACACTGAATACTGAATGACGAAGTTTGCGGCTCGGTCAATTTGCACGATGACAACAGGACGTATCCCCGCTTGTTCCGTTCCGATTACCGGATTAAGGTCGCACAGTGCGACATCGCCGCGTGTAACCGCTACCGGCTAGGTTTGCAATAAAAGCGTACCCCCCCCAGCGAGGGTAAACCGTTTCGTACTGACGTTGGAGTTGGTTAGATTGAGTTGTCGAATCATTTTAATCATATCACGTGAGTACTATGAAGCAAGATGAAGCTAAAAAAAATTCACTGAAGCGCACCAGTTGTTCGCTGGCGGGTTAAGCAAAACACGGATTGCAGAACACCTTGGCATCCGCAAAGCAACCATCATTCGTTGGCTGTCACAGAGTTCGTATCATGACGACCGCGGCTGGCAGAAAGACAACGCTCGCAAGTACAGCGACGCGGCAATTGAGGAGCGTATCTGCCAACTGAAGCGACGACGGATCGACCAGAACTATTTTGTTGGTGACGATTATGTCCAGATGGACTATGCACAGCAGCATCCGAGTGAACAGATGCCTTCTCTCTGGTTCATTAACAAGACCGTGCGCAAAGCAGGTTTGCAAACACGGAAAGCTAAGTCACGTCGCAAAGGTGGTTCTGAGTACTTACTCTATCCGGTGCAATCCATTCGCCACGTGGGGCGCATTCATCAGTCTGCCGACTTTATCGGAAAGAAGTATATCGCTGGTCGAACAGAGCCCATAAACATCTTCTCAACAAGTTACTATGCGCCGTTCAAATTGTACCAAATCAAGCGAATCGCAGCCGAAAAAGGCATCTATGCCGTCACCGAGTTGCAACGTCAGTGGACAGTCTATCCGATTCCTCATGTTCTCCGCCTCGATAACGGACTGCAGTTCCGAGGCACTGCCAGCGGAAAGCGAGTGTTGGGGTTGTTCATAACGTTTCTCCTCAACCTGAATGTGACGCCTTTGTTTGGGTCACCATCGAAGCCGTGGACCAACCCTCACATCGAGGGTCACAACCGAGTCTTCAATGAAAAAGTGTGGGGCAAAAATTTCTTTACATCATTGGAACAGATCGATCACGAAGCGGAACGCTTCAATCAAGAAAGCATTGCACTGTTCAACTTCAAATATGCTCAGTATGTTCATCACAAGGCTCAACGCCGATTGAAGCCAACGCAACGTGTCAATACGGATACATTAATCTCTCGGAAACAGAAAAAGATTTACTTCGTCCGTTTTGTGGAATCACTCGAAGAGCAAGGTCCCTCTCACATCATGATTATGAATGAACAGATCTTTCTCCCAGAAAAATACAACCACCAGTTTGTTTTTGTCGAGTGGGATATCGAGCGCGAACGCCTCACCATCTATTCAGAGTACAAAGGAATCAGGACCATGATTGAAAATCTTGAGTTCAAACTGAATGATTAAGGGGGTACGCTTTTATTCCAAAGTTAGCAGCAGCTAACGTTTAGGCAAAACGCCGTTGCGAGCTGCCGCTACAGCTGATTCATTCCTTGCGGCAGCGAGCAATGGAGCGAGCACTTTATATTTAGTCAACCCTTGAGACACCCTCGCCTATCCAGTGTGCGAGCGCCGTTTTGCCGTTTGTTATGCGCAGACAAAGTTCAATATCAATCGCGTGTTGTGGCACTCGAGTCTGTGTTCAGCCGCTTGCTTTGTCCAGCTCAGCCATCCCAGATGACCGTAGTCTCTTAAACAGAAGCCAAAAGCCCATTGTTAGTTCGAAAACAAAAATAGGACCGCCGTAAATCTCCACAGGGACCACCTTCGCAAGCTCGGGAAAAATGATGAACGAGAATGCGCATGTTCCCATCAGAAAGGACGCAAACATCCCCCAAGTTGCCAATACTCTCGGGATGAAGCCGGACTTAAACCACAAATAGCAAAAGGCGGTGCTTCGAAGCCCTGCGAATATCAAACCGACGTTATACGCAGCCTCATGCGCACCGATCGACAGCCTTGCTAACGCCTGCAATCGACTTACTTCGAATGCTTGCAAATAGTCCGCACCGCTCAGGATTCGCAGAACGTCGAGGTCATTCAGCGTGACGACAACCAGGATTGCGGTCTCTATCAACCCCCAACCTGCGGCCAGCAAGGCAAGGCTCCTATTGACCGGCTTGAGGACCACGTAAAGAGCAGCGATCAGGGCTACATCGACAGCGAAGACTGTGAGATTGCTGGCGATGCCAAGGCGAAAGACCCTTTCGTGCCCCACAATGTTCATCGCAGTTTGCGCGGCATTGTCGAAGACGACTAAATGGGCTCGGACATAGAACTCGGCGAAGATCGCCGGGACAAGCGCAAATAGATAAGTGAATCCAACAACTTTAGCTGCTTTGCGTTGTGATTCGTCGATGGTGCCGATTGTCATCTATTTTTTCTCACAGTTCAATTGACGCCTAAATAGAATTATCCTGCCATTTCACGGGTTGATAATCCGCTATCGCTTTGAGAGTGACAAGTTAAAGTTGCTGAGTAGGCGATCACTTGCAATATAAAGATAAAAGATAAATATCAAGGTAGCACGATCATGCTGGTTGCCTCCGCGTCGGCGTGGCGACCCCTTTGATAAGCAGCCACAACCCGAGCGGGATTTGGAACGCGAGCATCGGCAGCCACATATACCAGGTCATCGGTCCTTTGAAGAAGTCGGCGAGCTGCAGGGGCAGGCCCACCACGAGCAGGACCGACGCGAGCACGCCAAGCCACGCGAGTGGGACGGGGACGATTCGTCCGCGCAGCAGTAGATACGAGAAGATCATGCTCCCCACGGCGAAGAAGGGCGCACCAATCATCGCGCTCTGGGCTGGCATCAGTAAGAAGGCGCCGAGCGCGTCCGCGCTCGCGGCGTCCGGACTACCCGCCCCAGCTCCCGCCTTCGCTAGCCACAGCAGTCCCAGCGTGTTCCGGATGCCGATCGCACCCAGCACGCCTTCGCAAACGCGACAAACCAAGGCCAGCATCGCGAGCTCGTGGTTCTCGTCGCGCGTGATCCCGTACAGCGTCACGGCCAGCAAGAGGGCCGAGAAGCTTTCGAGCAGCTCCAGCAGGATGGTCACGCGCACGCCTGACACGTGCTCGGCGATGCGCACGAGAATCGCGTTAGTCCCTTCGGCGCTGGTCGCCCGGCTGTACAGGACCACGCTGGTAAGGCCGACCGCGATGTAGAAAAGGATTGTGAAGCCAGCGAGCCTTGCGTAAAATTGTCGAGAAGTTTCAACCGTACGATTTGTCATGTTTACTCCTAATTATAGTTTATAGGGTCTCCAGATCATACAACTGACGGGTGCGCCGCAAAACGCCTTTTGAAAGTCAATCTTTGATTGCGCATAACGTACTCGCAAAGCACGCCACGCCGAACTCCTCGCTTTTTATGAATGAGTGAGGCGTGGAGTGAGTTCAACTAAATTGGTGAGCGTGAGCGTAAGCCTTAGCAAATGTATCGAACGTCGTAGTTTGTCGCTGTTATGTGTTCGTACACGGCGGCATGCACTGCACTTCACGATACAAATTCGATTCGAACAAGCTTCTTGGTCTCATTCTCAAAAACAATCTTTTTGCCGCCGTGTATGACATCATAACGTGTGCAGTAGCAACGCAGCGCCGCACTCTACGCTTTTTATGAATGAGTGCGGCGTTGAACGAGTACAACTTATCGAGCATTCAACAAATGAACGAGTGTCGTTGCTACTGCTGTTAGCTGCCGTTTGCGGCGGTTAAGATTCATCGGCATCGTTGTTGCCGATTGCACCATGTTTGCGCATGAAATCTTGGAGCGGCTTGTAAGGAATCCGTTTCAGTTTTCCAAAGTTGGTGTCTTTTTCAAAATCGGAGTCTTTGAGGCTGGAACCCGCCCGAAACTTTGACATGCTGGTCTTCTTGACGACCTGTGCGATTCCTTTGTGCCATCTGCCCCCGGCTTCTTTGAGTCTCTCGTCTCTAGCACGAATGCATCGTATCATCGAAAACAAAGCAAGATCGACGATTACGGGATGACACGTTCCAGAGAAATCCTGTAACTGAACGGCAAGTAGCATGAGAGCATCTTTGGCCGCATCTACTTTGTAGAGTGTAACGTTCTCTTTGAGCCGAGCAGACGGTTCCCTGCGGGTAGGAGGACGCTTGAACTTGAGGTCAGCGTTGTCGACAAACAGGCCTTTCAGTTCAACACGGTAACCCGACTTGTGTATGTAGTCTGGATATTGCTCACGTTCGCCAACCTGCCCTGGAGACTTTGACAAACCGATCTGTTCAAGCTTTGTTCGATTCTCAGGTGACGTTGCAAGCAATTGAATCTGAGGCAATGCAGCATCGAGAATGGTATTAACGATTACGGCAATTTGGCTTGGTTCAAAACCGGGCAGGGCTCTTTGGGGCAAAGCTAACCAGTCGACTCTTAGACCGACCAAAGGTTGGAATTCTTTTTTCAGGGATTTGAGTTCATCTGCGGTAATGTCAGCCATTATTTTTTCTGAGTGAGTGAATTGATTGTGAAGGAGACCTTCCGGTAATTTTGCCATTCATTCATCGCAAGCTCCTTCAGTTGGTTATGTATGGATGACCTCGTGCTGAGTGGGGGAACAGTCACAGGGGTTTGGGCAAGGCTCTCTGGATTCAAGCGTGGTCTCGTTCCACCAGACCCGAGTGGTAGGTTGTTCAGGAAGTGTTGAGATCGAAAATAAGCAAGCCAGAAGTATGGGAGATCATCGTTGGGTGTTATCAAGACGAACTCAGACTTCACGGGGAAATGAATTGGACTTTTCTCTTCGATCCAGTCAGCCATTGGAGTAACAATAATATTTCCTAGGTATGCCCTCATTGTACCAAACAGCAGCGCATTCTCGCCCACAACGGGTAGTGCGGACTTGCTATGACGAGGTTGGGTATTCAAGGCAAAGCTAAGGTAGTTGCCTTCTGGGATATCTCGGTACTCAATTGGCAGAAAGGGCGTGTGTTCACCGAGGATTCGCTTGATGGGTGGTTTTGCAACGACGGCAAAATCACACAGTGCATGTTTGCTCCCGTTCCTCTTGTAAACGTGAGGATCCCATACAGATTGTATAAATTCTGCTTTGGCGATCACCGAGAAGAAGTATTTGCCGTTTTTTTCCATGTTGCTATGGTTACCCTATAATCCTAGAACCTTCTGAATGTCCTTTTCTTCAACAAGCGTTTCCAGATCATTAGAGTCGGGGCGGTGGGAGTTCCCATTTAGCTGGACGCCCGCATTTGGTACGGATGCAAAGAACATTTTTCTTCCGTTTGACGACGAGGATCCCTTCTTCCTTAGGATGACAATATCGGCTCTTGTGGTTGTACCTGCGGTGAGGTGAAAAACGCCTTCTGGTAAGCTGATTACTCCAAGCAAGTCCCATCTCTTCTCGACTATCGACCTCATGGAAGCAAAATCCCTATTCGCTATCAGAGAATGAGGCAGCAGGCAAACCAGCCTGCCACCTGCTACGAGAAGTCTTAGCGCTGTGTCTATAAAGAGAGCGTCACTGTTGCGATACCCTGCAAGAAACAACTCGCTGTCGAATTGCTCGTTCTCAATCTGAAGCGAGAAGGGAGGATTTGCCAAGATGTAGTTGACTCGGCCATACCATCGTGCGAAGTCGTTAGATACGTCAAATATGTTCACGTTTAAGAAGTGCTTCCGGTGCTTCTTCGGTGTGGATAGTGCAAGAATGAGTGTGGTCAGTTCCACAAGCGCAGGTTCAACATCATTGCCAACCAAAGTGCAAGTTTCCTGATTCCATAACGATGAGGCTTGAGAAAGGAATGTCCCCCCACCGCAGGTAGGATCCATGATGATAGGCTTATCAATGCGAGGGAGAAGTCTTGCCATCGAAGCAGCAACCGGTCTTGGCGTAAAAAACTTGCCGGATCCTTCCCGAAATCTTCGCCCAACGAAGAATTGATACCAATCAGGGAGAGTATTCCCTTTTGGGTCCTGACCAACTAGATCGGCGAGCGTAGATACAAGCCGCTCATCATGCGCTAACCTTGCATAAGAAGAAGACCACTTAGCCACAACGTTTTCAGGTATATCTTGGAGTGCCTCGAAGGAATTCTTGTGGTATTGGAACGCAAGTGAATAGAAGGCATGCTCGCCCTCGACGCCATGTCGTCGGAGCGCATCCGCCAATCGTTCTTGTTGCTGATTAGGTCTCTTCCAACTCATGCTCTTACCTCGATGTCTTCAAAATACAAAATTCTATCGACTTCTTCTTGAAATGGGGCCGCCGCAAATGGCAGCTAACGTGTGCACAAACCACGCCGTTGTTTTTGCCGCTATCAAAAGACCAATTCTTTCGCGGCAAAAACAATGGAACGAGCACTATAATCATTCTACAATAAAGAGCGAGTGTCGTGGTTTGTGCTGTTAGCTGCCGGCACTGCGTTCATTCAGTCTTTCCTGCAATTGATTGTAAAACCTCAGATGCTTTTTGAGATCCCTTTGCAGTTAATGAAATTGTCCGGTCGGTATCATACAGCTTCTTGTCAATATAGCCGGAGCCTTTCAGGTTGTTGAGCAAGAGAGCCAACGAGCTTCCACTTTTTATTGACTGTGCCTCAAATAAAGATTTGAATTGCTCATAAGGAATTTTAGAACTGCGGAGACCGATTTCGACAGTGTAAGCCAAGGCAAGCACCGCATCTGTTACGTTACCAAAGAGTGCAGGCTTGAGCAACTGCGGAACATCGTCTTTGAATGCCAAGATTTTCTTGGAAACGAGTGACCCCGACGGTATTCCTGCATTCAACTCGACCCGCCCCTGCGGATCGTCCGTCAAAACCTGTGGTGTAACAGAGGGAGGGTGTGGTTGAATGATAGCCTGGTGTTCCTTGAGGAGGTCGTGCTCTTTCAGGAAGACGAGTAACTCCTTGACCTCCTCTATGGTTGTTACATCCACAATCAGCGTTACGCCGGGTTGAATTTGGATGCGTAGTTCACGCAATTTGAAGTTAGTTGGCATTGGATGATCCTTTGAGAAGTTGGGATAACTTGAACTTGCCGAGACCTGATAGCTTCCACTGCTTGGAATCCTTGTCGAAGTAAAAGAACTTCTTTGTGCCACTGTGCCTGCCTACAGTATCAATGAAGTCGTCCCCTTTCAGCCGAAGTGATTCGCCCTCCTGTTTGAAGAACTCGTTGATCTCCTCGGCACTCTTTGGAGTTAGTGCGTCCACTGCGATAAGCACCTTGTCTGCTTTATTGGCAAAGAGAGAAACGGGTAATCTTTTTTGTTTGACTGTTCCAACTGAAGAGGCGGACTGCGCAGTGGTGAGCTTTGAGACTTCTTGAGCGACTAGGTCCGCTACTTTGATGCTGAAGGCTTCGTTTATGACAAACTCAACGGTGTCTCTGTAGTCGAGAAAGCTGACATCAGTAATTGTCTTGCCTGCAGACTGGTGGTAGAAATCGCATCGGATGTCGGTATAATAGTAGTCAATATCTTTCCAGACTTGCTCATCAATGGACTTGAGATGGCTCTTGACGGTTTTGATTAGAGTCTCCCGATGCTTATGAGCATCGGCAAGTTTTATCTTTACCACATATTGAAGGTAAGCTCGACACGCCGTTTCAAATGCAGAGTCGATCAAGATAACCGACAGTCTATTTCGATGCGGAATCTGGGATTGTCTGATTAGTTCTGCTCCGACGAACGTGTCGATTATTCCCAGCAAAATAGGATTTGTCTTACTCGTTTTCATTGGCAAAAGTTAGATTTGGTGTATCTCTCTCGCAGTGCTGGCAGCTAACGTTTTGCAGATTTGCGATGGGCGGGCTTTTCAGCACAAATGTTCATTCGGAGCACTGCACTTTCTTTAACCACAAAACTGTCTGCGGAGCACGAAACCCCGCCTATTGCAAATGTGCTGTTACCTGCTGGCGTTTTCATTTTTGGTCGGTTGTCCAATTGGAACTATTTAACGATGTTGGTCAATTAGAATTACATTTCCGTCTGGGTCAGTTACCATAAGACTTGCTGGGCCAGAAGTATTCTCGTCTGCTTCGGTTGTCAACTTAATATTTTTATTTTTCAGGTGTTTTTGGATTTCTCTAACGTCCTCAAACTTTTCAATGTTTTTGGCGTTTTCGTCCCAACCCGGATTGAAAGTTAAGATATTACCTTCAAACATTCCCTGAAACAGTCCGATGAGTGAATTCTCATTTTTCATTATGAGATAATTTTTTTCCATGCCCCCTGCAAAAACTTTAAATCCAAGGTTTTCATAAAATTGTTTTGAAGTTTTAATGTCCTTGACATTAAGACTAACTGAAAATGCTCCTAATTTCATATTGTCTCCTTTTTCTTTGTTTGTATTTATGTTTGATTGCTTGATGTTGGTTTCGGGTTGTTTTGTGATAATAGTATTGATGTAAAAACCAAGTCCAAATGATGTCAGAAGTCCTGCGATTAATAATGTTGTCTTTTTCATTTTATTATATTTTTAATGTTTATCGTGTCTTTGTCCACGCTTGCAGGTAACGTCCTCGCAAACTACGCCACGCCTCACTCCTCGCTTTTTATGATTGAGTGAGGTGTGAACGCCGTAGTTTGTCGTTGTTATGTGTTCGTACACGGCGGCATGCACTGCACTTCACGTTTCAAATTCGATTCGAACGAGCTTCTTGGTCTCACTCTCAAAAAAATCTTTTTGCCGCCGTGTATGACATCATAACGTACTCGCAAAGCACGCCACGCCGAACTCCTCGCTTTTTATGAATGAGTGAGGCGTGGAGTGAGTTCAACTAAATTGGGTGAGCGTGAGCATGAGCGTAAGCCTTAGCAAATGTA
>Ga0082335_1000488_pt1 | contig 100538 bp, 76 predicted proteins | sample Subgrocontami58m_FD_72375 | JGI IMG/M metagenome (GOLD analysis project Ga0082335, IMG submission 72375) | Subsurface groundwater microbial communities from S. Glens Falls, New York, USA - GMW37 contaminated, 5.8 m (SPADES assembly) (version 2) ... | reverse complement strand
AAGGGCGCCGCCGGTCATGTTGCCCAGGAACGTCGCCACGCCCTGAAAGGCAAAGAGGTACGCCACGTTGCGCACGCGCTCATCCCTCGGCGAAGCCTCGTACACGAAGTTCAGCGACACCATGCTCATACCCGCCCAGAACGCGCCCGCGATGACGTTCATGACAAGTGCCTTCACGACACCGTCCACGAACAACCACAACAGCGGCACAACGATGATGGCTGCAACGGAGAGCTTCAGCGCCCGCACGTTGCCATACCGGTCCGCAAAAGGCCCCCACACCAGCACGGCAAACAGGGTGGTCACTGTTGCGGAGACCGACACTCCCATGTAGCTCAGATAGCTGAAGTGCAGCTCCTTCAGCATGAAAATGGCGAAGAAAGGCCCGCTGATGCTGATGCCGTAGAAGAACAGGGCGTACCCGATGAAGAATGACCCCATGTTGGTGCCGAGGACTTGCTGCACAAACCCTTTAAGGTTGTGCCGGGGCGCGGCCTGGGGATCGTAGGGCGGCTCGTACATGCGGGCAAAGATGCCCAGAGAGAGCACACGCAGGAGGAGGATCGTGCCAAAGACCAGGGCAAACCCAAGCATGATCCGGCGGTCAAACAGGTCAAGGATAAAGCCGCCACCCAGGATCACCACTATCGTCCCCAGTGACCCCAGCGACGTGCGTATCCCCTGCACCTTGCCCAGCCGCTTGGCCGGCACCAGGTCCGCCATCCAGCTTCCGTATGCGCCCTGGGGCAGGTAGAACGCCACCAACGACAGCGTTGCCAGGGCCAGCAGCCACCACACTTTGTTGCCCGGCAGCAGGTAGGGAATAGCCATCATGCCGCCCCAGCCGGCAATGCTCAACACACTGGACAGCAGCAGCATCCGACGCCGCGTGCCCAGTGCCCTGCCGATGGGCGGCGCAAAGAATTGGGACAGCGCCGCCGCCAGGTTGGGCCAGCCGTTGAGCAGGCCGATTTGGAACGACGATGCGTTGAGGGCCAGGGCGAAGGGGGTGATATAGTTGCCGGACGCGCTCAACACCGGCGTGGAAGCAAGACCTTCCACCATGGACGCGCGTACCGCTCCACGCCTCCGTCGCTGGCGGTCGGACGCTTTCGCCGCTGATACGCCGCCCGGGGCGTGTAAAGCAGGGGACGGATGCCTTGGCCTATCCCGTCCGTTGCCAGAAGGGGTGGCAATACGGGCCACTGAAGGCTACACTCCTACTTAAGGGAAACCCCTCGCCTACAATGGCGAGGGGCCAAAAGGAAGGCTTTATTGGGGTTGGTGCAACGATGATGAAGCAATCGTAGCAGCGGCTCCAAGGGGTGTCAATTTGCGTGCGTCGGTAGGCCCTCCCGAAGGACAGGTTGTCAATCGTAGGGGCGACGCATGCGTCGCCCCTACGATTGACAACCGAAAGCTAGGCACCCCATGCCTACCACGCGTCTCAAAGTCCGCGTTCAGCCGAACGCCAAGGTAAGCCAGGTACTCGGCTTGGCCGGCGGCGTCCTGCGCCTGCGCATCGCCGCGCCGCCGCAGGAAGGCAAGGCCAACGCCGCACTAGAGAACTTCCTGGCGGAGCAGTTGCGCGTGCCCAAGAACAGCGTCCGCATCGTACACGGCGCGGCCTCCCGGGACAAACTGGTGGAGATAGACGGCCTCTCGCTGGAAGAGGCGTTGGGGCGATTGCATGGGGAAAGCGGCTAAGGAGGCCTGTAAGCCGAGTTCTGTATCCCGATTCGCATCGGGACGGCAGCCATCTCTCTACGTCCCGACTCACGCCGGGACTCTAGCAGCCAACCCGGGGACTGTCCGGGCGCCTTCGTCCCCCTATTTGGCCTTGCTCCTGGCGAGGTTTACCCGCCCCGGGCGTTGCCGCCGGGGCCGTGGGCTCTTACCCCACGATTTCGCCCTTACCCCGACAAGTCGGGGCGGTATGTTTCTGTGGCACTGTCTTGCGGGTCGCCCCGTCTGGGTGTTACCCAGCACCTTGCCCGGTGGAGCTCGGACTTTCCTCTCCCCCGACGAATCGGGGCAGCGGCTGCCCAGCCTCCTTAGCCTTCTCTCAGTGTAACACGAATCGTCTTGTCGCCCACATCAATGCGCTGCACCCAGCGTTCCAGGGCCTGCCGCTTCCGCTCATCGGCCAACCCATACCAGCGCGCCGCGTCCAACAGAGCAGCGCCAGCCGTGATCGCCTCATCCGCCGGAGCAAGCGTCGCCACTTCGCTAAGCGCGGGTGGGGCTTTCAACCCTTCTACCACTTCGCGCAACTGGGCCAGCGTCATTGTCCCTTGCGCTGCTTGCTGCACCGCGGCTACGTATCGCTGCCTGCGGTCGTCCTGGGGAGCCTCTGCGGAGGCTCCGTCCTGGAAGTTTACGTCCGCCGCCAGCTCCGGGCGCTCCGCCAGCAGTCGCAGGAGATCTTTCGCCACTGCTTCTTCCAACACCTGAGCGCGCCAGGTGTGGTACTGGCACACACTCTGGTTCGTGCGGGACTGGCACTGGTAGTAGCGATACAGCCCCTGCATACGCTGGCCGTCCTTGTTGCGCCAACTCTGGCGGCGCGTCACGCCGATCATGTGGTTGCCGCACTCGCCGCACACTGCCAGGCCGGACAGCAGGTAAGGTTGCGGCGCGGCTTTGCGACGCCGGGGCGCTCGCGAGTCCATGAGGTCTTGCGCCTTGCGAAACATCTCCCTATCTATGAGGGACGCGTGGCTCTGGGGGATGTGCAGCCCAAAGCGGCTATAGGTCCCCACGTAGGCGGTGTTGCGGAGGATGTCCCGAATGGTCACCATGCTCCAGTTGGCATCCCGTCGGGTGCGGTGGCCCCGCCCGTTCAGCTCCCGCACGATGTTCCGCAGACCCATGCCTTGCTCCACGTACAACTGGAACATCAGGCGCACCACCGCGCTCTCCTCCGCCGCCTCTTCCAGTTTGCCTGATTCAGCCACCCTGAACCCATAGGGCGGCTTGCCCAGGCCCTCGCCGCGCATCGCCTTGCGATACATGGCATCCCGTATGTTCTTTGCCCGCGCAGACGGCTCTGGAGCCGTTGCGGTCGGGGCAGGGGCCAGCGCTCCGGCGAAGACGCGCAGGGGAGGCAAACTGCCGTCCACGATGCACGCCGCACGAGATCCCAGGTTGTCCAGACGGAGCAGCGCCTCAATCCCCGCTTCCGGCGTTGCGCCCAGATGCCACGTGTCGGCCAGGGCCACCAGATATGGTTGTTTCTGGCGCTCCAGAAAGCGGTACACCTCTGCCAGGGTCTGGCCGCTCTCCCGTTGCGCCTTGGGGTAGGCAAAGGTCTGTTCCAAGGTATGGCGGTTGGCCTGGCAATAGCGACGCATGTCGCCTTCCAAACGGGCGCGCGTCGCCGGCTCGCCACGGGGGGCGTCAGGATCGTAGAAGAAATAAGCGATGGTTCGCACGGCTTACCCTGCGTACAACATACGGCCACAGATGGGGCACAGCACCGGGTTTGTGGCGTTCCGCACTCGCTGGAGCTCGCGCACCGGCAGTGTCACGCGGCATCCCATGCAAGTACCATGCTCCATCTTGGCCACGGCCTGCCCTTGCTTCACCCGTCGCAACCCCTCGTACTGGGCCAGCAACACTGGAGTGCAGGCCGAGGCTATCTCCTGCCGCTTGGATCTAAGCATCGGCATGGCCGCTTCCAACTTGCTGCGCTCCGATGTCCATTGCTCCAGCAGCGCCGATCGCTCCTGCTCCAGGTGTTGCAGCGCAGCGCTCTCCCGTACCTCCGCAGGCTCCGCCTCTTCCAGTTGCAGCATCAGCGTCAGCACTTCGTCGTTCTCAATGATGCGCGCCTGGTCCCGCAAGCCTTTCACCTCGCTTTGCAGCGCCTCCATCTCCTTGACGCTGTGTATGGAGCCTCCATAGAGCCGCGCCTCTTGGTCATTAGCCTTGGTCTGCAGGTCTCGGATGTCCTGTGTGCGTCTTGCCTGTTGGCGGCGCATCTGCTGGATGCTCTCCCGGCGCTGGGCCAAGGCCTGCCGCGCCGATGACACGGCGGCGTCGTCCTGGATGCGCTTGGTGAGGGTGACGATCTGGACGCCGGCACGGTCCAGCTCCATATCAAGCTCTTGCAAGTCGTACAGTTGCTTCAGCGTCGTCAAAGGGCAGCCTTCCCGAAACGTTAATAGCACCATCCTATGGACACGGCGATGGGGTGTCAAGGACGACACCGCTGATACTGTTTGCTATGTAGACGAGCCGCACCGTAAACGGTGCGGCTTGAAGCCATGTCTTCAGGCCGCGGGTTCCATCACAGAAGCAAACAGAACCGTACCCTCTTGTCGCATCGTTCCGCCCGACGCATAATGCCCACATCGCTCTACACAACTACACAGCCTGCTACGCTCCGCTTATGACTTCCCGCGCCCGCTTGGGCCAGTTGGTGGTGATGCCGTCAACACCCAGGGCTGCCAACCCCTGGATTTCCTCCGCCGAGTCCGCCGTCCAGGGGAACACGATCAGCCCGGCGGCGTGGGCCTCGCGCAACGCATCCGGGCGCATGTCGTTCAGACCGGGGTGCAATACCGTGGCGTTGGCGGCTTTGGCCAGGGCGACATGGTCCAGCACGTCTGCGTGGTAGCACACGCCAGTGAGCAGCGCAGGCTCGCGCGACTTGAATCGCTTGGCGCTCACGTGGTCAAAGGAGAACACCTCGTGCTCTCGCAGAGCGTTGGCCCGTTCCAGAATGCCGGATACCGAGGCTTCAATCCCCCTGTACCTGTGGGGCAGGTTCTTGATCTCAATAGCCAGTGGGACTTTGCCCCTGACCCAGGCCACCACCTCTTCCAGCGTCAGGATGCGCTGGCCGGCAAAGCGCTGGGCAAACCATGAACCCGCATCCAACGACTTCAGCTCCGCCAGCGTTTTCTCACGCACCAGGCCCCTGCCGTTGGTGGTGCGCTCCAGTGTGTCATCGTGAAACAGCACGGGATAGCCGTCCGCGCTCATGTGTACGTCTATCTCAATGACGTCCGCCCCCTGCGCCAACGCAAGCTCCAGCGCCGCCATAGTGTGCTCCGGCGCCTCGCCCGATGCGCCCCGGTGCGCAATCACCAACGGGCGGCGATGGTCCAGCAAATCGGTAATGCTCACGACTTACCCTCCCAGGAATGCTGGCTGGATTATACCCTATACCCTCCCATCTATTACCCGCTTACCCGCTTCTCTCCATGTCTGTAAGCCCGTATGTCCGTATGCGCTATGCTCTATGTCCACATCCCCGTTGCCTGGCCCTTGCCCCAGCCTACCCCAAACACGTATCATCCGATAAGACAACTCCCAAGGGAATACGCATGGAACGTTACATTCAGGCCAACCTGCAACATTGGAACGAGGTCACGCCCATCCACGTGAGATCGCGTTACTACGACGTGGACGGCTTCAAGGCAGGGCGTCACTCGCTTCAGCCCATTGAGCGGGTAGAGCTGGGCAACGTGGCGGGGAAGAGCCTCCTGCACCTCCAGTGCCACTTTGGCCTGGACACCCTCTCCTGGGCCCGCCTGGGCGCGAAAGTCACCGGCGTGGACTTCTCCGGCGCGGCCATCACGCAGGCGCAGATGCTCAGCTACGAGTCCAACGTGCCCGCCGCCTTCATTTGCTCCAACCTGTACGACCTGCCCAAAGTCCTGGACGCCCAATACGACATCGTCTTCACCTCTTACGGCGTCCTCGGCTGGCTCCCCGACATACGCCGCTGGGCAGAGGTCGTCGCCCGCTACGTGAAACCCGGCGGCACCTTTTACATCGCAGAGATCCACCCCGTCTCCTACATTTTTGACGATTTAGCCCAAGCCGGCCCTCCTTCGGTCAAGAACGCCTACTTCTATTCTCCTGACCCGGAGCAAAGCAAGTCCCAGGACTACGCCGAGCCTAGCGCCAAGTTGAGCACTCCCACCTACAACTGGACGCACAGCCTGAGCGACGTGGTCAACGCCGTGATTAACGCGGGCCTGCGCGTGGAGTTCCTGCACGAGTTCCCTTACACCGTCTACCAGCAGTTCCCTTTTATGCAGCAAGGCCCCGACGGCTTGTGGCGGCTGCAAGGGTATGAAAACTCCATCCCCCTGCTGTTTTCATTGAAAGCGACGAAGGCATAGAGGCAGACCTGCGTGTCTGCCTGGGAAATCGGCCTATCCCCTACAACATGGCGAAAGTCGCTTACCCTTACGTAGGGGCATTACGAGATAGGCCAATACCAGAGGGGTTGTTCCAAGCCGGACGTGGGCAGGGAAACCCTGCCCCTACACAGGCTGTTTAGGTTCGGGACATGCCATGACGCAGCAACCCAATCTCACCACCCAACAGGTCCTCCAGCGCCTTCGCTCCCTTGCCAATCCCGCCAACGTTGAGGGCATGGCCCGCTTCGGCATCAGCAGCAAAGACACTCTGGGCGTCTCCGTCAATGCCTTGCGAAGCCTGGCCAAAGAAACGGGCAAGAGCCATACCCTGGCCCTGCAACTCTGGGACTCCGGCATCCACGAGGCCCGCCTTCTTGCCACTATTATTGACGAGCCACGCCAGGTGACGGAGGCCCAGATGGAGCAGTGGGCCGCGCAGTTTGACTCCTGGGACATCTGCGACGGCGCGTGCTACGGGTTATTTGACAAGACGCCCTACGCCTGGAAGAAAGCCGGGGAGTGGAGCCTCCGGCAGGAGGAGTTCGTCCGGCGCGGCGGGTTTGCCCTCATGGCCGGGCTGTCTATCCACAATAAGAAAGCGCCTGACCAGCAGTTCCTGGACTTGCTGCCGCTTTTCAGGAGCGCCGCAACCGATGAACGCAACTTCGTGCGCAAGGCGGTCAACTGGGGGTTGCGGCAAATCGGCAAACGCAACACGGCGCTGAACGCCGCCGCAATTGCTGTCGCCAGAGACATCCAGACCCTGGACTCGCGCTCTGCCCGCTGGATCGCCGCGGACGCCCTCCGCGAGCTTACCGGGCCAAAGGTGCAAGAGCGGTTGGCAAAGCACCAAGGGACGTAAGGCTTACGCCCCTTCAGGATGCCCTGCCGCCATCGTCATGCCTAGCTCCCGCCCCAGGCAGGCTGCGACAACTTCAGCCACTTGTTGCAAGTCAATACGGCGGCCAAGTGCACGCTTCATAGAGGTCACGCCCTTGCCGCGTATGCCGCAGGGCACGATGTACTGGAACCAACGCAGGTCAGTGTTGACGTTCAGGGCAAAGCCGTGGCTTGTGACTCCCCCGCTGATGCGCACGCCGATGGCCGCAATCTTCTCGTCGCCCACCCAAACACCGGTCAGCCCCTCTATCCTGTGGGCGCTCACGCCAAACTCCGCCAGGGAGTTGATGAGCGTGGCTTCCAACGCACGCACGTAGCGCAGGGGACCGCCCCAATCTCGCAGGTTCACGATGGGATAGCCCACAAGCTGGCCCGGTCCGTGGAAGGTGATCTCCCCACCCCTGTCCACCTCCACGACGTGCGCGCCCAAGGCCACAAGCGTCTCCCTGGGCACAAGGATATCTTCCGGCTTGCTACGCCGCCCCAGGGTAAACACTGCGGGATGTTCCAGCAACAACAAGGTGTTGGGCCGCGCATGTTCCGCCACCTCTTGCACGAGTCTTCTTTGCAGCGCCCAGGCTTTCTCGTAGTCCATGCTACCCAGGTAGGCGTAACGGCACTCGCCAAGTACCTTATTCTGATAGGATTGGCTCATGAGTATTCCTCAGTCCTCTTGCGCAGAGACTGTTGTGACGAAAGTACCACAGCCCTAGCACTTAAGGGAATATCGTGTCCAGCAGTCCAGAGTATAATAAGTGTAGTCGCACCAGTTCGGACGGATGATGTCGGGACAACTCGCTGCAGCTACAGGACTCCTCGTTCTCGCTACTGCGGTGCTTGCCGTCGCAGGCGCTGTCGCGTGGCGACACCATCCTGCGCCCAGCGCACGCCTTACTGCTGTTCTCATCTGGCTCACCGGCGCATGGTGCATCACCTATGCCGGCGAGATTTTTGCCACGGATTTGCCCCTCAAACTCTTCTTTGCCCAAACGGAGTTCTTCGCCAAAGTTGCGATCCCGCCGGTTTGGCTTGCCTTAGTACTCCGATACACAGATCGGGACCGATGCCTGCGGGGTTGGACGATACCACTGGCAACTGTTGTACCCGTAGTGACGCTCGCCCTTGTCTGGACCAATGATTTCCATGGGCTGATGTGGAAGACCGTAGCTCTGCACGCAAGCAGCTCATACTTTTCCCTGGCGGTGGAACGAGGGCCCTGGTTCTGGGCCAACAACGTCTACTCCCACGGACTCATCGCCCTGGGAATCCTAATACTAATTCGTGAGGCATTCATCTCAACGCGCCTGTCTCGCAGGCAAATCCCAGTGGTGCTCATCGGCATCATTGCCCCGGTCGCCGGCAATGTTATGTACCTGACAGGCTTCAGTCCTTTTGAAGGTCTTGACCTGACGGTATACGCATTCCTCGTCAGCGGCCCAGCGCTGCTCTGGGGGTTGCTGCGGTCGCAATTCCTGGACCTTGTGCCCGTGGCGCGCGCCAAGGTTGTGGAGAGCATGGCCGATGGCTTTTTCGTGCTCAGCCCCAACAACCGAATTGTAGACGTAAACGCCGCGACGCTGCATCTGCTCAAGAAAGCGCCCGGCGACGTGCTGGGCAAGCCCGTCACCGCGCTGCTGAACATGCAGCTTCCACCCTTGCTTGAAGCGGTCAACGGACATCACGCTCCTCTGGGCGAGCTTACCCTCGGCGAAGGGGAGTCTGCACGGACCTACGAGACGCGGGTGTCGCCACTGCAGGACCGCGGGGGCAGAACGCGGGGACAAGTAGTGCTGCTCTCCGACATTACGGACAAGAAGAGAAACGAAGTGTCTATTGAAGACACTATTCGCCGTAAGGACATCGCCTATCAGCAAGCGCTTATCTATTCCAACGAACTGAACCTAGAGATCAGGGCGCGCAAGAGCGCCGAAGAAGCCTTACGAGGGCTTTCTCATAAGCTGGAACAGATTCAGGAGGCTGAGCGCCGCCACATTGCGCGAGAGCTTCACGATGAAATCGGCCAGGCCCTCACGGGACTGCGTTTTGTGCTGGAGTCCAACCGGGACAAAAGCCCCAACCTAGATGAAGGCATGCAAATCATCAATGACCTCATCCAGCAGGTGCACGACCTTTCCTTGACGCTCCGTCCTACGGTTCTTGACGACCTCGGCTTGCTCCCTGCCCTGCTGTGGTACATTGAACGGTATTCATCCCAAAGAGGCATCGTCGTAAACTTCAAGCATCGCGGAGTGGACCGCCGCTTTGCCACAGACGTAGAAACCGCCGTGTACCGCATTGTGCAGGAGGGTCTGACCAATGTTTCCAAATATGCTAAGGTAGATTCGGTGGACGTAAGCGTTTGGACCACAGAAAACATGCTGGAAGTCCAGATTGAAGATTCAGGCGCCGGCTTTGACGTGGCAAGGGCGCTGACACCACCCAATTCCAGCGGTCTCGTGGGCATGAAAGAGCGTGTGAACCTTCTTGGCGGCGCATTCACTATTGACTCCTCGCCGGGTGAAGGCACCCGGCTGACGGCCCAGCTCCCATTACACCGTGTTGCTAGCGAGGTATGAACATGACTATCTCCATTGTCGTAGCAGATGATCACGCAATTGTCCGCCACGGACTCAAGGCCCTGCTTCAGGCCGAGCCGGAGTTTGAGGTGGTAGGCGAAGCCGCGGACGGGATAGAAGCGGTGCAGTTGGTGAACCAGGTCTCGCCCAACGTCCTTATTCTGGACATGGCTATGCCGGGCATGGGCGGACTGGACGTTATTGACCAGGTAAAAGTCTCTTCACCCAACACCAGAATCGTTGTCCTCTCCATGCACCGCAACGAAGCCTACGTCCAGGCATCCCTGCGCAACGGGGCCTCAGCCTACGTACTGAAAGGGTCTCCCTCCAACGAGCTCATGGAGGGCATTCGCGCCGCCGTAGCCGGCAAGATCTACCTGAGCCATCCCCTCTCCGAGCGCGCCATTGAGGCTTACGCGCAACGCCTTAAACCAGAGGAGATGGACTCCTTTGACACGCTGACGTCGCGTGAACGAGAGATCTTGAAGCTGACGGTGGAGGGGTCCAAGACCCAGGACATCGCTATCAAGCTCGCCATCAGTCCCCGCACCGTGGAAACGCACCGCACCAACCTCATGAACAAGCTGGACATTCACTCCCAATTGGAGCTGCTGCGGTACGCAATCAAACGCGGCATCCTGCCCAGGGAAGAGACCCCCTAGCGGGGTGCTGAAAAGCTCCTTCCACTGTCACTCTGGCCCTCTTCCCGGCCAGGGAGGGGGTGAAAGTTCTATCTGGGGGACACCCCCAGACCCCCGACAAAGGGATTCCCAGCTTTGCTGGGAGCCCTCCCCTCTGGACACCCCTTTTTCAGCAGCCTGCTTGGCCCAGCACAGCTCCTCAAGCCCAGCAACCCGCTATGAATATGCTCCACTACCTACTCACGGCGGGTTGCTTTACTAAGAAGGGCATTTGTAAATGGACAAACCGTACCGCACCGTGAATCCCGACTAGTCGGGACTTCAAGCCGCAGGCTTGAGGTTGCGGTATTGCTAAGAAGGGCCACAGTCCGCTTACTAACACACTCATTAGTCTCTCTCCAGCAAGGGCAACGGCATACTCTAGGAATGGATCCCGCCTCGGACTCTCTCTTTCTTGAAGCTGTAGCTATACCACAGCCATACCTTCTATACCGAATTACACGTTATTCCTGATACGTAGGTCATGTATAGTAAGAGGTAACCATCGCCGAAGGGCAGAGCCTTGTCCATGTGCCCATTCCCAACAATGCGACCCTGGCCGGCTCCTCTATTACTGCGGTAGCGCCTGGGTTGCAGGGAAGCTCAGTACATATTGCCCTCAGCCAGGCTGTCATGGAAATCGAGATTACGGCGCCATCCAACGCCGTCAAGCCCGGATCGGTGGTCCACCTGTCAGCCAAAGCCACAGCCGGCGGCGCGCGGCTGCCTGGCGTATCCGTTGCGTGGAGCATTCCGCTCCTAAAGGTCAAGGACGCGGTCAGCACCACCGATGCCAACGGCGACGCCCCGTTTGTGGTGCAGGCATTCTCGGAGGGCATCGCATCGGTCACCGCCCGGCAACGTTGCCCGGCTACGCGGATGCAGCGGCTACGGTGCAGCTCGCCATCTCCACATCCAGCGACGGCACGGGCAGCCCGCCGACGCTGTTGATCATTGCAGCCTTCCTTGTGGTCGCCGGCGCTCTGGGGACATACGTCTATTTCAACTGGCTCAGGCGCAAGTAGCTGCACCGCCAGCCTCCAGCCCCGCCTGTTCTGCTTGCTTTGCAAGGGGGTTGGCGCACCCTCGCAGGGTCTTTCAGTTTTGGCTGGACAGTGTCCTTCAACCGAACGTGGGTGCGAAAGCCGCGCCTCTTCCCAATTTTCGGCCACAGGTGCTGGAAGAACCGAAAGAACCTAGCCCCCATCGCCTCCAACCTTGTGGCCGCCAACGGGATTCCGCCAGACGTTTTGAGCCTGACTTCCGTTGTTAGTAGCGTAGGAACCAAACAAACAAGAGGAGGTCAGGTCTATGAAGAAGCAGTGGTTCATGGCAGGACTTGCGGCGGGGGTACTGGCTCTGGCGATCACCGGCGGGACGGTGCTGGCCCAGAGCAACGATACCAGTGGGACTTCGCCCATCAAGAGCTTTGCTGGGCGGGTAGCCGAGAAACTTGGTCTGCAGGAGGCCCAAGTACAGGATGCGATGAAGCAAACACGCAAGGAGATGCAAAGCGAAGCCCTGAAGAACCGCCTTGATAAGGCGGTGTCCAAGGGCCACATGACCCAAGACCAGGCCGACCAGATGTACAACTGGTACGAGGCCCGGCCTGACATTGCCGGCGAGCACGGCATGGGTATGGGACGGTTTGGCGGTCCACATTCCCACGGCCACGGCGAAGGCCACGGCCACAGGTCCGGTGACGACAGGGACATGCACGAGTTCGGGTCTGGTCAGTCGCCCGCTCAGACTACGACCCCTACAACCCAGGGCTTCGGCGTCTAGCCCTCAGCGCCTGAGTTAACAAAAAGAATGGACAGTGAGCTGCACCGTCCATTCTTTTTGTTTCCTATCCAGCAGGGTGCTGAAGAACTCCTCTTGGCCATCCCCCTGGCCCCCTTCCTTCCAGAAAGAGGGAAGGATTAGTATCTGAGGGACACCCTCAGACTCCCGGCAGAGGGGCTTTGCCCCTCTGCACTCCCCCTTTTCCCGCAGCCTGCTAGGGCTTGACTCAAAAGTCTTCTTCTGCCTTGCCCCCCAGCCCCCGCGCCTTCGGCGGGGGAAGGAATTATAGCTGGGGATACCCCCTTGCCCCTATCGGGGCTGCGCCCCTTCACGCTAATAATTGGGCAGTTCTCAACACGTTATGCAAGGATTCGTGAGCAACCGCAGAGAAGACGAGCAGAGTCACAGGTACCGGGTAAACCTGTTGCGCCCATCCACCAAGACAATCTTTGGGTGAAGGGGTTTGTCCGTTAACTCAAAGCCCATGATAATAAGCTCCTCCCCCTCCTTGATAAGGTGCGCGGCAGCGCCATTCATACAGATTATCCCGGACCCCCGTTTGCCAACAATGGTGTAGGTTTCCAGCCTGGCGCCGGAGGTGTTGCTGACCACCATTACCCGTTCGCCGGGCCAGAACCCCGCCCTCTCCATGAGGTCTTCGTCAATGGTAATGCTGCCAACGTAGTTCAAATTGGCTTCGGTCACTATGGCCTTGTGAATCTTGGAGGAAAGCACCCAGCGTTGTCCCAAGGGTTCCAATCTCCTGCTCTAAGCGTCTCCGCTTATTATGCATACTCTGAAGCGCTCTGTGTAGTGGTAAGGGCCGAACTGATCTCCTCTTGCACCCAGAGGTCGCTTTCAAGAGACAGTGCGCTAGCAAGAAGTGACGCGGCAACTGACCCGCCGATCCGTCCCAGGGCCCAGGCGGCGTGCCCGCGCACCAGCAGATCAACGCTGACCAGCGCGCGTGACAGGGCCGGGAGCGCACGCCCATCGCCGAGGTTGCCCAAGGCGATGCAGGCGTTGCGCTGCAAGCCAACCAGCTTTGCTCGCTTGATGGGCGTATTTCTGAAGCGTACAGCAAACTCCTCTTGCGTCATATCCAGCAGCGGCGTCAACTCCAGCGAGTCAAACCCCGTTCGTTTCAGCGGTGAAGAACCTTCGGCAATGCCTTGCTCCAAAAGTCCTCTTCTGCTTTGCCCCCTGGCCCCCTCGCCTTCGGCGGGGGGAAGGAATTGTATCTGGGGGACACCCCCAGCCCCCCGGCGGGAACTCACGTTCCCTGCACCCTTCACTTCGCTCAGGGCAGGCTCTTCCTGACTTTTGGAACAACGCCCACCAGCGGCGGTAGCGTGCAAATTCACGGGACACGCCTCCTGGCACAGGTCACAGCCAAACACCCAGTCCCCCATCAGCGGGCGCAGGTCGCGGGGAATCGGCCCACGATGCTCAATGGTCAGGTAGGAAATGCAGCGGCGCGCATCCAGCACATACGGGGCAACGATGGCATTCGTGGGGCAGGCCGGCATACATCGTGTACATGCGCCACAGGTCTTCTTCACCGGAGCATCGGGCATGAGGGCCAGGTCCGTCACCAGCGCTCCCAACAGCACCCAGGACCCGTGGGAGGAAGTAAGAATATTCGTATGCTTGCCGAACCACCCCAAGCCGGCCCGTTCGGCATAGGCCCGCTCCAGGAGAGCGCCGTCATCCACGAAGACCCGCACAGCGAGTGGCCCGCCTGCCGCTTCTCGCAGCCCATTAGCCAGCTCCCGCAGCTTGGCTTTCATGGCCGTATGATAGTCGTACCAGCGGGCATAGCGGGCCACTTTACCCGTTAGCAAAGGCGGCTGCGCGTCTTCCCCAGCAGCGCATTGATCTTCTTCCGGCGGCAGGTAGCTCAGCCCGACCACTATGACCGACTGTGCTCCAGGCAACAGCTCCTGTGGATTGCCGGCGCGCTGGGCGCGGGCTTCGCTGAACCAGGCCATGCCTTCCAGATAGCCCTGGCGCACCCGCTCCTGTGCGGCGCGCTGGTGGTCCGGCAGAGGGTCTGCGGGAGCGATGCCCGCCAGATCAAACCCCAGAGCGCGGGCTTTCGCCTTCACCCACGTCTCTAGCCCGCCTTTGACCACTTCGGCAGTTTGCGAGCTACACGCATCCTGACGCGCCTTCATAGCGGCTGCCTTCCCGCAATACCGGCGTCAATATCGTGCCAATAGGTGATGTCCACTTCCCCGGAAACCCAACAGAGAAAGACGACCCTACCCCCTCGCCAAGAAGGGAAGTCTACCAGCCCCTGCTGAGGGTCCCGCAGGATGATGCCCCGCTCCTGTACCTCTCCGGCCAGGCGGGACAGACGCTCCGTCACTTGCTCCATGGCACGGCGCGTCGCTGCCAAACGGGCGTCGGTATCGCCGTGCCCGTTGGTACGCACCGCCCTGAGCAGGCTTTCCATTTGCGGTTGGAGCCGCAGGAGCTCCTGCCGCGCCGCCGCGATGTCTCCGAGCTGGTTGCGCAGCCAAGGCAGCGAAACTCTGGCTTCTTCCAAAGTGAAGTACTTGGGAAACGTCATGACATTACCCTTCCAAGACGCAATGAATCGTTGGTCCCGCGTCATCATCTAAACACAGCTTGATGATTCAAGCAAGACGACGCTTACCGATGTTTGTGAGGAATGTCACACTAGGTTGCTTTGTTGCGTTGACGGGGTGTGAAGCGGTTGCCTATAATAGCAGGACTATTTCTACCTTTGCGGAGACAAGCTTTGGCAAACGAGACCGGGAAACGCTATTCATGTCCCACATGCGGAGCGGAGTTCATCGTTACCAAGGGCGGCAACGGCGCACTTACGTGCCACGGCGCGCCTATGGTAAAGAAATAAACGCGGAAGAGACCAACGAGGGAAAGTCATGGCAAACCAACTTGGCAAACGCTATCAGTGCCCCAACTGCGGCACGACGGTCCTGTGTACAAAAGCAAGCGATGGGGCGATCCTTTGCTGCAGTAAAGAGATGGAGATCCAGCAGCCCAAGAAACTCCCCTCCTCTGACTAGACTTGCAAAATAGAAAAGCGGCTGGGTCTTGCGACCCAGCCGCTTTTCTATTTTCCCGTCATTTGGCAGTGTACTGAAAAAGAACTTTTGACCATCGTTTTCACTACCCCTCCTGGAAGGGAGTGAACACGATGTCTGAGGGACACCCTCAGACTCCTGGCATCCCGACTGGTCGGGACGCCCCTCTGCACTCCCCGTTTTCCGGCGGCCTGCTAGACGACGTTGCGGAGCACGGCAATGACCTTGCCCTGCACCTCTACGTCCACAGCATTGGCGTAGATAGGGGACATCTGAGAGTTGGCAGGCTGCAAACGCACTTTTGTGCCCTCCAGATAGTAGCGTTTCAGCGTGGCCTCCTTGTCCTTTTTCAGCCAGGCTACCACCATATCGCCGTTTTTCGCTTCGCTGGTCGGCTTCACCACCACCACGTCGCCATCGTCAATGAGGGCGTCTATCATGGAAGTGCCCCGCACGCGCAGTGCGTAGACGTCGCGCTCGCCCTTGAGCATGGCGGTGCTGATGTCCAACGTGTCCATAGGTTCGGCGGCGTTGAAGTCCTCGGTAGCCAGCACGGGGATGGGCTGGCCAGCGGCGATTTCACCCAGCAAGGGTACCCGTATGGTGTTCCGTTGGGGGCGACGGCCTTCATGCCCTTCTATCACCTCAATGCCCCGAGAGATGTCAGGAAAGCGGCGGATACGCCCTTCTCGCTCCAGGATGCGTAGATTGTAATCCACCACCGACGTAGAGCTTATCGTGCAGGCGTACTGAATATCCCGCACCGTCGGGGGATATCCGTGCTCATCCAAGAACTCGCCAATATAGCTGAGGATGCGGCTCTGGCGTTCCGAGAGTTTCTTCACAAATCGCCTCCTAACAGAAGACGCAACGATAGGACGCATGTTCGCTGCTAGGTATAATCTAGCAAAAACGTTCGCACCTGTCAAATCTTCAGAGAAGAGGGGTTTGTTTGCTTGGCTGGGGTGTTTTTTGTCCTGGCACTGAAGTGCCAGGTTTAGCTTGGGTTAACCCCCAACTTTAGTCGGGGGCACTAAATAACACGCCGAAGCAAACGGAACCGGAAAGAGGCCGGTAATGTACACAGGAATGCAGCGGCAACCAAGGCAATAGAATGCCCTGGTTCAACTGAGATGACCAGTGCAAGGGCTTACTGCTGGGTGGTGTTGAGCTGTTTGGCCAGGCGAGATTTACGGCGCGCCGCGTTGTTGGGGTGAATGACCCCAGTCTTGGCGGCGCGGTCCAGGACGGAGGCAGCGTGGACATACGCCGTCTTTGCGCCGTCTACATTGCCTTCTGCAATAGCTTTCCGAACGGCAGTGACCGCGCCCTTGGCAGCGCTGCGTCGCGGGCGATTCTGAATGGCTTTCCGTTGAGAAACACGCATGGACTTTGGACTAGGCATGGAATCCTTTCTTTCGTGGACAGACCTACGACTTTGCCTACTATATTACGACCGTTCCGCCGCTTCCGCCATAGCCGCTGCTTTGCTATTGGCATTAAGGATGGTGGAAGCAGCCCGTGTCACGCTGACGACGCCATGCACCTCTTCTATTCTGGTAAACAGCCGGCTGAGTTGGTCCACGCCGGTGGTAAACACCGTAAGCTGGATGGTGGCCGTATCGTCGTCGTTCTCACGCGTCGTGAGAGAGGCGATATTGATTTTCTCCGCTGACACTACAGCGGTAATGTCCCGCAGCAGCCCTACCCTGTCCCAAGCGTCAATGGAGATGCGCACGGGATGGAGGGTCTTCATTGTGCCCCAGTCCACGCGGACCAACCGCTGCGGCTCATCCTCATTGGCGATGTTCTTGCAGTCCTTCCTGTGAATACTAATGCCCCGGGTCCGCGTTATGAACCCGATGATGTTGTCACCCGGCAAAGGCGAGCAACACTTGGCAAGGCTGGTCAGCAGGTCTCCCGCGCCAAGCACTTCCACGCCGGAAGCAGGCCCCGAGGCCGGCGGAGTGTACTCCTCCGGGAGGGTTTTGGTCTCGGGCCGCTGGGTCAGGCGCGTGACCAACTGGTTTGCCGTGATGCCGCCGCTGCCGAAGGCAGCCAGGAAGTCATCTACCGATTCCAGATGGAACAGCTTCGCCAGGTCCTCTTCCGAAGGGTTCAGGCTGAGGCGGCGAAGCTCGCGGGTCAGCAGGTCGCGGCCTCGCTGAATGTTCGTCCCGCGCTCCTGCCGGCGGAACCATGCTCGGATGCGGCCCCGCGCCGTCGCGCTATGCACGTACCCTGCATTAGAGTTGAGCCAGTCCAGGCTGGGGCCACGGGCGACTTTGCTGGTGAGGATTTCTACGGTGTCGCCGTTGTTCAGACGATAGTCCAAGGGCACCAGCTTGCCATTGACCTTTGCGCCCATGCAGCGATGCCCCAGGTCCGTGTGGACGTGATAGGCGAAGTCAATGGGCGTGGAGCCGGCGGGCAACTCCTTAATGTCCCCTTTGGGGGTATAGACAAACACCTGGTCCGGCAAAATATCGGTCTTGACGTTTTCCAGAAACTCTTCTGGGCCGGAGACGTCTCGTTGCCACTCAAGCAGGCGGCGCAGCCAGGTCATTTGCTGTTCAAAGGGGTTGTCCTGAGCCTTGCCTTCTTTATAGCGCCAGTGGGCGGCGATGCCGTACTCCGCCACTTGATGCATCTCCTCGGTGCGTATCTGCACTTCAAACGGCATACCTTCCGGTCCCATGACCGTGGTGTGCAATGACTGATACCCGTTCTCTTTGGGTTTAGCAACATAGTCGTCCATTTGGCCTGGCAGCGGGTTCCACAGATCATGGACGACGCCCAAGGCAACGTAACACTCGTTCTTGTCCTTTACGTTGACCCGCAGGGCAAACAGGTCGTGAATATCGTCAAACTCTTTTCCCTGGGCGGCGTAAGATTGCATCTTGCCATAGATGCTGTAGATGTGCTTGGCCCGGCCCGTCACGTGGGCGCGCAGCCCCGCATTTCGCAGCGCCTGGACCAGCACCTCCCGCACGTTGCCAATGTAGCGCTCCCGTTCATCCCTGCGTTGAGAAAGGAGGCGGGAGATCTCTTTGTACTTCACCGGCTCCAGGTAGTGGAAAGACATATCCTCCAGCCGCCACTTCATGTCCCACATGCCCAGGCGGTGGGCTAATGGTGCGTAGATGTCCAGCGTCTCCTGGGCAATAGCCTTCCTGCGCTCCGGCGTATGAAACTGGAGCGTGCGCATGTTGTGCATCCGGTCTGCCAGCTTAATGAGCACCACGCGCAGGTCCTGGGCCATGGCCACCAGCAGCTTCCGCAGGCTGGCAGCGCGGTTGGTATCCTCCGGGCTCCACCCAAAAGGCTCCAATGCTCCGTTCTCAGCCGCGTTCATCAGGTCAAGCTTGTTCAACTTCGTTACGCCGTCCACCAGCCGGGCAACGTCCGGCCCAAACTCATGGTCTATTTTCGCGATGGGGACGTCGCAATCCTCAACAACGTCGTGCAGCAGGGCAGCGGCCAGGGTAGCGGCATCCATTTGCAGGTCTGCAAGATAGCTTGCGGTTTCCAGAGGGTGGACGATGTAAGGTTCGCCGGAAAGGCGGGTTTGCCCCTCGTGGGACTTGGCGGCGAACTCGTAGGCCAGCCGCACAAAGACCACGCGGTCTTCGGGCAAATAGGTGGCTATTTGGGTGAAAAGGTCTTTCATTGCAGCCCTCCCTTGCGGGAATCGGGGCTTCCTCACGACGCTGTGAGTATATCTTACTTTGAAAGCGTCTGCCTGGGGAGTAGTCCTCGGGGTTTTGGTGTTCCGGCAGTGACCGCACCCTGAAGGGTGCGGCATCAAGGTGGTAGCCGGACGCGGACAGGGATACCCTGCCCCTACGGGACGTTTCGCCCACAGGCGCTGGGAGAACCGAAAGGCCCTGGCACACTTCCAGCCTGGAGCCACATGCTACAATCAGTCCGACGTGTCGGGGTTTGGCAGCACAGCCCTTCAGCAAAAGGACACAGCGCATTGAGACAACAGGCTCTTCGCTTCTTGTGGACTCGCTCCAGTCACATTGAGGGTCCACGTCACTTACCCGAAGAATAGCCACTGGCGACGATCAGACAAAGTAACGCCGTAAGACGACGAACGGATGGGTAAGGAGTGCTCATGAAGCTATTGCTCGGCATTGGGGTAGCGCTCTTGGCAGTTGCAGCCGGCGTCCTGTGTATCATCAGCGCGCTGGGTGAGCAACTGCTGACGGCGCTGCTTTCCGGGGTGGCCGCCGTCGTGGCCTTAGCGGGCGCGGCAAAGGCCATAAGCCCTTACGTATGGGGGATCATACGGTCGCGGGAAGACTTCTGATTGGTCCCGGCTGGGATGGATGTCTAGCAAGATTGGGTACTGAAAGCTAAGATAGTCGGAACCGCACCGTTGGAGACCATCATGTTCAAAGCCCCCAGGGGCACGGCAGACCTGTTGCCCCCTGACCAAAAATACTGGCGCTACGTGGAGCAAGCCGCGTCCCGGGTCTGCCGCCGCTTCGGCTTTCAGCGCATAGACACGCCCACTTTTGAGTCGTCGGGCCTTTTCATTCGCGGCGTCGGCGAGCAGACCGACATCGTCCAGAAAGAGATGTACGTCTTTGACGACCGGGGCGGCGACCCGCTGACGCTGCGGCCGGAAGGCACGGCTTCGGTGTGCCGCGCCTTTCTGGAGCACGGCATGAGCAACCTGCCCCAGCCTGTGCGCCTCTACTACTTTTGCCCAATCTTTCGCTACGAACGCCCGCAGGCGGGACGCTTCCGGGAGCACCACCAGTTTGGCATTGAGGCCATCGGCGACGGGGATCCGACGGTGGACGCTGAGGTGATCCAGCTTGGCTGGAGCTACACCCAGGAGTTGGGGTTGCGCAACCTGTCCCTGGTGGTCAACTCCATTGGCGATGCGGCGTGCCGCCCGGGCTACCTTATCGCCCTCAAAGACTACTACCGCCAGCACCTTGCCCACCTGTGCCAGGATTGCCAGAACCGGTACGAGCGCAATCCCCTGCGCCTGCTGGACTGCAAGCAGGAGCGCTGCCAGCCCTACATCGGCAATGCGCCGAAATCCGCGGACCACCTGTGCGATGCGTGCAAAGAGCACTGGACGCGCCTTCTGCGCTACCTGGACCTCCTGGGAATCCCTTATCAGACCAGCCACCGCCTGGTACGCGGGCTGGACTACTACACGCGCACCGTGTTTGAAATCCAGCCTCCCGAGGAAGGCGGCCAGAGCACCTTGCTTGGCGGCGGACGGTACGACGGCCTCATTCAAGAGCTAGGCGGGCCGCCCACGCCGGGCATTGGCTTCGGCTCCGGCATTGAACGTATGGCGCTGAACCTGAAGCGCCAGGAAGTGTCCGTGCCAGACATTTCGCCGCGTCCCGTGATCATCGTCCACAACGGCGAGCAGGCAAAGGCCCACGGCGTCGTGCTGGCCGACCGACTGAGGAAGGCCGGCCTCACCGCTACGCTGGCGCCGGCCCAGCGCAGCCTGCGGGCGCAAATGCGCTACGCCTCCTCGGTCAGCGCCCGGTTCGCGCTGGTCATCGGCGACGACGAGCTTGCCAAGAACGCGGCCTCGGTCAGGGACATGGATAGCGCCAGCCAGGAAGAGGTGCCGGAACACGAGCTGGCAGCGTATTTGGCAGCAAAGGTCAGCCTCTCATCCGTCTGATCCCAAGCATCCGGTTCAATATGAGCATGGGGGCCGAGAATATCGGCCCCCATGCTTCTTGCTACAGTACCAAGCAATAGAGTGATTCTCACACGTCGTTACGTTGGAAGAGGAGTCCCGATTGAATCGGGGCTTCACCCTCGCCTTAGTCATCCCCCCTCAAAGGGGAGGAGGTTCCGTTTGCTTCTCGGTGGTGTTAATGTGTCCTGGCACTATAGTGCCAGGTTTAGCTTAGGTTAACCCCCGACTTTAGTCTGGGGATTAGATAACACGCTAAAGCAAACAGAACCACGCCCCCCTTAGCACTTCCCTTCAGCTTGCTAGGGGAAGGTCAGGTTGATTGTGAACTCCGTTGTGGCAATGTTCGTCGCCGGGTCAACTACCGGTGCGAACTTGGACACTGTTCCACTTTTGATCCCGTCCACGTAGAACTCTATAGGCGAGTTGACATACCTGGGATTCAGCACGCCGACTGTCATGTTATACGTCCCGCTGGACTTCACATCGGCAATGAACCAGACGTCCAAGAGGCCCGACCCGAAGAGCCGTGCGTAAATCTTACTCCCAGCCTTCAACGCAACGCCGTTCGCGGAGGCCGTGCCATTGAAAAACACGGGGAAAGGCGGAGGCGCAGATGAGTCAGCCGCCGGCATGGGCCGCGCCAGGGTCAGGTTTACTTTGCCGCTCAAAAGGCCTGCGATAGCCGGCTGGATGGTGTCCTCCGCCTTGGCAAAGGTCTCACCGGTCGCGGCGGGCAATCCGAGGCTCTGCACGTAGCTGGACTCCACGGCCATTGCCAAGAGTTCACCCCTGGAGTTGAACACCGCTCCCCCTACGGTGCCTGCAATCGGCGGGACATCCAGGCGCAGGAAGCGAGCGCCCGTGGCGAAGTCGGTGCGCACCGCCATCACCGCGCCTTCCACCGGCACCGCGGAACCGGGCCTGGACACGGGATAGGCAATGGAGATAACGGCTGTGCCCAGCGCCGCCGTGGAAGAATCGCCAAAGGACACGCCGGGAAGCGCTGCGCCGGTCACACGGACCAGGGTCAGGTCGGTGGCGTCGTCCCGGCCAACAATCCAGCCTTGGAATGTCTGCCCGCCATCCGTTGTCACCGTTACCACAGGCCCGGCGCTCAGGGAAACGCTGGTGGTCAACACGTAGCCTGCGGGATTCGCCAGGACTACGCCGGAAAGCTGCGCGTCGCCCGCGGTCACCTTGACTACGGACTTACGCGCCTGAGCAACCACCGAAGCCACGCCGGGCGTAGGGGTCGCGGTAGGAATGGGGGTGGGCGTAGCGGTGGGCACGGGCGTAGGGGTAGGAGTAGGGGTAGCCGTCGCGGCAGGCGTCGGCGTAGGCGTCGGTGTGGCGGTGGGCATGGGCGTCGCCGTGGCCGTGGGCGTAGGCGTAGGCGTGGCCGTCGGCGTGGCCGTCGGCGTGGCCGTCGGCGTGAAGGTGGGAGTCGCCGTAGGCTCCGGCGTGGGCGTTGGCTCCGGGCTGGTGCAGCCGAGGGCCAGCAACAGCAGTCCCGCCGGCAGCAGCAACAGGATGGATGATCGTCGGGTGGACATTATGACTCCTCTACAAGACCTGTGATGAGCGTTGCAGTAAATAGTACCGTAGCAACCACGCTTTGGAAACCATTTCTTGCCCAACCATCGTGCGGTGGGTAGAATAGATACTACCTAAACAAAACGTATTCAGCGGGATTTTGAAAGCATCACGATGCTAGACAAGTTGGCGTCCCTGGAGCAACGGTACACGGACATTGACCACCTTATGGCCGAACCCGACGCAACGTCGGACATGGCGCGATTGGTGGCCCTGGGGAAGGAGCGCGCCTCGTTGGAGCCGACCGTCACGTTGTACCGAACGTACAAGGCGGTGAACGAACAGCTCCAGGAGGCCAAGGTCCTGCTGGCGGAGAGCCGTGAACCCGACATGGCGGCGCTGGCCAAGGAGGAGATTGACTCCCTGACCGAGCAACAGACCAAGCTGCAAGACGAGCTTCAGATGGCGCTTCTGCCCAAAGACCCCAACGACGAGAAGAACGTCTTCATTGAGATACGCGCTGCCGCCGGCGGCGAAGAGTCCGGCCTGTTCGCCGCGGAGCTGTACCGCATGTACAGCCGGTACGCCCAACTGCGCGGCTGGCAGGTGGAGCTGGTGGAGGCAAACGGGACGGGCATCGGCGGCTTCAAAGAGATCGTTTTTGAGGTACGGGGCAAAAGCGCTTTCAGCCGCCTGAAGTATGAAAGCGGGGCGCACCGGGTACAGCGGGTGCCTACCACTGAGTCCACCGGGCGCATCCACACGTCCACCGTTACCGTGGCCGTTATGCCCGAGGCCGACGAGATAGACTTCCAAATCAACGAGAAGGACCTGCGCATTGACATCTTTCACGCCGGCGGCCACGGAGGGCAAAACGTGCAGAAGGTGGCTACCGCCGTGCGCATCGTGCACATACCCACGGGGGTCGTGGCAAGCTGCCAGGACGAGCGCTCCCAGCTACGCAACAAGCAGAAGGCCATGGCGGTCCTGCGCACGCGCCTGCTGGACAAGGCCACTCAAGAGCACCAGGACGCCATCACCGAGGAACGGCGCAGCAAGGTAGGCACCGGCGAGCGCTCCGAAAAGGTGCGCACCTACAATTTCCCCCAGGACCGCGTCACCGATCATCGCATCAACCTCACCCTGCACAACCTCCCTACCATCCTGGAAGGGTACATGGACCCCATCATTGACCCGCTGATGAATGAGGACCGGAACCGCCTTCTGCAAGAGGCCACCGCGGCGTGACGCCCACCATCCGGCACGTCATCTCCGAAGCGCGAGATACGCTGCGGGCAGCAGGCCACGAGGAAGCGGATCTTGAAGCGGACCTTCTGATTGGCCACGTCCTGGGTTGCGACCGGTCTCACCTGTATGCGTCCCTGGACACCCCCTTTCCCGCCCTTCGCCGTCGCCGTCTGGAACGCCACCTGCAACGCCGCGTTGCGCGGCAGCCCCTTGCCTACATCTTGGGCAACCGCGAGTTCTTCGGCCTGGCTTTCAAGGTCGGCCCCGGCGTGCTGGTTCCGCGTCCTGAGACCGAGACACTGGCGGAAGAGGCGCTCAGGATTGCGACCTCTCCCCCTGGCCCCCTCTCCGCAACGGAGAGGAGGGAGAGGTCAGGCCCCCTCACAATTGCCGACGTTGGCACAGGATGCGGGGCCATTGCCGTGAGCCTGGCGGTCCACCTGCCCACCGCGACGGTCTATGCCACCGACACCTCTCGCCGCGCCCTTGCCATAGCACGGGCCAACGCCGAGGCGCACGGCGTCCAGGAACGCATCCGCTTCCTGCAAGGCAGCCTGCTAACGCCGCTGAAGGGCTTTGCTCCAAAAGTCCTCTTAGGCCTTGCCCCCTGGCCCCCTCGCCTTCGGAGGGGGGAAGGAATTGTATCTGGGGGACACCCCCAGCCCCCCGGCGGGAACTCACGTTCCCTGCACCTTCCTGACTTTTGGAACAACACTCCGCTGGAAGAAGGGGTAGACATCATCGCGGCCAACCTTCCTTATCTGCCCACTGCCCGCATCCCGACGCTACAGCCTGAGGTGAGCCGGTACGAGCCTCGCCGCGCCCTGGACGGCGGGCCAGACGGCCTGCGCCTGGTACGCCGCCTGCTGGGGCAAGCGCCGGGCTATCTCAATGAAACAGGGGCTATCCTGTTGGAGCTGGACCCGGAGCAGATGGAGGCGGCGACTGCCTGTGCTCTTGCGGCGTTCCCCCGCGCCAGGGTGCGCAGAGTCGCAGACCTGGCAGGACGGGAGAGGGTGCTGGTGGTAGAATGCGAGGCGCTATGAGCGCAAGTGCAACTGCCCTCCCCATGAGTCCGGCTCAGAGCCGCCAGCGCTGGCTGATGCTGGGCCTGGTCTGGGCGATGTACGCCTGCTTTGGCATCGCCACCGGGTCTACCGCGCCCCTGGTGGAGCCTATCGTCAAGGACTTGGGCCTGTCCTACAGCGAAATGGGCGTCATCATGGGGGCGTGGCAGCTTGCCTACATCGGCACCGCCTACCCCATGGGCGTGCTCATTGACCGGCTGGGCGTCCGCACGTCCCTGGGCGTGGGCATTCTCGTCATAGCGGCGTCCCTGGTCTTGCGGGCAATGGCGGGCAATTTCCTCACGCTGTTCCTCGCCGTGGCCCTCTTCGGCGTGGGCGGCCCCATCATCTCCATCGGCGCGCCAAAAGTGGTGGCGCAGTGGTTCCAGGGCAACCAGCGCGGCCTGGCGGCGGGCATCTACGCCACGGGACCCGTGGGCGGCGCCGCCCTGGCATTGGCCACCGCCGGCAGCGTCATTATGCCGATGACCGGCTCCTGGCGCGGCGTGCCACTGGTATTCGCAGGCATAGCGCTGGCGGTTGCCGCCGCCTGGTGGCTCCTGGCCCGCGACGCCCCTGCCTCCAATACGTCAGGGGCGACCTCCGGCACGCAGGCAGAAGCCGTCAAAGGCCCGCCGCTGCTGTCCATCCACAACGTCCAACTCTTGCTGGTCATGGCGGCGATGACGTTTACGGTCAACCACGGGCTGAGCAACTGGTCGCCGACGCTGCTGCGGGAAAGCGGCATGAGCCTGGCCCAGGCAGGGGCGTGGACGGCCTTCGCCACTGCGCTGGGGGCAACAGGGCTGCTGTTCATCCCCAGCCTGGCCCGGCACGGGCGGCGAGTGCTGACGCTGAGCCTTCTGCTGGCCCTGACCGCAATTTCCGGCGTCGGCCTGGCACTGGGCGACGGCCCGGTGCTCCTGGGGAGCCTGACGCTTTCCGCCATGGCGCGCAGTCCGCTGATGCCGGTGCTGACGCTGGTGCTTATGGAGACGCCGGGCATCGGCGCGGCGCGCATGGGGACGGCTGGCGGGCTGTTCTTTGCGGTGGCTGAGGTGGGTGGCTTCGGCGGCCCCTTCCTGCTGGGCTACCTGCGGGACACCACCGGGTCGCTGACGACGGGCGCGCTGACCCTGGCCGGTGTGAGCCTGGCGCTCCTGCTGGTGGTGCTGTTTATCAAGGAAGGCCGGCAGGAGACGGGGTGAGGGAAGGTTGAGGGATTCGTTTTCGCCGTTTTTCAGAGCCTGTTTTAGCTTCGGTTTATATCCAGGAGTCGTTTTTCTTTTTTGAAGAAACGAATCCTTAGCAGCCCCGGCAGGGGAAAGGGAAAGATAGAGCGAGACGCTGACGTCATGGATATGGTATGCGAGCAAGGACGGTTGGGGAAGAGGGGGATGGCAGAGGAGAACCTAACCCCCGGTCCCTTCCTTACGAGGGAAGGGGAGGGTAGACGGGGATGCCTTGGGGACATGGGCGAGGTGACCTCGCCCATGTCCCCAAGGCATCCCATGATGAAGGTCGTGGGAGACGGAGACGCGGGCAGGGTGGCGGCGATGCCCGCCTGATTCCCCGGGCGCTCCGCTATCTCCATGCTGCTGCGGGCGCAGCCCGTCCGCTGGAACCCGTTGTTATGTGGCATTATTGAGTGAGACTCCTGGGACAGCGCTGCGTCAGCGATCATGACCCGGCCCAACAGCAGCGGCGTGTGCGAGCGCCGAGGGCGTGTGGCAGCCAACAATCGCCGGGGCCTCGTGGATGAGCTCGTCATTCTCTAGAGCCTCCACCATGAACAGGGCAAAGTCCACGCGGCGCGTGATGTTGCTCTTGAGGATGGGGTCGCCCACATGCCTGCTCCACACCGGTAGGCCCTGGCTCTCACCCTCTTCGAGGTCGCTGCCGCGGACGACAGTCCACCGAGTGTTGCTCGCAAAAATCAGTTGGCATGCTTCCACCTGGTCGTCGATGTCCACAGCGCGGAGCACCCGTCCGATCCATCCGGCAGCCTTCACAACCAACTTGAATGTCCGCGAGTACACGTCCTGGCCATCCCGCGTAATGTGCCAGCCACAGGAAAATATGAGGCGCGCGCCCGGATGCGCATGGGCGAGTACCGCCTGCGCCGTTCCCGACGAGTATTGGTGAACCCCCCAAGGGACCAGCACGGTGAGCACCCCGTCGCACCCTTCAATTGCCTTTTTGATCACCTCGCGGTCGTTCGTCGCACCGGGAATGACGGTGATACGCCCCTTGAACCCGTCAAGTTTGCCCACGCTGCGTTCCCGACAAACGCCAACCACCTCGTATCCCCGATCCAGCGCATGTTGCACCATATATTGCCCGAGTTTCCCTGATGCACCCACAATACAAATCTTCCTCATATTTCTTCCTTATTCTCAGTAGCACATACTAAGGAGGTCATAAGTAGCTAGACCCCCACCCGTTCCTCGTCGCCTCCTTCGCTCCACTCAGGACAGGCTCTACCGTCGCTGCAGGAGCGGCCTCTCCCATCAAGGGGGTGTTGCCCTAAAAGTCCTTTTCGGCAGTGCCCCCTGACCCCCTCGCCTTCGGCGGGGGAAGGAATTGTATCTTCCCGATACTATCGGGACAGCCCCCGACAGGAAACGCAGTTTCCTGTACCTTCCTGACTTATGAGGCAACGCCCATCAAGGGAGAGGCGGAGCCAAGGTCTATGCCTCCATCACCACTTTGATGACGCCGTCCCGCTTGTCGCTATAGAGGTCAAAGGCGTGCTGGGCATCCTTCATGCCGAAGCGATGTGTGACCAGATACGACACGTCCAATCGCCCTTGGGCCACCAGGTCCACGCACTCGGTCACGGCCTTGGGCATCTGGCCGCCACGGTTGCTGTTCACCACCATGATAGTGGGGAGCTGGCTGGTCATGGCGTCAAAGTTGAACACAAAGGAGTCCTGGTCGTGGGAGAGGCCGAAGAGCTGCACCAGGCCACCTTTGCGCAGGATTTGCCATATCTGGTTCACCGTCTCGGGCCGGCCACACGCCTCCACCACAATGTCTACGCCCTGCCCGTGGGTAATCTCGGCGACGGCGGCGCGCACGTCCTCGCGGGAGGCGTTGATGGTGTGGGTTGCGCCCAGCTTGCGCGAAAGCTCCAGCCGGTAGTCCAGCAGGTCCGTTGTGATGATTTGGCCGGCACCAAGACGGCTGAGGAGGGAGGCAAAACCGAGGCCGATGGCCCCCTGCCCCAGCACGGCGACGCTTTGCCCCATGACGCTGCCCAGCCGCTGGCAACCGTACAGCACCGTCCCCACGGGCTGGCACATGAGCCACTCCGACGGGTCGCCCCAGTCCGGCACCGCCACCAGACGCGATGGCGGCTCGGCGATGTACTCCTTCAGCCCTGCGGAGTCCGATGGGAAGACGATGACGCGCTGGCCTGGCTTGAAGGCGTCGCTTCTGCTTTCCTCCACCACGCCGAGGCACTCGTGGCAGGGCCGCCCTGGAGCAACGGGGTACTGCTCCTCCGGCAACACGCGGTCGTACACCCGCAGGTCGCTGCCGCAGATAGACACGCGCTCCATGCGGACCAGCACCTCGCCGGGCTTGGGCGACGGCATAGGTACGTCCACAAACTCAATGCGTTTTGGGCTGGAGATGCGACCGGCGCGCATGGGGCCTCCTCGGTCAAACAGGTGCTACGTACTGTACAACATGGCAGCGTACGGGGCCACAGGCGGCGGGATAATGCCGTCGCTGCCACAGCAAGGCAAAGGGCTACAAGGGCATATCTATCCCAAACCGATACTCTTTCTAGCCATTTCTGCTACATGCATTACGCATTGCACACTATTAGCGCAGTTCTGGAATGGAGGACAATGCATCAGTAATACAGCGCAAGTACTTACTTACGTGGAGGGCATCATGTTCAACAAGGTCATGGGATCAACCACATGGCGCATTAGACTTGTGCTGACGGCGGCATTGCTTCTCGTTGCGTTGCCCGCGGTCGCCTTTGCGGCAAGAACCGACGCTCCATCTGCGGTAAGGGAAATCGCGTACTTGCCCGAACCAGGCGCAATGCAAACGGGCCTTGAGTTTGAACTCCGCTATGATGTCCTGACGTTGAAACATCAGGAGCACGACCAGGGCTTTGTCGGGCGCAAGATAGCCGACCTTCGGCATTTCTTCAAAGACTTGCACGACGGGCGACACGCCACTTTCCTGGTAGAATAGGCCCAAGTGTTCCGGCCAACTCACCCTCAGGTATGGCGGCAGTGCCCACGAGCAGTGCATCCAACCCCCTAAGACGGTCCCGTTATTTTGGTAGACCATAGAGGAAAAAGCAAAGGCCCCACAATGAAGTCGGGGCCTTTGCTTTTGGGCATTTCAAGATACGATGTGAAGTGCCGAGGGTGGGATTTGAACCCACACTCCCTTGCGGGAAGCGGATTTTAAGACCGCCGCGTCTGCCATTTCGCCACCCCGGCACGGAAGCTGAGGGAGAGGGCCTGGCTTGATACTAGCGATAGCCGTGCTGAGAATCAAGCGGAGCAGGCAACAGGAAGGGGTCATTCGGTTCTCCTATCACGATAGGAGAACCTTGGTGTGCCAAAATCCTTCGTCCCTCGTCATTGCTACGAAAATAGCTCCCTCCCTCCTTGTGGGGGAAGGGACAGAAGGCAAGCTATCTTCATCCTTGAGGGTGCCAGTGGCTACTGGCATGAATGATTCCGAGCATCTATGCAATCGGACGAGGAATCTCTCCTGCTTAGCAGGCTCAGCGGGAGCTTTTGCTGACGGCCCTCCATTGGAACTCCAGACCAGGAGAGATTCTGAACGAGTCCCGATGGTAATCGGGACTCGTTCAGAATGACAATATGCCCGCCCCAACAGTTGCTTCTCCCACAGACGCTGGGGGAGACCAAAGACCCAGGGCAATACGAAAGGGCGTCCCGACACGTCGGGACGCCCTTCAGGTGCTCACAAAAGAGCCAAGTTACAAGGCTACTCGTCGCCGCCGCGCTGTCGACGTGGGGGGGCCTGGACCGCGCCGGGGTTCAGGTAGCGGTCCGGGTTGGCCATGAACTTAGAGCGGCACTCAATGCTGTCAAAATAGTACCACTTGCCGTTGTGGAACCGGCGGGTACCGGCGGTGGGGTCTACTTCCTTGGCGCCAAAGGCCGTCGTGCCCGACTGCTCACGAAGCTTGGCCTCATCAACCTCTTTGCCGCAGACTGGGTCAATTGCCATGCGAATCACCTCTTTTTTGCTTTAGGAACTAGGGGCGTCATGACGACGCCCCTCATTGGACACATGCTATGCGGGGATGGCGACCACGGGTTCGCCCAGCATGACCTTGCCCGGCTGGTCCAAGAGCGCCCGTGCGATCCTGGCCCGGTGTTCATAGGTGGAACCCATGCGAAGGCTCCAGGCTGCGACGCGGCGATACCACAGGTGCAGGTTGAACTCCATCATAAAGCCGATGCCGCCGTGGATGGATTGGGAGCAGCGCACCAGGGCCTGCAAGCGCTCGTTGGAGAAGGACTTGGCCTGGGAGACCTCAACGCCGTGGGGCATGTTCTGGTCCATCTTCCACAGCGCCTCATAGGTAAGAAGCTGCGCGCCGTCCACCCACATAATCATGTCCGCGCAGGCGTGGGCCACGGACTGGAATGCGCCGATGGGGCGACCAAAGGCCACGCGGTTCTTGGCATACTCAATAGCCATTTCCGCATCCTTGCGGGCCGCGCCGACCATCATGGCGCACAGCAGGCCGACGCCCTGATCCAGCATGGCTTCCACAATGGGCCAGCCCTGGTTCGCCGCGCCGATCATGTTGTCCTTGGACACGCGCACGTTGTTGAAGCGCACTTCGCTCTGGCGGTCCTTTGCCGTGGTGACCAGAGGGATGTTGGTGACGCCGTTGCTCTTGGAGTCAACGAGGAACACAGACAGGCCCTTGCTGCCGGCGGAGGCGGGGGCAGTGCGGGCAACAACCAACACCTTGTCGGAAGCCTCAAAGTTGTCCACAAAGAGCTTCTTGCCAGTCAAGATGTAGTCATTGCCGCTGGCCCTGGCTTCCAGGTGGACGCCTTCGGGATAGTAATAGCGGGGATCAACCTCAATCAATGCCCAGGTCAGGATCATGTTGCCGTTGGCAACCTGGGGCAGCACCGCCTGCTTCAAGGCGGCGGAGCCATGCTTGGCGATGGTCAGGGCTACGGTCATGGTGCTGTGCATAGGCACGGGGGCCAGGTGGCGGCCAGCCTCTTCCATGATCAGGCCCAGATGGGTCATAGGGGCTCCGCCTCCGCCGTATTGCTCGGGCAAGGCAAGGCCCAGCCAGCCCAAATCCGCCAACTGCTTCCACAGCGCCGGCGGGTAGCCTACGGGGTCCTTCTCCATCTGGCGAACCAAGCTAGGAGGGCTTTCCTTCTCAAGGAATTCCCTCGCTAGGTTCTTAAGCATCTCCTCTTCTTCGGACAGCAGGATATCCAATCTGGGTTCCTTTCTAGTCGTTCAGACTGAGTGTTCTCACCGGTGAATTGGGTTGCCTGACAGGGGAATCCCCCCGAGTGCCGGTTGGGGGATTCCATCGTGGCAGAATGTTAGCCGCGCGGCATCCCCAGGCCGCGGCGGGCTACCTGGTCGCGCATGATCTGGGTGCTGCCGTGGTTGATACCAGACTGGAACGCACCCAGCAGGTTATGGGCGTACAACCCGCTTTGGATGTTGTTGGGCGAGGTATTCAGTAACTGGCCGTAAGCGCCCAGCATCTGCACGATGGACTCGGTGCTCTTGACGCCGTGCTCAGGGGCCCATACCTTCTCGGCAGAGCCTTCGTAAGTGAAGTCCCCGCCGCGTTCCACTATTGACATGCTGCGCAGCGTCATGAGGCGGCACACCTGGGCCTCGGCCCACAACTCAGCGATGCGCTCGCGGATGGCCTCGTTCTCCTTAATGTCGTAATCGCCCAGCTTGTTGTCCTTGGACCAGTTGATGATGTCTTCGTTACGGCGGACGCTCATGAGGTAACGGCCAGCGCCGACGCGGTCCAGGTTCAGGCCCATAGCGCCTACGTACCAGCCCATGTTCTTCTCGCCAAGCAAGGCGCTCTTGGGGACGCGCACGTCCTCAAAGAAGGTCTCGTTGGTGCGACGGGTGCCGTAGGTGGTGCCGGTCGGAGCTTTGGGGTCGTTTTGGATACTCCACAGCGGGCGAACGGTGATGCCCGGGGTGTCCATGGGGAAGATAAGGATAGAAATGCCGCGATGCTTGGGGGCGTCGGGGTCCGTACGGACCATCATGTAGATGTGGGTAGACATATGGGCGGAGGAGGTGAATATCTTCTGGCCGTTGACCACAAAGAAGTCGCCATCTTCAACGGCGCGGCACTGCAAAGAAGCCAGGTCTGCGCCGCCGGAAGGCTCGGTAAAGCCCAGAGCGAAGGAGTACTCACCTTTGATGAGCTTGGGAATGTAGTAGTTCTTCTGCTCGTCGGTGCCTGCGGCCATGATGGCAGGGGCGCCGCTCCCGCCGCCGCCAACGCCGATACCTACGCGGGAGAACTCCTCTTCCACGATGTACTGGGTCAGGCGGTCCTTGCCCTGCCCGCCATATTCCTTGGGCCAGGTAATGCCCAGCCAGCCCTTGTCGTCAATCTTCTTCCGAAGGGCGGTGGCTTGGGGGCCACGCACGCCGCGCTTCTGCTCTCCGCTCAGCGGGACCCAGCCCTCATCCATTTCCTCAATCACTTCATCGGTGACATTGCCAGCGATGAACTTGCGGACCTCCGCGCGGAGGGTTTCTTGTTCCTTTGACCAGCCAAAGTCCATAGCGCACCTCGCTCCCTGTGCTAGACGACTCCACCTCAGAGTTAGAACCTTTGCACTAAAGTAGGCTTTCCACACAGCCCACACCGCCGCTATTCTGCTACCCAATTTTCGCCCTGTCAAGGGGTTGTACGGTTCAGTGTCTTTCGGTGTTTTGGCTGGATACCGCATTCTGAAGAGCCCAGCGTCTACGGCATTAAGGTGACAATTGGACGTGGGCAGTCCCGATACATCGGGATGCCCCTACGGGACGGTTCTCCCACAGACGTGGGGAGCACCGCAGTACCCTGAGGCCGTGCAAGCGGAGTAAACTGTGGGTTGAGCAACAAAAAAGACAGGCATTGTGCCTGCCTCTGACCGCCTCACGTACTGGAGGCGACGGGCGGATTCGAACCGCCGAATAGGGGTTTTGCAGACCCCCGCCTTGGACCACTTGGCTACGTCGCCCGGAGAGCAAACTGATTGGTGCCGAGGAAGAGACTTGAACTCTTACGAGCCGAAGCTCACGGCCCCCTCAAGACCGCGTGTCTGCCAATTCCACCACCTCGGCGCTGTCCTGCGGAGGAGATTGTTGGCAGGGGCGCGAGGACTCGAACCCCGAACCTGCGGTTTTGGAGACCGCTGCTCTACCAGTTGAGCTACACCCCTACGTACACTCACCACCTCCCCTAGCCTACTGTAGCATCCACCTACCACCCCGTCAAGGCAAAAGAACTTGGCTGCAATGAGGAGTCCCCCTTCGCAGGGGCGCAGGGGACGCCACCGCACCCTAAAGGGTGCGGCTTGATGTCCGAATAGTCGGGATTCACGGGGCGGTACAGCATTCCGAAGCAAACAGAACCGCGCAGGTCTACTTCTTGACTACCGCTTCAGCAGGCTCTTCGGGACCGAGCAGCTCATTAAAGCCGGTCTCAATCTGACCACGTTCGTTTTTGTTGAACCAGGCAAAGAAGATGACGGTCATGAACACGAGGTAGTACATGGTCCCAGGAATCTTCATAATGAGGCCGGCAATCTGCTGGTCCTCCACAGGATTCATCCCCCAAATGGGCGGCACGTGGGCATACCAGGTATACAGAATGCTGGACGAGAAGGTTATGGCGGCACCAATAAAACCCATGGGCAGGGAGAGCACGAAGAGGTACAACATTTGCATGGGGTAGCTCGCCCGCGGGATCTCCGGCGATGGGCTGTACACGGGCCACCAGGAGATCACTCCTGCCGCCAAGAACATCAGGTGCTCGGCGACGTGGAAGCCGTGGACTTGAAGAGCCAGGTCGTAGAGCGCTGGGAAATGCCACACACCGATGACGGCGTTGAGCAGGAGAAAAGCAGCAATGGGATGGGTGATGACGCGCGCCGTTTTGACTACCCAGGTATTGCGGAACAGGGGACGCAGCAGCCAGCAAGGCACGCCCACCAGCAGCATGGGCGGCGCGACGAGCACCAGCAACAGGTGCTGCACCATGTGGGCGCTGAACAGATAAGAGTCGGCTAGTTCGTGCAGGGCGGAAGTCAGGGCAACGTATGTGACTACGACGCCGGCGGTGAACCAGACCACCTTCTTGGTTTCCACCTCCTGTGCCCACCCATATCGCCTTCGCAACGGGCCCACGCCCCACAGGTAAAGGCATTCCAGCAGGAACAAGCCCACGATGATATCTGGGTGAAAATGCCAGTAGAACCAGGGGAAAGACGCTCCTTGCCCGCTCATACCACGCCCCCAGCAGTCCTAAGTTTTGCGACCCGACCTTGCCATGAGCGTTGCGCCTACCAGGATTGTCAGCGCCAAGGCCAAGGCGCCAACCACCGCGAACGGCTCTTTCACCCCGCCGATCTCCTCTTGCATATCGGCAAGGGCCAGCAGGAACTCCCCAATGCCCACAATTAGTCCAATGGTCAGCAATACCACCACCACAGGCACCCAGAGAGCGGAAAATACACGGTCTTGCATAGGTTCACTTCCAGTTCTAGTACCTAGTTGCGAAAATCCCCGATACACCTGCTTAGCTGGAGACCGTTCGTGCTGAGTCGGTCGAAGCACGAACAGGGCCGCCCTTCTACAAGCTCAGGGCGAACGGATTACCTAACGGCTAATTGCGACACTTGGTACTAGCAGGGCGCTGAAATACACTTCCGCCATGCCCCCCGGCCCCTTCCAGTCAGGAAGGAGGATGAATTCCATATCTGAGGGGCTTCGCCCCTCAGCACTCCCTTTTTGCCGCAGTCCTAGGCAAAGAACACTCCAAACAGAGTCATCAGGGCGATCAGCACTGCCGAGGCAAGCAGCAGGCCGCCCACAAACAAGGCGGAAAACAGCTTGTGGTCAAACCGAAGGTGCATGAAGAACATAGCCACCAGGGCGAATTTCACCGCAGAGAGCGCCATGAGTAGTGCGATGAGAAACCCGCCGCCGGCAACCACGTACACTACGCCAACCTCTACGAGCGTTATTACCGAGAGGATAACAGCGATGGCGACATACTTCGCCGGCGTGGGATGACCCTGCTCATGTTTTTGCATAATGGCTGCCATAGAAGTCCTCCTTATCCGAGCCTTGCCCGGAAAGTACCTCAAAAGTCCTCTTCGGCCTGCCTCTTAGCCCCTTCGTCTTGGGGGGGGGTGTTTCTTCCCGATTCCATCGGGACAGACCCCCGGCGGGAACTCACGTTCCCTGCACCCATTCGCTTCACTCAGGCAGGCTCTTCCTGGGTTTTCGCGAAAGCCCCTACCCGACGATGTTGGGAGCTTCCACCAGATAGACGACGGTGAAGATCACGATCCAAACGATGTCCACAAAATGCCAGTACAGGCCGGCCAGCTCAATGTTCAGGTGCTGCTTGGGCGTAACCTTATTCCGCACCGCCTGCACCCAGAAGGACAACAGAATGACAACGCCGACGGCGACGTGGAGGCCGTGGAAACCGGTCAGCGTGAAGAAACTCGTTCCAAAAAGGTTGGTCTTCAGCGTGAGGCCGTGATGCACGAAGAATGAGAACTCAAAGAATTGGCCTCCCAGGAATATCGTGCCCAACAGCGCGGTGGCCAGCAGCCATATCTTGAGACCCCGAAGGTCTCCACGCTGGACAGCAGCCAGCGCCAGCACCATGGTCAAGCTGCTCATGAGCAGCACAAAGGCGCTCACCGAGGTGTAGGGGATGTTGAACACCTCGTGAGGGTACGGGCCGACCAGGCTTTTGCCGTGGTACAGCAGATAGGTGGCTACCAGCGAGCCAAAAAAGAGGCAGTCCGACCCAAGAAAGGCCCACATGAGGACCTTCCGGTTGTCCAGCCCGGTGGTGGTTTCCAAATGTTCCGCGTGCGCGCTTGCCGCTGCCATGAACTGTAAGCTCCTGTCGTTGCCGTGGTCTTGCCCTAAAAGTTCTTTCCGGCCTTGCCCCCTGTCCCCTCGCCTCCGGCGGGGGGAAGAAATAGTATCTTCCCGATTCCATCGGGACAGACCCCCGACAGGAAACGCAGTTTCCTGTACCTTCCTGACTTCTGAGGCAACGCTCGTTGCCGATTACTCTTCCGGGCCGGCAGGCTCAAAGGCCCAGCCATAAGCGCCGAAGAAAAGGACAATCAAGCCAACCACTCCGATACCGGCCGCTACAGGGGTATTGGTCCGGAATAGGGACATGCCCGCGCCCATGATGCCCAGTCCAGCCGCGGTGATGATGGGGAAATAGGATAGCCCGGGCAGGTGGATCGCGTGTGTATCTTCATGGCCTTGCCCGTGGCTTGCCTCTGCCGGGTGTGCACCGCCGCCACGGATGGGAACGGCCCGCCCATCGGGTCCTTCCGTGTATTTGCGATGCCAGAAATCGTCCCTGGCATGGACTTGAGGGATTTCCCGAAAGTTGTACAGCGGGGGTGGAGAAGGGATGCTCCACTCCAGAGTGCGGCCATCCCAGGGGTCTGCCGGCGCGTCCTGGGGCTTGCGCATGGTCGTTATCACGTTCCAGAGGAAGACCAGCATACCTATGGCAATGGAATAAGAGCCAAATGTGGAAACCAGGTTCCACAGATCCCAACCCATGTTGGCCTCATAGGTGTAGATACGCCGGGGCATGCCGTCCATTCCCAGCCAGTGCATTGGCCCAAACGCGATGTTCATGCCGATGAACATCAAGGCAAAGTGGAGCTTACCCAACCCGTCACTCAACGTCCGCCCCATGAACTTGGGGAACCAGTAGTAGACACCGGTGAACAGCCCGAAAATAGCGCCGCCGAACAGCACGTAGTGAATGTGTGCCACGATGTAGTAGGTGTCCTGCTGTTGCGCGTCCGATGGCGGTGACGCGTGAGAAACGCCGCTTAACCCGCCGACGATGAACAGGGCGATGAACCCGATGGCGAAGAGCATGGGAGTCTTGAACTCCAACGACCCTCCCCACATGGTGCTGATCCAGTTGAAAATCTTCACGCCGGTGGGCACAGCGATGAGCATCGTCGTAATAGCAAAGGTCGCGTTTGCTACGCTTCCCAGGCCGACGGTGAACATGTGATGGCTCCACACGCCCCAACCCATGACGCCGATAAACAAGCCGGAGAATACCACAACGGGATACCCGAAGAGCGGCTTCTTGGAGAACGTGGGCAACACTTCGGAAACAATGCCCATAGCAGGAAGGATCAAGATATAGACTTCGGGATGGCCGAACACCCAGAAGAGGTGCTGCCACAGGATGGGGTCTCCGCCGGCGGCAGGGTTGAAGAAGTTGGTCTGGAGGAAGCGGTCAAAACCCAACTCAATCAACGCGATGGTAATGACCGGCATTGCCGTGATCAGCAGCACCGACGTCACCAGGGTCATCCAGGTGAACACGGGCATACGCATAAGGGTCATGCCCGGGGCGCGCATGTTAAGAATGGTAACGACGAAGTTCAATGCGCCGGCCACGGAAGAGGTGCCCATTACCAGCAGGCCAAGGACATAGAAGTCCATGCCGCGACCCGGAGAGAACGTTGTTGTCGTCAAAGGCGCGTAAGCAAACCAGCCGTCGCCCGCGGCCCCGCCAAAGAACCATCCGGCGTTGAGCAGGAGGCCGCCAAAGAGGAATATCCAATAGCTAAGGGCATTTAGGCGGGGGAAGGCAACGTCGCGAGCGCCGATCTGCAAGGGGATCACCAGATTAAAAAAGGCAACGCCCATCGGCATGATCGCCAAGAAGATCATGGTCAGCGCATGCATAGTAAAGAGCTGATTGTAAAGCTCCGGGCTTACTACTGTGTTCCCAGGCCGCATCAACTGGGTCCGCAGCGTCAGCGCCTCAAGACCACCGATGAGGAAGAAGAAGATTGCGGTGCCGCCGTACAGCAAGCCTATGCGCTTGTGGTCTACGGTAACTATCCAACTCCAAAAGCCGGTGTAGGTTGTTGGCCGGCGCAAGAACCCAGGCAATGCGCCCGTTGCTGTAGCCATTAACTGCCTCCGTTGGTGCGGTTCACTGGGCCAAGAATGGCCCAGGCCCCTGCCACCAAGCTATTTCAGACTATTCAGATACGCTACCAAGGCATTGATATCCGCATCGCTCAACGCCATGCTGGGATTGTGGTACGCCCCAGCAAGCTCTTGCATACGGTTGCCGGGCTTCACCGTCTCGGGGTCCTTTAGCCATTTGCGTAGATTCTCGTCGGTGCGGTCAAGCAGGCCAGCAGCAAAGGTTGAGCGAGTCGCAAAGTGGGTCAAGTTCGGCGCAGGGAACTGGGGATTCCCTTTCAGGAATGAGGCCATCCGCGTTGCCTGGGCAGCCAGCGCATCCTGCCCGGTTGCCGTGTGGCACACCGTACAGCCTTTTATGCCAAAGACGCTGGACATTGGGACAGCGGCAGGCGTTTTTTGCCCTGCCACCCATAGGTCAAAGTCCGACTGGCTCTCGGCGATAACCCGAAACCGCATCTGGGCGTGGGCCAGCCCGCACAACTCAGCGCACTGGCCGTAGTACTCGCCGGGTTTGTCCGCCTGGAACCACATGCGGTTGGTACGCGTGGGGATAACGTCTGTTTTGCCCGCGAGCTTGGGAATCCAGAAGCTGTGGATCACGTCATCGGACTGCAGTTCAATGGCAACCGGCTTTCCCACGGGAACGTGCAACTCGTTCGCCGTGGTAATGCCGTACTGCGTGTAATCAAACTCCCACCACCACTGGTGTCCAACCACCTTCACCTCAACCCTTTCGCCCGGGGGAGGGTCAGCCTGGGCAAAAATAGTGGTCACGGTGGGTACTGCAATGACTGCGAGTATTACCACGGGGAGGATGGTCCAGCCGATTTCCAGAGGGGTGCTGCCGTGAGTCTGCTTGGGAAGGGGCTGGCCCGGCTTTCTCCGGTAGCGAAAGAGGGCAAGAACCAAGACACCCTCAACCACGACGAACACAACGGCTGCGGTCCAGAATATGAGTTTGAACAGGTCCAACTGCCGGCCGGCCACGGGACCGGCAGGATCAAAGGTGGACTGGCTGTGGGAAGGGAAGCAGCCGGTCAGGAGGACGGCGGCAAGGAAAAGGGACGCCAAAAGAAGCAACCGCCAGGGGATGCGCCAGTTGTAAGCGACCATGACGCCTCGGCTACAAATAAGATACTCAGGGGTACCAGCATAGTACAAACGCACCAATGCCAATAACGCCTCAAACGAGAGTCTATTTATAGCAGAAGCTACGAAGCGGCGTCAAGGGATTCTTGGTGCGTTCACACCAATTACGGGAAAATACCTTCACTCAAAATGCGCCATGAAGCCCCCTATGCTATAGTTGATTTGTTACCTGTTGAGTCATAGTTCCGGCGGGCCGGCCACGGGCGCACGACGCCTGCGTTTGCCGGTTGCAAAGACAATCCACTACGCGGGGCTGGCACAATCCATGATGGCGACTCCCAAAGAAATCAACCACCCCAAACAAATCAGCCGGCCCTTCCTCAGCCTCCTGATTGCCGCTGCTGTCGCCGTATTCATCCTCGTTACCATCGGCGGGACGGTGCGTGTGACGGGATCCGGCCTGGGTTGCCCGGACTGGCCGTTGTGCCACGGGCGCATCATACCGCCGTTCCAGTTCAATACCCTTGTGGAGTACACCCACCGACTGGCTGCCAGCCTGACCACGCCCCTTATCCTCATGGCAGGGGCCATAGGCTGGTGGCGCTACCGTGGTTATCCTCTTATCACCGTGCCGCTCACGGCTGCAATGGTGTTGCTGGGCGTAGAAGTCGTTCTTGGCGGCATCACTGTGCTGACCGAGTTGCCGCCGGCCATCGTGACCGTACACCTGGCTACTGCTGAGTCCATCTTTGCCCTACTGCTTGCCACGCTGGTGTGGTACTGGCAAGCCCCAGCGAAACAGTCGCAAATCACGCTTCAGACCGCTCTGAACTTGCGTGAGTGGGCGGCGTGGGGAGCGGCGAGCGTCATGGTCATCCTGCTTTCCGGCTCGTACATCGTGGGGCAAGGCGCGGGAACCGTGTGCGCCGGCTGGCCTTTCTGCGACGGCGGGATTTCCCCAAGGCTTTCCATCCAATGGCTGCACATGGCCCACCGAGTGCTGGCAGCCCTGGGAGGCCTCTTGGCCCTGTGGGTTGGCTTCAAGGCCATGCGCTCCAATGGGGCCTCGCCCGTTATCCGGTGGCTTGGCGCAAGCGTCATAGCACTGGCCGTAATCCAGACGCTGGTGGGAGCCGCCAATCCTTGGACGGGTTTCTCCCAGCTTGCGCGCATTGCCCACCTGAGTTTGGCCACGGCCTTGTGGGGGGCCAACGTGGTGCTGTTGGCGTCGGTATGGCGGCCTCAGGCCAAGGCCGGGGCAGGGGGCGCGGGCCTGTTCAGCCTCATCGCCGACTTCCTTGCCCTCACCAAGCCCCTCATCATCATGTTGCTGCTTGTGACCGCTCTTGGGGGCATGTTCCTGGCTGCCCAAGGGACGCCGCCCGCCTCCACTATATTCTTTGTGCTCTTCGGCGGGTCGCTGGGGGCCGGCGGGGCCAACGCCATCAATCATTTCCTGGACCGGGATATTGACCAGTCCATGTCCCGCACCCGGGTGCGCCCTATTCCGGGACAGCGCATCTCACCTACGATTGCCCTGCTGTTCGGCATCGTGCTCAACATCATCGCCTTTGCAGTGCTTGCCACGTGGGTCAACCTGCTCAGCGCAGTCCTCACCCTATGCGCCACCCTTTTCTATGTGTTCATCTACACCATGTGGCTCAAACGCACGACGGTACAGAACATCGTCATCGGCGGCGCAGCGGGGGCCTTCCCGCCCCTGGTGGGTTGGGCCGCGGTCACCGGCAGCCTGGCGTTGCCCGCCTGGTATCTCTTTGCCATCGTCTTTTTCTGGACGCCGCCCCACTTCTGGGCGCTGTCCATCATGATCCAGAACGACTACGCCAAGGCCAACATCCCCATGATGCCTGTGGTGCGTGGCGTGCCTGAGACCGCCAGGCAAATCCTGCTGCACAGCGTCATCCTGGTCACGCTGACCATTCTCTTTATTACCGTGCAACCCGTTGGCACACTGTACATTCTGGGCGCTGTCCTGCTAGGAGCCTACTTCCTGTACCTGGCATGGCGGCTGTTCCGCAATCCCGGCATCCCTGCGGCGCGACGCCTGTACCTCTTCTCCCTGCTGTACTTGACCTCCCTGTTCCTGCTGGCAATGCTGGGCGCTGTGTTCGGGATATGAGACACGCTGGTCTAAAGACGACCGCCGTTTCGTTGCTCCTTCTCCTGGCCTTACTCTTGCCGGCGTGCGGCGGCTCGCCCCCGAAGTTCCAGGGCACAGTCATTGAGCCGCCTATCCAGGCAACGCCCTTCCGACTGCAAGACCAGACGGGAGAGACCGTGTCCCTCTCCGATTTCTCCGGCAAAATCCTGGCCCTGACGTTCCTCTACACCAACTGCCCTGACGTTTGCCCGCTGACCACCGAGTCCCTGCGCAAGGTCTACGCCAGCCTTGGCGCCAAGGCGGCAAGGGTAGCCTTTGTGGCAATTACTGTGGACCCGACCAGGGACACGGTGCAGCAGATTTACAACTACTCCAAACAAAAGGACATGCTGGACAAATGGCATTTCCTCACCGGCAGCTATGATGAGCTATCGCCCGTGTGGCAAGGCTACTTTGTGGCGGCAGACCCCTACGTTGAAACCCAGGGCGGCGCGACGGATATGTTGAGCCAGGAAGTGCTGGCAGCGCAGGCGCAGCAAAGCAACCTGCAATCCTATCTTGTGGCACACCAGTCGCCGGTCTATCTGATAGACGGCAAAGGGCAAATCCGCGTGCTCCACTCCGACGTGACACTGGATGCGCAGCCGCTTATTGCGGACATACGGACGATGCTGCGTTGACCCCAAACGTGAGACAAACCGTGCTACTATGAGCGTGAGTAGGGAGGCTGACGTATGACGACTACAACGACACTGATCACCGCAGAACAACTCATGCAAATGCCAGAGAACGGCAAACGGCTTGAACTGGTGAAGGGAGAACTGGTAGACATGCCACCCGCCGGATACGCTTACGGTCGCGTCGCTTCCAGAATTGACCGTGGAATCGGTAACTACGTCGAACAGTATGACCTTGGCGAAGTGGTCATTTCAGAGGCTAGTTTTAGGATTGCCCAAAACCCAGACACCGTTCGTGTCCCTGACATTGCATTCCTGTGCAAAGAGCATGTGCCTCACGGCCCCGCGCCCCAAGGATTCATAGACCAAGCCCCTGACCTGGTAGTAGAAGTAGCGTCCCCTACTGATAGCGCTTCCTCTTTTCAAGCAAAGCTGGAGCAGTGGCTGGCTGCTGGAGTCCAATTAGTTTGGGTTGCCTACCCGAATACCAAATCAGTCGTCGTGTATAACGCCCAGCGTGAGGGAAAGCTGCTGCGCGCCGAAGACATGCTCACCGGCGATCCCGTCCTCCCCGGCTTCTCCTGCAAGGTCAGCGAGATTTTCAACTGAACCGGAACACCCGCACCGCGAAGATGGACGATAGCACGATCCATCCAACCAGAATCGCCAGCTCCGTGGGATAGTCCCAGAAGGGCTTGGCGTCCAACGCTACGCCCCGCATTGCAACCAGCAACGGCGATAGCGGCAGAAACTCCACCGCTTTCGCCAGCACGCCAGGCAAATTGGACGTGGGGAAAAACGTGCCTGAAAGGAACATCATGGGCATGGAGACGGCGTTGGCCATGCCGTCGGCAGCGCGCACATTGACGGCAAGCGCGCCAACGACAAACCCGATGTTCAAGAACACCACGTTGGCAATGACCACCAGCAGCAGCACGTGCAGGATGTTGCCGTAGACGTGGCCGTGGAAGAACATGACGCCCACCGCCATGATGATGAGGGCCTGCACCACCGACAGCACCAGGAACGCCATGATCTGCGAGGCGAAGAAGGTGCTCACCCTCAGCGGCGTTGCCAGCATCCTCTTGAGAATCTTCTGCTCCCGGTACAGCGCAATCGTCGCCGCCAGGCCGATGATGGAATAGGTCATGACCCCCATGCCCACAAAGCCGGGCAGCACGAAGTCAAAGTAGGTCAGTTTCTTGGCTTGCACGCCCTCTGGCTGGAGTTGGACGAGGGTGGGCGAGTGGGTAAGCTCGGTATTGGTGTCGTTTATGAACTGCTGGATGACGCCGACGATAATGGCCGAGGTCTCTGTGCTGCGGTCGTAGAGGAGAACGATGTTGGCGGGCCGGCCCGACGCTGCGCTGGCGACTTGGGCGGCTAAATCCGCAGGAATCACCAGCAAATACCCGGCGTTGCCGTTCTTCACGTCGTCGCGGGCCTTGGTTTCGTCTTCCCGCGCTTGTACATCAAAGGTCGGTACGTTGGAGAGGTTTTGGACCAGCGCCGTGGACAGAGAGTCCCCGGCGTGGTCCACCACCAGCAGATTGACGGTGGGCGCTTGGTCCAGCCGGAACAGCCCAAAGATGGTCACGAAGATCAATGGGAAGACGAGCGCCCAGAATAGGGCCTGCCTGTTCCGCGTGATCATCCTGAGGTTTGCAGCGAACAAGGAAAGAAGCATCGCAGTGTCCTAACTAGGTGGAAATACACGCCGGCGAATAAGCAAGGACGGGCTTGTGCAGGTTCTGCTTGCTTAGACGTAACCGCACCCTGAAGGGTGCGGCTTCTAGCCACCCCGTTCACGGGGCAGTACAGCCCGAAACAAACAGGACCTCCGCACAGACGCGCAGCCCACGCAACACCCGCCCCTCTCCTACCCTTTTGTACCTACCATCTTACCACTTCAGGTTCAGGCAGTCCCAGTCGTGGGGGCTGTCGCTTCCTCCTTAGAAGGCATCGTCGCAGCCAGCCCAAGGAACGCGCTGGCGAGACCCATCACCCCAGCAACCAGGAAGCCCAGATCAAAGCTGCCGGTAACGTCAAATACGAATGCGATGAACAGCGGCCCCACAAGGCTTGATGCGATCAGGAAGGGGCGGGTCGCTCCTTGAATGGCGCCGGCGTGGTCGCGGCCAAAGTAGTTGGCGAAGGCCATGGGCTGCAACACCTGGAACCCTCCGCCCAGCACGCTCAGCACTATCACGCTGACCACGTTCACGGGAAAGGGCAAGAGCAGGCAAAGAGAAGTCAAGGCGCGGGCGAAGAATCCCGCAGCCAGGCACCAGTTCATGGGAAAGTGGTCAACCGCCCAGCCCCAGACGAGGCGTGACATGGTAGAGGCGCCCAGCCGCGCGCTTACGACGTATCCAGCGGCTGTGACCGCCATACCTTCCTGCTGTGTGAGAAAGGGGACAAGGCTATAGACGGTGACGGTTGCAGAGAGGTTCACCAAGTTAAGGCCGATGATCAATATCCACATGGTCCTGGTGCGCATGGCCTCTTTGACAGTCCATGAGACGTCGGTGCCGGCGTAGCGACGTTTTTTTACCGGGTGGGCACCGGCGATAGGCCGCGTCCCATCAAGGTCGCCATCGGGTTTCAGGCCCAGGTCCTCAGGCTGCTTGCGCACCATGAGGAGCACAACTGGAATCGTCACGACGAGCACGAAGATGCCCAGGACCATCCAGGCACTTCGCCAGCCGTAGGAAGCAATAAGTATTCCAACAATCGGCGCCATGACCACGCCGCCAAGGGTGGTGCCCATGGAGGAAATGGCCATGGCCCGCCCCCGCAGCCTGGTGAACCACTTGGTGACGAGGACGGGGCCGGTGAACCCGCCCATCTCTGCCAGCCCTAGCGCGCCCACCAGTCCATAGAGGACCCAGAACTGCCATATCTCCTGGATCCGTGTCAGCAATATCAGCCCCAGCCCCGCAGCAATTGCCCCAAACAGCATCACCGGACGCGCGCCAAGGCGGTCAAGGACCTTCCCCAGGTATGGGGCGACGCCGGCGTTCGCCAGCGTCTGGGCCGTCAACGCGCCGGTCAGCATGGTAAGCGACCAGCCCATGTCTTCGGTCATGGCTTTGAAGAAGAGGGGTGTGACGAAGGTCCCTACCCCGGATGCAACGAACTCAGCTATGAAGATGGCGACGACAATGATCCACCCGTAAAAGAAGGGCACGCGCCATAGTCCCAACAACCGGATATTCGGGCGCTGGGGGGATGGGGGAGACGACGCCGAGTTTGCCGCTGCGGCTTCACCGGCCTTGTGTTCAGGATTGGGCTGAGACGATGAAAGCGACACGTTCACCCCTTGGCTCGGAGGTTCATCCCTGGAGCGAGACGTAGATGGACAAAGCGCACCCTTTGCGGCTTGCGGTACGTGAGCGATTATGGAGCGTGGGCATTGGGCCAGGCGCGGAAGTCGTTTTCCTCAACGCTGGCTTCAACGGGTGTCGGATAGCGTCTATCTACGGCGTCCAAGAATGGGGCAATTCTACCACTCAGAGGGGGAGAGTCAAGCAGGTGGGGCGACCAACAACACCACACCCTAAAGGGTGCGGCTTGATGTCCCGATTAGTCGGGATTCACAGGGAGGTACACCATCCCGAAGCAAGCGGAGACGGCTCATTAATCCCGTAGCTGGCGCCCGGTGATCGCCAGGAACACGTCTTCCAGGTTCGCGGGCACGACCTCTAGGTGGGTCAACTGGATGCCTCTGCCGTTGGCCCAGGACAGCAGGGCTTGCAGTGTGCGCACCGCATCGGCGGAGCGCAGGCGGCACACGCCGTCGGCGTCAAAGGCCACGCCCTTCACCGCGTCAAGGCCCGCCAGTGTGTCCTGAGGCAGCGGGCCGTTAGCCGTCGCCTTGACCTCGTAGGGAACGGGCAAGGCACGGACCAGGTTGTTCGGCGTGTCCAGAGCGATGATCTTGCCCCTGTCCATGATGGCCACCCGCTGGCACAGCAGTTGCGCCTCCTCCATGTAATGGGTGGTCAGGACAATGGTGCGGCCCTCGTGATGGATAGACTGGATGAAGTCCCACAGGTTGCGTCGCGCCTGGGGGTCCAAGCCCGTGGTCGGTTCGTCCAGAAACACCACCTCCGGGTCATTGACCAGGGCGGCGGCGATGGTGAACCGCTGCTTCTGCCCGCCGGAGAGCTTGCCCACCGTGGACTTAGCCTTGTCGGTCAGGCCAACTTTGGCCAGGAGGTCTCCTGGCGGCAGGTGCTTGGGATAGAAGCGCCCGAAGAGGTCAAGGATTTCGTTGAGGGTCAGGTACTCAAAGTAGGCGGAGGCCTGGAGCTGCACGCCGATGCGCTCCTTCAGCCGCTCACGCTCCTTGTGGGTGTCCAGGCCCATCACCAGCGTCCGGCCCGCTGTCGGCTCCTGGAGGCCCTCTATGATTTCCAGCGTGGTGGTCTTGCCTGCGCCGTTGGGGCCGAGGATGCCGAAGATTTCGCCCTGGTGTACCCCAAAGGAGACGCCGTTCACAGCGATGAAGTTGCCGAATCTCTTCACCAGGTTTTCTACTTCAATGGCTTCTGTCATAGCTCAACTGGCCTGCGTCCTGCTGTCTTCCTGTTGTACGATCCCCTGCTGGTGAGATGGAGGAGGACCCACGCACTTTTGTGGGGGCACGATTTGACTCAAGGAGGTATCCCGATAAGATCGGGAAGCTAACCCACCCACGTAGGAGCACGATATATCGTGCTACGAATCAGCATTTGTCTTATTCTAGTCCTGTAGCTAGAGAATTGGTATGGATTCTGTGCCGTGAGTTCTGTTTGCTTCGGGATGGTTATGATGTGTCCTGGCACTAAAGTGCCAGGTTCAGCCTGGGTTAACCCCCGACTTTAGTCGGGGCATTGAACGACACGCGAAAGCAAACAGAACCGCGCCGTGTCAACCCTTGAAAGGAGCAAGCACGTCCCGTGCAGCCCCGTAGTCCCGGCGACCGCTGCGCAGGATGGGCGGCACCAGGTAGATGGCGCGCAGGCCTTCCGCCAGGAACGCCCGCAGCAGCTCCTCGGCGATGTCTGCGCCCGGCCTACCCTGCTCCAGGTCTCGCCGGACCCACTCCGGCGGCTGGCCGAAGAGGATCCCGTCCTTTGCAGGAACCGGCAGGCCGTAGAAGATAGGCTTCGGAAAGGGACTGCCGGTCTGCCTTTGGTACGTATCATGGAACCGGCCGGCGACGACGACGTCCCAGAAGGTCTGGGACAGGAAGAAGTCTGCGCCGGACTCTACCTTACGGGCAGCACGGCGCGCCTCTTCATCCAGACCTTTGCTGAAGTCCACCACCGCGCCGACGCAGAAAGCGGTAGGGGCGCGCAGCTTGCCTCCTCGGAAGTCTTCGCCACGGTTCAAGCGCTGGATGTCGCGGATAAGCTCTGCCGGCTGGTAGTCGTTGACGCCCTTGACGGCTTCTCGTTCTTTTTCGGTGAAGCCATCGCCCTGGAGCACCACCACGTTTTCCAGGCCCAGCAACTGCGCTCCCAGCAGGTGGTTCTGGATAGCCAACCGGTTCATGTCCCGGCAGGCGAGGTTGAAGATGACGCCCTGACCAGCTATGCCACCCCCTGAAGGGGGTGGCTTCCTCTCCCCAAAAGGGGGCGGCTTGGCATCTCCGCCACGCGCCAGCAGGTGGGCGATGACGGTGGAGTCCACGCGCACGGACTTGCCGGGGCTGTAGGCAACGCACAGGAAGTCCGCGCCGATGTCCTTGGCCTGGGCGACCGTGGACAGGTCTGCGCCGCGCGGCGGTGAGAAGTCGCAGACGAAGACGGGGCGGTCACCAGCCAGGGAAAGTGTTTGGGTGACAGTGGTCATTCTGACCCCTCATTCCTTCGTTTCACTCAGGACAGGCTCTATATTGCATCCTCTACTCACCTTGTAGGATATGGTTGGCTAAAGGGATTCCGTTTGCTTGGGATATGCCCTGGCGCTAAAGTGCCAGGTTCAGATTCGGTAAACCCCCGACTTTAGTCGGGGGATTGAACAACACGCGAAAGCAATCAGAACCGATGAAGGCCCCACGTTGACAACCCTGGCGTTCGCCACGAAGATGGAGGACGTACCTCACTATCCCACGATGCCCTTTCTTTGGGCAAGGAGACACCATGAAAGCAGTGCAGATCACACAGACCGGCGGGCCGGAGGTCTTGAAGTACGTTGACGTGCCGGACCCAACGCTAGGCCCAGGCCAGGCCCTCATAGACGTGAAGTCCATCGGAGTGAACTTCATGGACATCTACAACCGCTCGGGCATGTACCGGGTGAACCTGCCGCTCATTCTTGGCGGAGAGGGCGCAGGCATTGTGGCGCAGGTAGGCGCGGGCGTTACGGACATCCGGGCGGGCGACCGCGTGGCGTGGGCCAGCGGCGGGTCGTCCTACGCGGAGAAGGTGGTGAACCAGGCGGACCGGCTGGTGAAGCTGCCGCCCAACGTGAGCTTTGACCTGGGGGCCACGGCCATGCTTCAGGGCATGACGGCCCACTACCTGAGCCATGACACCTACCCGCTGAAGCATGGCGACACCTGCCTTGTCCACGCCGCAGCGGGAGGCGTGGGCCAGATACTGGTGCAGCTCGCAAAGCTGCGGGGCGCAACGGTCATCGCAACGGTCTCCACAGAGGACAAGGCCAAGCTGGCGCGGGAGCTTGGCGCAGACCACGTTGTGCTGTACAGCAAGGTGGACTTTGCCGAGGAGGTGAAGCGTATCACCGGCGGCAAGGGCGTGGACGTGGTGTACGACTCCGTGGGCGCGACCACGTTTGACAAGGGCCTGGAAGCACTGAAGCCCAGGGGGTACATGGTGCTGTACGGCCAGTCCAGCGGCCTGCCCAACCCCGTCAGCCCACTGACGCTCCAGGCGAAGTCGCTGTTCTTCACGCGCCCCGGGCTGGGCCACTACACCGCCACGCGGGAGGACCTGGTACGCCGGGCTTCCGCCGTCTTCAGTCTCATCGCCGAGGGGAAGCTGAAGGTGCAGGTGTTCGGCAGGTATGCGCTGAAGGATGCGGCGGAGGCCCACCGCCAGATGGAGCACCGCGAGACGACGGGCAAGCTGCTACTGACGCCGTGACCTAACCCCCTCGCCCCCTTCCCGCGACGGGAAGGGGGATAATGCAGGGGCGCAGCATGCTGCGCCCCTACGGCACCGCTAAACAAGCTGAGGAACGCTATGTGGCGGGCGGCCTTGCAACGATGTACCAGCGTCAAGGCTTCGTTGTTTCTATGCTAAAATCTTAGGGAACGAGGGCAAGGATTTGCCCCGTCCCGAGGGTTTTCATAGAGGAGGAGCGCCATGAAGTGGATTGTTGCAGACCCAGAGCATCTTGGGGGCGCTCCGCGCGTTCGGGACACACGCATCTCTGTTTCCCTCCTGCTGGAATTCCTGGCTTCAGGCATGACCGTTCCTGAAATCGTCAAGGAATACCCCAGCCTGAGCGAAGAAGCTATCAAAGGCGCACTGGCTGAGCTGGCCCGCTCCAGTCTGCTGACGGTCCAATAAAGAAAAGAGACCAAAGGGTCTTTAGCTTGCGCAACAAGAAGAGTGCCTTACCGTTGAGGACTTTCTAATGTTGATGTTGCCAAAGAACGACAGGGAAGAAAGAGCCATCAGCAGGTTTCTGGACTACTACAACCAGACTAACGCGACATCATACGAAATTAGATGCTGGCTTGATAGAGAACCGCGCAGTAAGCACGACCCGCAAGAATCTATTCCAGACTGCCTTTGCGTAGACGCTACAAATGGAAACGAGATGATCATTGAATATACTATGTTGACGGGCGACCATGACCTCAGACTAGCTGAAGGGGCCGAGAAGTTCTTAGCCGATGTCAGAACCGCCGTAAAGTGCCAACTTCCCGGAGTATTCTTACTATACGACTGGAGGGTCAACGCGCTAAGGTTTACGTCTAATAATAGAGGCGAAAAAATTGCCGAACTGTGTCGTGAAATACTTGCAGTTGCGCCTGGACTGGCAGAGGGTCAGGAGGTCCTTCTATCTCAACCTTTCCCAGTGAAGCTGAGGAAAGAAGAAGCCTCCAAGGTGAAGGCTGATAGCGCTCTCATTTGGACTCCTCTTGAGGCTAATTCCAACAGTAGAAACCCGATTGACCAGCAACTTCTGAATGTCCTTGACGAAGGAAACAGAAAATTCGTGAGATATGACTACAAGGCAACAATCCTCCTAATTAACATTTGGGAAACTGGGTTAGATTACGAAGGTCTCAAAAGAATATTCCCCAGAGAAGTAACTCTAAAAGAATACCCCAATATTAAGCACATTTATCTATCTGAAGGCCTGCCGAACCCACTGATCTACCACCTGTACGCACATGAAAGAGAATTTCAATAGAACCTCCCAAGCACTACGTAATGGGTCTCTGTCCTCGGGACTTAACAGTCCGTCAGTAAGTATGGGAAGGGAGAGCCAGGAAAACTTTCCAGAAATGGTCTTTCAACCATCCTTAATGAATGGAGCGGCATGAATGCCATCACCTTGGGACAAGGTTACCAAATGCCTCTGACTACCGCTAAAACAATGCTCTGAAAGCAAGTCCTTGCCATTGCGTGGTTAGGCCTACCTGTAACTCCAGGATGTGCTGCATGGACATTACCTTTGAGAAGATTACCCTGTCCAACGGCCTGGACGTCATCTTCCACCAGGAGCGCTCGTTGCCGGTGGCGTCGGTGAACGTGTGGTACCATGTCGGCTCAAAGGACGAGGAGGCGGGCAAGACGGGGTTCGCCCACCTCTTTGAGCACATCATGTTTGAGGGGACGAAGCACCACAACGAGAGCCACTTCACGCCCCTGCAAAAAGTTGGCGCGGTGCTCAACGGCTCCACAACACCGGACCGCACCAACTACTGGGAGAACGTGCCCGCCAACTACCTGGAGCTTGCCCTGTGGCTGGAAGCGGACCGCATGGGCTTTCTGCTGGACGCTATGGACCAGAAGCGCTTTGACGTGCAGCGGGACGTGGTGAAGAACGAGCGCCGCCAGAGCTACGAGAACCGGCCCTACGGCATGGCCTCTCTCCGCCTGAACGAGGCCGCCTACCCTTCGCCGCACCCGTACCACTGGCCCACTATCGGCTACAACGAAGACCTGGACGCCGCCAAGCTGGACGACGTGCGCGCCTTTTTCCAACGGTACTACACGCCATCCAACGCCAGCCTGTCCATCGCCGGCGACATTGACCTGGAAGAAGCCAAAGACCTGGTGCAGCGCTACTTCGTCGACCTGCCGCCGGGCATACCGCCGGCACGCAACAAGCGCATGGACTCGCCGCTGCAAGGCAAGACCGACGTGACCATGTACGACAAGGTGCTGCTGCCCAGGGTGTACGTCACCTGGCCCACCGTCGCCCGCTTCACGCCGGACGAGGCCCCGCTGAGCCTGCTGTCCGACATCCTGTCCGAGGGTAAAAGCTCACGCCTGCACCGGGTGCTGGTGTACGAAAAGCGCATCGCCCAGAGCGTGGGCGTCTACCACGCCGGCGCGGAGCTTGCCGGGGCCATGCACCTGGAGATCACCGCCGCGCAGGGCCACACGCTGCAAGAGGTGGAAGCCGCCGCCTTGCGTGAGATTGAGCGCTTCCAGCGGGACGGCCCCACGCCCGAGGAGATTGAACGCGGGCGCAACCACATGGAGTGGCAGATGGCGCGGCAGCTCTCCATGATCGGCGGGTTCGGCGGCAGGGCCAACCGCCTCAACACCTTCAACGTTTTCCTGGGCGACCCCGGCCTGTCCAACCGCGACCTGGACCGCTACCTGGCGGTGCAGGCCGGGGATGTGCAGCGCGTCGCCCTGACGTACCTCAACGGCCGCCAGGTGCGCCTGGAGGTGCTGCCGGAGTCGCAGCGCACCAAGGCAACCACGGTGGTGGACCGCACAGTCCAGCCGCCGCCTGCCTCGGTCCACCCCTTCACCCCTCCCCTGCCCCAGCGACAGAAGCTATCCAACGGCCTGGAGGTGCTGCTGGTGGAGAAGCGCGGCGCGCCTCTGGTCTCCTTTGGCCTTGCGCTGCGCACCGGGGGCGTCGCCGACCCGCCGGACAAGCCGGGCCTGGCCGCCTTCACCGCCACCATGCTGCAGGAGGGTACGCCGACACGAACCAGCCAGCAGATCGCCGATCAGTTTGAGCAGATGGGGACGCAGCTTTCCATCAGCACGGGACGGGAGCAGACCCTCATCTTCACGGAGACGCTGGACAAGCACTGGGCAAAGGCGCTGGAGATCATCGCCGACGTGGTGCAGAACCCCACGTACCCGCAGCACGAGTTGGAGCGGGTGCAGCGGGAGCGGTTGACCAGCCTGCGCCGAATGAAGGACGACGCCTCGGCCATCGCCGGTCGCGTGGCCCCGGTGCTGCTGTACGGCCCGGCCAGCGCCTACGGCCATTCCGTCTTCGGGACCGAGGAGTCCTTGGCCGCTATCACCCGCAACGACCTTCTCGCCCACTTCAACGCCAGCTTCGGCCCGCAGCGGGCTACGCTGGTGGTGAGCGGGAACCTGACGATGAACGATGCGGTGCGCGTTGCCCAGGAGTATCTGGGCGACTGGGGAAGCACGGGCCTTACACCTGTCCCCACTAGGGTAGGGATCCCGGAGTTGCGCCCTGCTCCGCCTGCTACTGCGACCATCTACCTGGTGGACAAGCCCGCAGCAGCCCAGTCGGTTATTCGCGCGGGACACGTCACCATACCTCGCAGCCATCCGGACTACCTGCCCCTGCTGCTGATGAACCAGGTCTTGGGTGGGCAGTTCACCGCACGGCTGAACATGAACCTGCGCCAGAACAAGGGGTACAGCTACGGCTACAACTCCTTTGTGGAGTGGCGCACGCTGTCCTCGGCGCTCATGGCCGGTGGCAGCGTGCAGACCGAGGTCACGGCACCGTCGGTGACGGAGACGCTGAAGGAGTTCCGGGACATTAAAGGCGAACGGCCCATTGAGGACGACGAGTTCCAGTCCGCAAAGGACTCCCTGCTGCGCCAGTTGCCTGCTTCCTTTGAGACGCCGGGACAGATTGCCGAACAGCTCATCCGCCTGGTGGAGTTTGACCTGCCCGAAGACTACTTCCGCACCATCGCCGGCCGCATTGAGTCAGTAACGGTGGAGGACGCGCGCCGCGCCGCCCAGCGCTACCTGGACGCGGACCACCTGGCCATTGTTGTCGTGGGCGACAGGGCGCGCGTAGAGGGCGGCCTGCGGGAGCTTGGCCTGCCGGTGAATGTGGTGGATGGAGAGGGGAACGAGACGTGAGAAGTCTCGACGGATCGAACATCCAAGCGCCCTAAGGAGGTATGACCGCGTTCAGCAAACTATCAAAGGCTACGCCTGCATAGGGGGACATGGGGTGCGTGGGCTGGGATTAGGCATTCCATAGCTGAAATTGGACATATTGGACACGGTCAAGCGTGTTTTGGGGATTGCGGAATGGGCAGATGACGGGAATGCTTATTGTGGCTGGCACATAGCAATGTTTTCTTATGACATGTGCCAAATGTTAGCTGCCTTCAAGCGTCAACAATGCAGTTGGTGGTGGTTTTCAAGATTGCATTTGGACAGGCGCGGTGGATGACACTCCGCACCTCCCACTTTACGATTACCCTCTCCCTGGCACCCTTTCAGGAGCGAGGCCATAATTGGGGCTTCCAAAAGGACTACGTTTGTTCGCCACTGACCTTCTACCTCCATGCAAGACCGCAACTCTGAAGAATACTTTGCCCATTCCAGGAACGATGCGGGTCAGCGCCACCTTCTGGTAGACCACTTGACCAGCGTGGCAAACTTGGCCCAAGAATTCGCCGCACCCTTTGGCGGCGGGGATCTGGCCTACTACGCTGGCCTGTGGCACGACCTGGGGAAGTTCAACCCTGCCTTCAAGGACTACCTTCGCCGCTGCGAAGCCGATCCAAGGGCCAAAGGCACCGGTCCCGAACACAGCGGTACCGGTACTATCTGGGCCTACAATCGTTTGGGTGAAATAGCCCTCTTAGACCTAGGCCACCACGGCGGTCTGGCTGCCCAGCCTGATTTCCGCCGATACCTAGCCCAAAAAGCATATGACCCGACTGTGGCAAATGCCTTGAGGGTTGCTGCACAAGCAGGGGTAAACCTCATTCCCTCCCCACGGCCTGAAATGCCCTCTTATTACGTACAGGACAACTTAGCAAAAGAACTCTTCCTGCGAGTCCTCTTTTCCGCGCTGGTAGATGCTGACTACCTGGACACAGAGAGCCATTTCAACCCTGAACGCTCCCGAGCCCGGGGCGCAGACACTATCATATCCCAGCTTTGGGACCGGCTGGAACAGCACTACCGGCAGTTCAGCAATGCCACAGGCCCCGTTAACGACGTGCGTCGGGAAGTGTATCAGGCATGTCTTGCCGCTGCCGAGCAGCCTCCTGGACTCTTTCACCTCACCGTGCCTACCGGCGGCGGCAAGACCCTGGCCGGCATGGCCTTCGCACTCCGCCATGCCATGAAATACAATCAACGCAGGATAATCGTCGCCGTGCCCTTCATCTCCATCACGCAGCAGACGGCCCAGAGCTACCGCGAGGCCTTTCAAGATACTGACCCGGACCATCCCATCGTGCTAGAGCACCACAGCGGCACAGCCCCAAACCTGTCCGCCGCCGACGATGATTTCCATTCTGACGCAGTCTGGTCGCGTCTAGCTGCCGAAAACTGGGATGCCCCTATCGTCGTCACCACAACCGTGCAACTCTTTGAGAGTCTTTTTGCCAATCGTCCTAGCGCAACGCGCAAGCTCCACAACCTTGCTAAGAGCGTCATCATCCTGGACGAGGCACAAGCCTTGCCGCTCCATCTGTTGAAGCCCATCCTCAGCGCCTTGCGGGAGCTGTGTCAGCACTACGGCGCAACCGTTGTCCTCTCCACTGCTACCCAGCCGGCGTTCCAGGCCATACCTGAGTTCGCAGACTTGCACGCACGCGAGATCGTACCCGACTATCCACGTCATTTCGCGGCACTGTGCCGCGTGGAGTATGAGTGGCATACCGACACGCCCCTCGCCTGGTCTGAAGTGGCGGAAACTATGGCCGAGGGGAAACAAGCCCTGGCTATCGTCAACACCAAGAAAGACGCCATGTCCTTGCTGGACGCTCTAGAAACCCAGGGCGCTAAGAACCTCCTGCATTTATCCACGTACCTGTGTGGCGCGCATCGCATGTCCGTTATCAAGCAGGTTAAAGAGCGTCTTGCCAACAAACAGCCCTGCCTGCTGGTCTCCACCCAGGTAGTGGAGGCTGGCGTAGACCTGGACTTTCCCCTGGTGCTACGCGCCCTAGGCCCATTGGACTCCATCATCCAGGCGGCGGGTCGCTGCAACCGGGAGGGAAAGCTAGCGCAGGGGCGCGTCATCATCTTTCGGCCAGAAGGTGGAGGCCTGCCTACAGGGACATACCGCACAGCTACGGACATCACCTCGACAATGTTGAATGGCGGGCCTCTAGACCTACACGATCCTGGCATCTCGGAAACTTACTTTTGGCGTCTTCTATCGTTGTTTGAGAACGATCCTACAGGGCAGAAAATCCAAGAGTTCCGCCAGGCATTCAACTACCCAGAGGTGGCGGGCCTCTTCCGCATGATTGACGACGCCACTGAGACCGCCATTATCACCGGCTACGGCTCCGAAGAGGAACGGGCTGAGGTGAAGCGCCTTATCCAGCAGCTTCAGGGCGGAGGCAATCCGCGTATCCTGATGCGCAAGCTCCAGCCGTACACAGTGAACCTCTATCAAGGCCAAGTCGCCTCGGCTCCCCTTGCTCCTATCTTTGCCGGCGTGCATCAATGGCTGGGCGAGTATCACCCACTTCGTGGTATTGGCGGCGTCACCACACTGGACGCTGAGCGCCTGGTCTTCTAGCCCCTTAGGGCGACTGGTGATTCCCTCTTTCCTCCTTGCATCTTGCCGCACTAAAGTTCTATAGTTCCTCTTGCGGCACGATTTGTTCCCTACCTTGTACGGAAAACCTGTAGAAGGAGGCGCATCTATGCAAACTGCCCTGGCTCCGCCCTTGGTTTTGAAAGTCTGGGGACCTCTGGCCTGCTTCACCCACCCGGAGATGAAGGTGGAGCGCGTCACTTACCCGGTCATGACGCCCTCCGCCGCCCGGGGCGTGCTGGAAGCTATCTTCTGGAAGCCGGAGTTCACCTGGCGAGTCCAGGAAGTGCAGGTCTTGAAAGAAATCCGCTACTTCTCCATCCTGCGCAATGAGGTCAACTCCCGCGCCAGCGAGCGCACCGCCGCCCGCTGGCAGAGCGATGGCGAAGGCGGCTACGATGCGGCCTCGGACCGCGCGCAGCGCCACACCCTCGCCCTGCGGGATGTAGCCTATCTTATCAAGGCCCAAGTACAGGTGAAGGAAGGCGTTGCAGAAGACCCGGCGAAGTACCGCGACCAGTTCCGCCGACGGGCCACCGATGGTCGCTGCTTCGCCACGCCCTACCTGGGCTGTCGGGAGTTCTCCGCCGCCTTCGGTTTTCCTGATGGCTCTGAGAAGCCAATTGACCGCACGGAAGACCTGGGCCCCATGCTCCTGGACATCGCTTACGACGCTGACGACTCTGGCCGGGGCAAGCCCGTCTTCTTCAACGCGCGCTTGGAGAAGGGCGTGCTGTACGTTCCAGAGGCATTCGCGCAAGGAGGTATTTAGCTATGCTGCTGCAAAAGCTCAAGGAGTATTCCGAACGCTTGGCTTTGCCACCGCCTTTGTACAATCTTGCACCGGTGCGCTACATCGTGGAGCTTGCTCCCGACGGCCGTTTCCTGGGCCTGACCGACACCGCCGATGCCTCCAGCCGGGTCACCCGCCGGGGCCAGCCGAGGCTCGTTCCCCAGGTGCAACGCAGCTCCGGCATCAGGCCCTTGCTCCTGTCTGACAAGGCCGATTATGTGCTGGGGTATGCTGGCGACGGCGACAAGCCCGAGCGCGTTGCCGCCTGTCACGAGGCTTTCGTGGAGTTGACGGAGGCTTGCGCTGCATCGACAAAGGAGCCTTCTGTGGCTGCCGTCCTGCATTTTCTCCAAGCAAGCCCGATGGGGCAACTCACTGTGCCCCAGGGCTTTGATCCCAGCGGAACCATCACCTTTCGCGTGGACGGCGTCTTCCCTGTAGACCTGCCCTCCGTGCGGGCGTTCTGGGCATCCCGTAACGACCCCTCCTTAGCCGGCGCGCCGATTATGCAGTGCGTGGTCTGCGGCCAGCAGCGGCCTGTCCTGGAACGCCTCCAGGCTAAAATCAAAGGCGTTCCCGGCGGCCAGACCTCCGGCACGTCCATCATCTCCGCCAATGCTGAGGCCTTTGAGTCCTATGGTCTGGAGGCGTCGCTCATCGCGCCCACCTGCGCCGATTGCGCCGAGCGCTTCACCAAGGCCGCCAACGACTTGCTCGCCGGCCCCACCAGCGTCCTGCGACTCAACAACATGGCGTTCCTCTTCTGGACCAAAGAGGATGTCGGATTCAATATCGCTCCCATCCTAAGCGACCCGCAAAATGAGGACATAGATGCCCTCATTAACTCAGTGGGCGGCGACACGAAAAAGGCATTAGCCTCAACGCCTCAGACCACCGATGTGCAAGCCCACTTGGACTCTCCCCGTAGCGGCAAACCCATGCCTGATCTTGATGACACACCCTTCTACGCCACCGCCCTTTCTGGCAGCGGGGGCCGCGCCGTTGTCCGGGACTGGCTGGACACCACGGTCCGTGAGGTGAAAGAGAGCCTGGCCAAGTGGTTCATCGCCCAGCGCATCGTGGACATTAACGGGCAGCGGGAGCCGGTAGCTTACCTGAGCCACCGTGCCCTGGCCTTTGCCACCGTGCGGGAGGCCAAAGACCTGCCCGTCACCACGCCGCGCACCCTCTTGCGCTGCGCTCTCACCGGCGCGCCGTTGCCCATGGACATCCTCTACCAGGCCGTGCGCCGCAATCGCGCCGAGCGAGACGTCACTCGCCCCCGCGCAGCCCTTATCAAACTCGTGCTCATGACTCAACCGAATGTCACTTACAAGGAGCAAGATATGGTCACACTCCAAATGAATCATCCCGAGCCTGCGTATCAGTGGGGGCGAGCCTTCGCAGTAATTGAGCAAGCACAGCGAGCGCCTGCGAGGCCTGGCCAACAACGCGAGATTAACGCCAGCGTCGTAGACCGTTTTTATGGCACCGCATCTTCCACACCTGGTACGGTGTTTGGGCTTCTGATTAGAAATGCGCAAAACCACCTAGGGCGCATTCAAAGCACGAATCCTCGAGCTCATAACGCGATTCAAAGAAAACTTGAGGAGGTCTTATCCTTGATAAGTCCTCAAGACCTAGCGAAGCCCTTTACCTTGAAGGAGCAAGGGCTTTTTGCCCTTGGCTATTACCACCAGCGTGGCTACGATCGCGCCCAGGCCCGCGAGGCCGCAGAGCGTCGCCGACAAGGGTTGGCTGTTGACCCTGCGATCCCGGAAGCCCTGGATGAAAACGAGTCCTCCGAAGGTTAACCCCCTCCGTTATCCAAGCCAACAATGAGACAAGAAAGGAAGCTCACATGACCATCGTCACTGCCACCGTTGCTCATCTGGACGTGAACCGCCGCCACGATTTCATCCTTCTGTTTGATGTCGCTGACGGCAATCCCAATGGTGACCCCGACGCCGGCAACCTCCCGCGTCTTGACCCTGAGACCATGCATGGCCTCGTTACCGACGTCGCTATTAAGTGTAAGGTGCGTGATTTCGTTAATCTCGCCAGGGGCACAGAAGCAAACTACAAAATCTACGTCCTAAGCGGAGGGGAAGCCCTTAACACCAAACATCAACGGGCCTACACAGCCCTTGGGCTGAAGTCCACTGGAACAAGGCAGGCCGTAGACGAGGTGGACAAGGCGCGCGCCTGGATGTGCCAGAACTTCTACGATATCCGCTTCTTCGGCGCGGTGATGACCACAGGCGTCAACGCTGGGCAGGTGCGCGGCCCTATGCAGATCACCTTCGCGCGTTCGGTAGACCCCATTATCCCTCTAGACCTATCCATTACCCGAGTCGCCGTCACACGGGAAGAAGATACCAAGATTGCTGTATCCGAGGAAAGCGGTCAAGGCGGGGGTGGCAAACAGACAGAGATGGGCCGCAAAGCCATCGTTCCCTACGGCCTCTACCTGGCCCACGGCTTCTTCAACCCCAATTTCGCCCAGCGCACCGGCGCAACCAGCGAAGACCTGGGCATCTTCTGGCAGGCGCTCCAAATGATGTGGGACCTGGACCGCTCCTCCTCTCGGGGCATGATGGCTTGCCGGGGCCTGTACGTCTTCTCTCACGACAGCAATTTAGGTAACGCACCGGCGCACACCCTCTTTGAGCGGATCAGTGCGGAGAAGAAGCCTAGCGTTGAAGCGCCCCGCAAGTTCACCGACTACGAGGTAACGGTGAATTGGGGTGACGGCCATCCCGCCGGCGTGACGCTCACCCGCCTCGTGGGATAAGAACCTTGTTGCATCAACATCAATGAATGTCCCCTTCCCACTTTAGGGGAAGGGGACCACCGGGGATGAGGTGAAGGAGGCCCGACATGGAACAGCCCATAGACATTCCAGCGGAAGACCAGCAAGAAGAAGACGCAATCCCTATCTCGGCGCTGGAGCACTACAGCTACTGCCCCAGGCAGTGCACCCTGATCCACCGGGAGCAGACCTTTGACGAAAACATCTACACACTGCGAGGGCGGGCAGTCCACGAACGGGTGGACGAGCCGGAAGGGGCAACCGTCGCGGGAGTCCGTGTGGAACGCGCCTTGCCCCTGTGGTCCAGCGCCCTGGGCCTCATAGGCAAGGCTGATGTGGTGGAGTTTTACGGCGAAACCCCTTATCCGGTGGAGTACAAGCACGGCCCTGTCCGGCAAGGCAAGCACGCGGACCTCCAGGTCTGTGCGCAAGCCATGTGCCTGGAGGAGATGCTAGGCGTCCCTGTGCCGGAAGGCGCGGTCTACCACTTCTCGTCCCGCCAACGCAGGGAGGTGGTATTCACCCCAGAGTTGCGTCAGGGGGTGCGTCAGGCCATCGCCGGAATCCGCCGCATCCTGAGCACAGATGCACTACCTCCGGCCCCAGCCGACGCTCGTTGCAAGAACTGTTCACTCATAGACTCCTGTATGCCCTATGCCGTGGCCGACAAGGGCAAAGTCGCCGCCATCCAACGCCAGCTCTACGTCCCTATGAGGGAGGCAAGCCGTGGCCAATGAGTTGCTGAATACCCTTTACGTCACCACCCAGGGGTCCTACCTGCACATAGAGGGCGAGACCCTCAAGATAGAGGCTGAGGGCGACACCAAGCTCCGGGTGCCCGTCCACCACCTGGGCGCTGTTGTCTGCTTCGGGCGCGTCATGGTCTCCCCCGCTGCCATCGCCCAATGCTCTGAGGATGGCCGCGACCTGGTCTTCCTCAGCGAAAGTGGCCGCTTCCGTGCCCGCATGGTCGGCCCCACCACCGGCAACGTCCTTCTTCGCCTTGCCCAGCACCAGGCCTATCAGACGCCCGAACGAACCCTGGACATTGCCCGCAACATTGTCGCCGCCAAGGTGCAGAATAGCCGCCTTGTCCTTATGCGAGAAGCGCGTCAAACCAACGACCCTTTAACGGAACCCGCGCTGCGCGATGCTTCTGGCCGTCTGGCTGCCATTTTGGAAGCTTTACCCAAAGCTGCCGATCTGGACACCCTGCGTGGCTGTGAGGGCGAAGCGGCGGCTGCCTACTTCGGCGTCTTCCAACATTTGATCCGGGCCGAGGGCGACGCCTTTGTCTTTGATGGTCGCAACCGGCGCCCTCCCAGGGACCCCGTCAATGCGTTGCTCTCCTTCCTCTACGCTCTGGTACGGGTGGAGTGCCAGGCCGCCCTGGAAGGTGTTGGGCTGGATCCCCAGATCGGCTTTCTCCACGCCGTCCGGCCAGGCCGTCCTTCCCTTGCCCTGGACCTCATGGAAGAGCTGCGTCCCCTCATCGCCGACCGCCTCGCCCTCACGCTCATCAACCGCAAACAGATCACACCGAGCGACTTTGAACAGCGCCCTGGCGGCGGAGTCTTGCTGAACGACCAGGGCCGGCGCACCCTGCTGATCGCCTATCAGAAGCGCAAGGCGGAGGAGGTCTACCACCTGCTGGCTGCAAAAAACACGCCACTTGCACTTCTGCCCCACTTACAGGCGAGGCTTTTGGCCCGACACCTGCGGGGCGACCTGGAGCACTATCCGCCGTATCTAGGGAGGTAACCATGTGGGTCCTGGTCACCTACGATGTCTCCACGGATGACGCAGCCGGTCGCAGGCGTCTACGGCACGTCGCCAAGGTCTGTGAAAGCTACGGCCAGCGCGTCCAGAAATCCGTCTTTGAGTGCACCGTTACCGAGATGGTCTACGAGAAGTTGAAGGGCCGCCTCCTTCACATCGTAGACCTCAAGGAGGACAGCATCCGCTTTTACAAGATCCCTGAGGAGCGGGAGCGGCGTGTAGAGGAGTTTGGCGTTGGGCACGTCATTGACTTCAAAGGCCCCCTGGTGGTGTAGCGCTGACCCCATGCGATGGCCCGTTCAGCTTGCAGGTCTGCGTTCCAAGCTGGAAGGCCCGCCCAGGCAAGCGGGCGTTGGTCTTTCGGCAAGCTCCCCGGCAGGCTCTGCGAAGCATAGAGAAAGGAGGTACGCGGCGAACAGATACGGTTTCCCAAGCTAGGAGTTGCACCCCGCCTGAGTGCGGGGTGAGGATTGAAACTTCAAAGCCGCTCATCCAACCAAGCCACTCGCGGGCTGTTGCACCCCGCCTGAGTGCGGGGTGAGGATTGAAACATCTCCGCCTAACGGCTGGTCTCCAGTGCCGTCCGCGTTGCACCCCGCCTGAGTGCGGGGTGAGGATTGAAACTACTCTGATAGCGATGCACCTATTATACCTTCCGCAGGTTGCACCCCGCCTGAGTGCGGGGTGAGGATTGAAACGGCTTCCAGACTTTGGTTGTACCATCCTTGCGGGGTTGCACCCCGCCTGAGTGCGGGGTGAGGATTGAAACGTGTAGTGTGCTCCCAACGGACCAGCAAAGCTTGTCGTTGCACCCCGCCTGAGTGCGGGGTGAGGATTGAAACTACAGTGATAGCGATGCACCTATTATACCTTCCGCAGTTGCACCCCGCCTGAGTGCGGGGTGAGGATTGAAACGGCTGACATTGGGTGTCGGGACGCGGCGTCTGGGTGTTGCACCCCGCCTGAGTGCGGGGTGAGGATTGAAACTGCGGCGCATCCGGGTATCGCAGCCCGTACAGGAGTTGCACCCCGCCTGAGTGCGGGGTGAGGATTGAAACTCGGCGTCAAAAATACAAAAGCGCACGACAGCGGGAAGTTGCACCCCGCCTGAGTGCGGGGTGAGGATTGAAACAGGCCCTCCTCCAGGACGGCGACGCTGTGGGCGTTGTTGCACCCCGCCTGAGTGCGGGGTGAGGATTGAAACCAGATAAAGGCGCGTTTCTCTGCGTCCAGGCGCACCGTTGCACCCCGCCTGAGTGCGGGGTGAGGATTGAAACACGTAAAGACGCTAGGCCGCGTAGACGCCGAAGTGCAGTTGCACCCCGCCTGAGTGCGGGGTGAGGATTGAAACGGCCCCACACCCACAGGCTTGACCACTACCGCAGGATCGTTGCACCCCGCCTGAGTGCGGGGTGAGGATTGAAACTTGCTCAACCGCCACGTCTGGTTGATAGTCAGGTCGTTGCACCCCGCCTGAGTGCGGGGTGAGGATTGAAACAAGAATGGGGCCAGCCTGACGAAACTCGTATCAGGGGTTGCACCCCGCCTGAGTGCGGGGTGAGGATTGAAACCTTGCAGGCTTAGAGCCGCCTATGCGCTCGCTCTTGGGTTGCACCCCGCCTGAGTGCGGGGTGAGGATTGAAACTGGAACACGCCCCCCTCCACCAAGCCCACCTTGAGGTTGCACCCCGCCTGAGTGCGGGGTGAGGATTGAAACGAGTCTATGTGCTGAAGCAGCTCACCAGCACCAGCTAGTTGCACCCCGCCTGAGTGCGGGGTGAGGATTGAAACGGGCCCAACTTACGAGACATACTCCTCACCTACAACGTTGCACCCCGCCTGAGTGCGGGGTGAGGATTGAAACGGGTTGACGGCGACTACTTTGCCCGCAAAGCGAAGGTTGCACCCCGCCTGAGTGCGGGGTGAGGATTGAAACTCTGAATCCACAATCAGATTATCATGGACGGGTGTACGTTGCACCCCGCCTGAGTGCGGGGTGAGGATTGAAACCAGGATGATCGGACGCCTGAACAAAAGCGAACGCAGTTGCACCCCGCCTGAGTGCGGGGTGAGGATTGAAACAGTAGTCATGGACGTTTTCCTCACAGGTTGTAGGCAGTTGCACCCCGCCTGAGTGCGGGGTGAGGATTGAAACACCGAAGCAGTCCGTTGGCACGAAGCCGTACACACCGGTTGCACCCCGCCTGAGTGCGGGGTGAGGATTGAAACCCGCAGGTGGGCCATCACGTCGGCAACGACGGCGTCGGGTTGCACCCCGCCTGAGTGCGGGGTGAGGATTGAAACTTTTGCCAAGTCGCACATCCGTTGTGGTCGCAGGTTGCACCCCGCCTGAGTGCGGGGTGAGGATTGAAACCCGAGACGGTGAATCGCTGGGGGCAGCGGTACATTGGTTGCACCCCGCCTGAGTGCGGGGTGAGGATTGAAACGTTGACTGATCGTACCCACTCTTTGAGCATGTCGGCCGTTGCACCCCGCCTGAGTGCGGGGTGAGGATTGAAACCCTGTGGACAAGTTCCTGGAATTGGTGGATGGCGGAGTTGCACCCCGCCTGAGTGCGGGGTGAGGATTGAAACGCTGAAACCCACTTCCAGTCCAAGACCAGCAAGTTAGTTGCACCCCGCCTGAGTGCGGGGTGAGGATTGAAACAAGCTGACATTGGGAGTCGGGACGCGGCGTCTGGGGTTGCACCCCGCCTGAGTGCGGGGTGAGGATTGAAACCCTGTGGACAAGTTCCTGGAATTGGTGGATGGCGGAGTTGCACCCCGCCTGAGTGCGGGGTGAGGATTGAAACACAGCACCGGCCAAGCGCATCGGCAAGCCGTTAGGCGTTGCACCCCGCCTGAGTGCGGGGTGAGGATTGAAACTACCGCACGGCGCTGAAAGAGGCAATGGCATGACCGTTGCACCCCGCCTGAGTGCGGGGTGAGGATTGAAACACCTATGGCCGTTGGATTGCCCTGGGATACCAGGTGGTTGCACCCCGCCTGAGTGCGGGGTGAGGATTGAAACGCCGTGACACCGAGAGGCGAGGCGCTGACGCTGGGTTGCACCCCGCCTGAGTGCGGGGTGAGGATTGAAACGTCCAGTGCGGGCACGTTGGGCCAGGTCATACCCGTGTTGCACCCCGCCTGAGTGCGGGGTGAGGATTGAAACGGCTTTAGGTTTCTCCAATGCTCTAGGGTATCGGCGTTGCACCCCGCCTGAGTGCGGGGTGAGGATTGAAACTGGAGCATCTGCGCGTGTGTCTCAACGTATGCTGGTTGCACCCCGCCTGAGTGCGGGGTGAGGATTGAAACCTATCCCTAACCTATACGTAACAGACGGTTGCAACCGTTGCACCCCGCCTGAGTGCGGGGTGAGGATTGAAACGCTACGCCGTCAGTCGCCCAACGGACTGGTTGGTGGTTGCACCCCGCCTGAGTGCGGGGTGAGGATTGAAACCAAGGATACCTGCTTGATGGTGGTTTGCCATGACTAGTTGCACCCCGCCTGAGTGCGGGGTGAGGATTGAAACCAGAGGGTGGAGCCGTTGTAGTAGGGATTGGGCCGTTGCACCCCGCCTGAGTGCGGGGTGAGGATTGAAACTGCCAAGCAATGTCGCCGTTCTTCCGTAGCTTGAGTTGCACCCCGCCTGAGTGCGGGGTGAGGATTGAAATAATTGCGGCCAGGACGCCACGCGCCACGTCCAAGCCGTTGCACCCCGCCTGAGTGCGGGGTGAGGATTGAAACAACTGGCAGCCGTCGCCGTACATCATCAGGATGTGGTTGCACCCCGCCTGAGTGCGGGGTGAGGATTGAAACTTCCCGACGCTGAGATTGTTGGTTACATTGAGCGCGTTGCACCCCGCCTGAGTGCGGGGTGAGGATTGAAACGGGTGCAGAGGAACATCTTGACAGTCCGTTTCCGGTTGCACCCCGCCTGAGTGCGGGGTGAGGATTGAAACACCTCACGAATGAGGCCGGGCTGGGCGCTCGGATCTGTTGCACCCGCTCCAAACAGAGTCGGCAATGAAATAGTGGGACGATCTTTGGCTTCGCTTCTGCACTGAGTAGGGGCATCCCAACCTGTCGGGATGCCCCTACGGACCTCTATCCCTTCGCGGGTGATGGCTCCGCTGGTTTGACCACGTCCACCAGGAACAGGTGATAGCCGGTGGCGCCGTTGGGCAGGCTATCTGCAACTTTGGCAATCTGGGGCTGGCCTTTGCCATCCTCAGCGCGCACCTTCAACACCTTGAGACCTTCCTCCGTGGGCGTCCAGTCCGCGGTCCACAACACCCAGGTGTAGGGCGACAGCGCCGGTTTGACCTCGGCCGACTGCCACGTCTCCCCATCGTCGGTGCTGAACTCCACCTTGCTGACGCCCCGGTCGCTGGCGAAGGCGATGCCCCCCACCGGCGTTACTTCGCCCTGGGACAGCCTTCCCCCCGGCGTCGGCACGTCCATGCGGGACATGGTGTTGTGCGAGGAGGAGTCCGCCCAACCGCGCTCTTGCCAGTAGCCGCGGAAGTCTTCCTTCACCGGCTCAATCTTCGTCAGCCACTTCACATTCTCCATGCCCCACAGGCCCGGCACGATGATGCGCGCAGGGAAGCCGTGGCCGTAGGGCAGCGGCTCGCCGTTCATCATGTAGGCGACGATGGTCTGGTCGCGCATGGCGATGTACAGCGGGAAGCTGTCCACATAGCCGTCGTCGGCGTGAAAGGCGAGGCGCGCCGTATCGGGATGGAGCTGCGCGCGTTCCAGCAGCGCGTGCAGCGGGACCCCACGCCACAGGGCGTTGCTGATGAGCGGCCCGCCGACCTCGTTGCTGATGCACTCCAGCGTCACGTACTCCTCAATCCAGGGCAAGGCTTGCAGCTCTTCATAGGTCAAGGAGAAGGGGTTGCCCACCTCGCCGCTGACCTCCAGCTTCCACGTAGCGGCGTCCACGCGAGGGTTGACGATGTTTTTGGAGACCTCGTAGAACTCGTCGTTGGGCGTGATCTCCAGCGGCAGGACTCCTGTGTTGCGAAAGACGCGGGAGGGCGAGAGGGCCGAGACGCTCCGCGCAATGTTGACCACCGAATAGCCGCCCACGGCAAGCAGCACGCCGAAGAAGCCCGCCCGCTGCAGCAGCGCGCGACGGCCGGTGCTGGCGGGAGCCGTGCGATCTACCATCGCCAGGGCGTACAGGTTAGTGAGGGTGACGCCGAACAGCAGCGTGGGGAGCACCGTCGCCGCCAGATAGCCGCCTGCACCGGAGGCCACCTTTGCGCCGAACAGCCCGCCGCCGAAGAGGGGGGTCAAGATGCCCGCCAGCGCCAGGGACAGCGCCATGCCCCAGAGCAAACCTTCCAGCCAGGGGGTGAGGCTGGACATGGGCAAGCGACGGGCGAAGCGAGCGTACAGCACGCCCAGGCCGCCGCCGGTCAGCACCTGGCCGAGGAGCAACGCGGAGAACAGCAGGGGCTTGGCCCCCACCTGGAGGTTGCGCAGGACGAAGTCAAACAAGGCCGGGGGCGTCAGCTTGATGAGCCAGTCCGCCATAAGCTCGGGTAGCACCATAGCATCCAGGGCAAAGCGCAGGGCCGCCATAAGGCCGGACATCATCAGGCCAGCGCCCATGCCCATCCATAGCGCCGCCGGCCAGGAGACCTGGGCCGGGGCTGGAATCGCCGCCGTCATCGTCGTCGGTTCAGTCTGCGCCTGTTCCACGTCGCCCTCCTCAGCAAGTGGCCTTTAATGTAACATACGACATAAGAAGGTGGCTGGTTCTGATACCCACAGTACCGCACCCTAATGGGTGCGGCTTCACGGATAAACAACAAGCCATACCCTTTAGGGCATGTGATGGGTTCCATACAAAAGCATGGGCATTCTTTACATAGTCGCTACCCCGATAGGCAACCTGGAAGATGTGTCCCTCAGGGCGCTACGCATCCTCAAAGAGGTCGGCGTCATCGCCGCGGAAGACACGCGCACGACGCACAAGCTGCTCCAACGGTACGACATCCACACGCCGCTGGTCAGCTACTTTGCGGGCAACCAGGCGGAACGCATCCCGGAGCTGGTGGAGCGTCTGGAGCGTGAGGACATCGCGCTGGCATCTGAAGCGGGCGTGCCAGGCATCCGCGACCCAGGGCTGGAGCTGGTGAACGCGGCGCTGGAAGCAGGCTACAACGTCGTGCCCATCCCAGGGCCATCCGCCATTACCACTGCCCTATCCGTGTCTGGCATGCAAGGCGACGAGTTCCTGTTCCTGGGCTTCCTGCCATCCAAGAAGACGGAGCGCCGCAAGCTGCTGGAAGAGGTGTCCCTGGAGACGCGGACGCTGGTGCTGTTTGAGTCGCCGCACCGCGTGGTGGAGTCGCTGAAGGACATGGCGGGCGCGCTGGGGCCGACGCGCCGCGTGGCCGTGTGCCGGGAGCTGACCAAGCTGCACGAGGAGGTCTTTCGCGGAACGCTCTCCGACGCCCAGGAGCATTTCGCCGAGCCGAGGGGCGAGTTCACGCTGGTGATAGAGGGCACACGCGATCTGGAGGAGCGGGAGCCCGCGCAGGTGGAGGACATCCTTGCGGACATGCGGCTGCTGAAGAAGGCCCGCGCGCCGATTAAAGAGGTGATGGCGCAGATGGCGAAGGTGTACGGCCTGAGCCGGCGGCAAGCCTACAAGATGTGGCTGGAAGTGGAGTAAGACACATGCTACAACCCGTTGGCCCCGTGCTGGTGAACGACCTTTTCCCCGAGGAGCGCCAGGCCCTGTTGGACATGCTGCGCTCATTGCCTGCAAGCCGCTGGCAAGCGCCCACAGTATGCCCCGGCTGGTCGGTCAAAGACATCGCCCAGCACCTCCTGGGGGACGATATTGGCACACTGTCCAGGGAGCGCGACAACTATGCGCTTCCTTCATCCAAGAGGCTGGACAACGCAGATTGGTCACACCTCGTTCTGTATCTAAATGGCCTAAACGAGGAATGGGTGTCGGCGACGCGGCGCATCAGCCCTTCCCTGCTGTGTGAGTTGCTGGAGCTTATGGGCCGTCTGCTGCACCAGCATTTCTCGTCCCTGGACCTGATGGCGATGGGCGGCTCGGTGAGCTGGGCCGGACCGGGGCCAGCACCCATCTGGCTGGACGTGGCCCGGGAGTACACCGAGCGGTGGGTGCACCAACAGCAGATCCGGGACGCCCTGCGCAAGCCCGGCTTGCGGGAGGCCCGCTACCTGGAGCCGCTGCTCGATACGCTGCTCCGTGCCCTGCCCTACACCTTTCAGGACGTTCGGGCCAAAGCAGGCGCGGCGCTGCACGTGCAAATCTCAGGGGATAGGAACTTCCATTACTCCCTGGTCAGAGGGGATTCGACATGGACGCTGTATAAGGGCCAGCCGGGATCACCGGCGGCCACGGTGACGATGCACTACCGCACGGCGTGGCGGCTACTGACCAAGGGAATCGGCAAGGAAGAGGCGGCGGAAAAGACACACGTTCGGGGCGATAAGGCGCTTGGCCTCAAGGTGCTGGACGCTGTGGCGATTATTGGGTAGATATGGTTCTACTGCATGTGGCCCAGGGCTTCCACAGCATCAGCCTACAAACTGTGGCTGGAAATGGCGTAGAGAATTAGGCTTTAGTCGCCGCAGGCACGGGCAATTCTACCTCTACCTCCCCCACAGCCGTGAAGGCGGCCTTGGCATACTCCAGTATTTCCAGGTCATCAGCATTGCCGTCTTCCAGTTGCAGTTCCAGATACTCCTTCGCCATGCGCAAGGCGTCTTCCGCCGTATCGCCCTGGGTAGCCCAATCTGGAAAGCCTTGAGAAGCCCGGGCAGTTGGTTTGCTATTTCAAAGCTATTGTTCCGAAGCTGGGAGCATTTGAAGCAGTGGCGATTGTTCAGTGTTTCCCTGGTTCAGGACACTAGCTCCCCAGAAACTGCCGTAGCGCCTGGTTGAATACCCTTGGCTGCTCTAGGGGAGACAGATGGCCTGCCTGGGGAATCGTCACCAGCTTGGCCCTTTTGATTCTCTCCGCCATTAGATGGGACTCTGGTGGCGGAGTGACTCCGTCCTGGTCGCCGACCAGGATGAGCGTGGGACAGGTTATCTTTGCTAGAGTGTCCATAGAGTCCGGTCTTGCCGCCAAGCCTCTAAGGTCGCCCACCCAGCCGTTGACAGGCGTGCTGGTCATCATGGCCTGCACCGACTGTACCAGAGCAGGGTTCTGCTGGCTGGCTGGAGCCAGCATCCGAGGGGTGAGCGCCTTGGCCGTGCCGGCCGTACCTTCCCGTAGCACGGTCTGCGCCGTTGCCTCCCGTCCCTGTTTGGCTTCAGAAGAGTCGGGCTGCGGGCGGGTATCGGCCAGGACGAGTGATCTCACACTGTCGGGGTATTTGCGGTAGAAGGCGAAGGCCGCGTAGCCGCCCATGGAGAAGCCAACCAGAGTCACCTGGCGGAGGCGCAGGTGGTTCAGAAGGCCCTTCAGGTCGTCCGCCAGAAGGTCCATGGTGTACGTGCCGGGGATATCCTGGGAAGCCCCGTGTCCGCGAAGGTCCGGGGCGATGCACCGGTAGTGCTGGGACAGCGATGTCAACTGGGCCTTCCACATGGACTTATTCAGCGGGAAGCCGTGGACAAAAAGGACTGCATCTCCCTTTCCGCGATCGTTGTAGGTGATGGTGACGCCGTTGATGGTAGCCTTAGCCATTGTGGCCCTCCTCAGGCGGATGAAATGGGGTGAACCCTCGCGGTTGAAAGGAGAGAGGCAGCGCCGAGAGCGTAGCCTGCTGCCTCAACACGTTGTGTTGGCCAACAGGGTTGCCGTAATTATACCAGGTGCTGCAGTAGGTCCTCGCTCGTGGCAAACATAAAGAGCCAACTCTGGATCTGAGCCGAAGGGCTTCTGGCATTGGGTGTTGGGTTGTAGCTAGTGTCTCGTGTCTTCTTAATGGCCTGAATAAGTCCGGGCCGCCATTATCCCCCTGTTTTCTCACCTGCTGCCAGCCCATGCATACCGGAACCCGTATGGTCTCAGGCGGCCTGTAGCGACTTGGCATTGCCCACCGGCTGCCAAACCCTACCTGAAGCATCTATGCTAGAATACACCAACATCCTTCCGAAAGGCCTCTCTATCGTGTCTGAAAAGGTCTTTGTTTGCGCCGCATGGCCCTACACCAACGGGCAGCTCCACCTCGGCCATCTGGCAGGCTGCTATATGGCGGCGGACATCTTCGCCCGCTACCACCGGCTGAAGGGCGACCGCGTGCTCATGGTGTCGGGCAGCGACCAGCACGGCACGCCCGTCACCCTGCGCGCCGAGGAGGAGGGCGTGTCGCCTCAGGCCATCGTGGACCGCTTCCGGGCGTCGCAGCTAGCGGTGTGGGACAAGCTGGGCATCAGCTTTGACATCTACACCTCAACGGGCACAGAGAACCATCGCCAGACGACCCAGGAGATGTTCCTGGACTTGCTGGGCAAAGGCTTGATCTACAAGGCCGCCATGACGCAGCCCTACGACGAGCAGGCCGGGCGCTTCCTACCTGACCGCTATGTGGAGGGCACGTGCCCCTTTTGCGGCAACCTCAAGGCCCGTGGCGATCAGTGCGACAACTGCGGCAAGCCCATGGATCCACTGGAGCTGAAAAACCCGCGCAGCCGGCTCAGCGGCACTGTGCCCGTCGCCAGAGAGACGGAGCACTTCTTTCTGAAGCTCAGCGCACTGGAGCAACCGCTGCTGCAATGGGTGCGGCAGCAGACCCACTGGCGGCCCAACGTCCTCAACTTCACGACCCGCTACCTGGAGGAGGGCCTGCACGATCGGGCCATCACTCGCGACCTGACCTGGGGCATCCCTATTCCCCTGCCCGGCTACGACGACAAGCGCATCTACGTCTGGTTTGAGGCGTGCATCGGCTATCTGTCCGCCGCCAAGGAGTGGGCGCAGCGGCAGGGCACGCCCAACGCCTGGAAGGAGTTCTGGCAGGACCCATCGTGCAAGTCGTACTACTTTCTCGGCAAGGACAACATCCCCTTCCACACCATCATCTGGCCGGGCATGTTGATGGGCTACGGCCACGGCCTGAACCTGCCCTACGACGTTGCCGCCAACGAGTACATGAACCTGGGCGGCGGCAAGTTCTCCAAGAGCGAGCACCGCGCCGTGTGGGTACCCGACTACCTGGAGCGGTACGACCCCGATCCGCTGCGCTACTACATCGCCGCCAACATGCCGGAGACCAGCGACACCGAGTTCTCCTGGGCCGAGTTCGTCCGCCGCAACAACGACGAGCTGGTCGCCACCTTCGGAAACCTGGCGCACCGCGTGCTGTCGTTTATCAACAAGAATTTCGGCGCAAAGGTCCCGCAGCCAGGGGCGCTGACCAGCGAAGATGAGGCGTTGCTGCGGAAGATTGACGAGGCTATGTTGGCAGCAGGCCGGGAGCTTTCCGCCTGCCGCTTCCGCGAGGCCTTGCGCGTGATTATGGCCCTGGGTCAGGAGTCCAACCGCTACCTGGACGGCCAGGCCCCCTGGCGGACGCGCCGCGACAACCCGGAACGCGCCGCCACCAGCCTGTACGTGACCATGTGCGCCATCGCCGCGCTGAAAACGCTGTTTGCCCCCTTCGTGCCCTTCAGTGCACAGAAGCTGCACGCCTACCTGGGCTTCAGCGGCGACCTTGCCTCGGCTGGCTGGACGGCCCAGCGTCCGACGCCCGGCGCGCCCCTGCCGGAGCCGCAGCCGCTGTTCACCAAGCTGGACGACTCGGTGGTGGAGGCGGAGGAGTCCCGACAAGTCGGGACTGGCGGGGGATCGTGACCTAACCCCCTTCCCGCTGCGGGAAGGGAAACAACAAAACAAGCAAACGTTCCGTGAACCAGACCAAACCAACACTAGAGCAAATCTACGCGCCCATCCAGGCAGAACTCGCCCTGGTGGAGACACGCCTGCGCGGTCTGGCGGGCCAGGCCGATCCGGTCATGAAGCCGCTGGTGGAGCATATCGCGTCCGGCGGGGGCAAGCGCATGAGGCCCGCCATCACGCTGCTGGCCTCCCGCTTTCACGCCAACGATGGCACACAGGCCGTGACTATGGGCGCTGCGGTGGAGCTGCTGCATGCCGCGTCGCTGGTACACGACGACTCGGTGGACAACGCATCGGTGCGACGCGGCCTCGCTACCATCAGCAGCCTGTGGGGCGATGGCGTCGCGGTGCTGCTGGGCGACTACCTGTTCGCAACCTCCGCCGTCTTCGTCTGCGAAACGGGGAACGTTCGCGTGATCCAGCGCTTTGCCCAGACCATCCAGGAGCTTGCCACGGGCGAGCTGATGGAATCATTTGGGGCATTCAAGTGGGATCGTGGTATGGAGGACTACACGGCCCGCATCTACAACAAGACCGCGTCCCTGTTCCGCACGGCCGCCGAGTGCGGGGCCATCCTCAGCGGCGCGCCGGAGCCGACGGTGCAGGCCTTTGTGGAGTATGGCAAGGCGCTGGGCATGGCCTTCCAGATTGTGGACGACATCCTGGACTTTGAGGGCACCGAGGCGGAGCTAGGCAAGCCCGCAGGCCACGACCTGCTGCAAGGCACGCTGACCCTGCCCGCCATGATACTGCTTGAGCGTTTCCCCGACGACAACCCCGTGGTGAAGCTGTTCCAGCGTCAGGACATGGAGGCGAACCGACAGCGGGCAATAGATATGGTGCGCAACTCCGAGATCATCTACGACAGCTACGCCGTTGCCCGCCGCTACCTGGACGACGCCGCCCGCGCCATCAGCGCCCTGCCGGACACCACAGAGCGCCGCTCGCTGCTGGACCTGCTGGAGTACGCAACGGAGAGACGGGTGTAAGATCGGGCTACCCATCTTGCAAATACGAGGCCATCTCCAAATGAGCACTACAAATAGCAATATCAACATAGCACAAAGCATCAAACAAATCAGGCAATGGCTTGGCCAGGTCAACGACTTCGCTTGGGACATGTTTACTAATCCAAATAATATTGATGAAGAAGAGAAAGCATTAGCACGTGAACGGATGAATGACACATGGCGAATGACTATTAGTCTTTGCGAGCAACTTCAACTAAGCTCTCTCTTGAATATCACCAAGTCAGAAGTTGCAAAATATGTTAACAATCCCTGGAAAAGCAAGTGGGCGGAGAAAGCCGCTGAACCCTATCTCATTTGGCCTTCGCGACTTGAAAGGATCATCCACATAATTGAATGCCTGTTCATTGCAGAGATTGAAGGATTCAAAACAAACATTCAAAGAGATTTAGTTCAAGTTCTTCATTCTTCAGAGGGGTACATAACAAGCAATATTTTTCAGAATCTTCCTTCCTGTGAAGATGATATCCATAGGCGGATTGAGGCAATGCTTAGGTGCTGTTATGATAACGTACTCACCAAACCACCCATACCTAGACAAATCAAGAATTTCATGGCAGATACAGGCATACCTTACACGAAGAGCCTTATTGAATATAAATTCATAGAAAGTCAAGGAGACGCAAAGATAGTTGTAGGTCAGATACTGTCCGATGTGGGAGGATATGATTCCCCTGACTATGACAACCTGATTTTTGTCATCTACGAGACAGCACGCTTTGTGTCTGAGCAGGATTGGAACTCTGCCATAAAGAGTAGCAATCACAATATACCTGTGCAAGTTGTCCTCCTCAAAGGGCTACCTGCAACTCAAAGTAAAGGGGCAAACGCCAAAAGCCGACGGCGACCCGACAGGCCTAATTTGACAAGTGAGCCAGACGAGGACACGGAAGAATTAGTATAGCCATCAGCACCCACGGGAAAGTCTTGTGTTCCAGCCTCAAACACCTTTGGCTCTGCACGCGCTGGAAGTGGCCGTCACGGCTGACCAGGGTAAGGTCGTAGGCCAAAGCGATGGCGGCAATCCACAGATTAGCTTGCCTCCCACGCTACCTCACCACCCACCAGCACAGCGACCGCCCGCACGGACAGCAAAGCCTCTGCCTCTGCCTGCGCAATGTCCCGGTCCAGCAGCGCCAGGTCTGCCGTGTCCCCAGCCCGTATGCCCGTATGCCCGTATGCCCGTATGCCCCCATATATCGCAATCGCTTGCTCCAGAGACACAGCCTGCTCCGGGTGCAACGCCAGCCCGCCTGCGTCGCGGCGGGTAAGCGCGGCGCAGACGCCCTGCCAGGGGTTGGGCGAGGCAACGGGGGCGTCGGAGCCTGCCAGGAGAGGCACGCCGGCATCCAGCATTGAGCGCAGGGGGTAGAGCCAGGGCAGCATCTCAGGAGGCACGGTGGCCCGGTAGCGAGCGCCGCTCTCGTAGAGGAAGGCAGGGTTGGCACAGACGACGACGCCTGCGGCTTTCAAGGCTGCCTGGACAGCAGGGGTGGCCTCGGAGCAGTGCTCCAGGCGGTCGGGCGCGGGCACAAACCCAGGACTTAAGTCCTGGGTTTGAGTTTGAGATTCCCGTAGCACCCGCAGCACTGCCAGAATCGCCTCTTCTTCAACGGCGTGGATGGCAACGGGGAACCCCATTCGGTGCGCCTCCGCAATAAGCTCGCGCAGCTCCGCCTCCGAGGGGTGCAGGCCGCCGGTGGTGAGCGTGAGCATAATCTTGGCGTGGCCCAGACGCAGCATGTCGCCGCCAGTTCCCGTTCGTCCTTGGACAAGCTCAGGGCGAACGGGAACGACGCTCCCGTAGCCAAGGCCAGCATCAACAAACTCTCGCAGGTGGCGGACGCCGGGCATCAGCGTGATGCGCTGCCTGATGAGGCCCTCGCTCTGGTACTGGCGCAGCGCCTGGTAACGGGCGAGGTCGTTCTCCGGCGTTGCGTCGGTGATAGCCGTGACGCCCCAGCCAAGCAAGTTGCCGCTGGCCTGGGCGACTGCGTCACGGATCGCCTGGGCGTCGCTCTCTCCGCCTATGCGCTGGGACAACCAGCCGCCCATTTCGTACAGGAGGCCCGTGGGCACGCCGTCGCCGTCACGCTCAATGACGCCCTCCACGGGGTCAGGCGTGTCCGGGCCGATGCCAGCGTGTGCCAGGCCCAGGCTGTTCAGCACGCTGGCATGGCCGGAGCGGTGGTCCAGGCGCACGGGATGGCTTGTCGTAACGGCGTCCAGGTCGTGGCGCGTAGGATGACGGCCCTCGGCCAGGTAGAACTCGTCATAGCTTCGGGCGCGCACCCACTGGCCGGCGGGCGTGGCGTTGGCGCGCTGGCGCAGCAGGCGCTGGACGCCGGCGATGGACTTGGCCGACGACGGCCCACAGTCCACCTGGCGCAGGCTGGCGGCGTAGGCGAGGAAGTGGAAGTGGGCGTCGTGCAGGCCGGACAGCAGCGTCGCGCCGCCGCAATCTATGACCCGGTCTGCGGCAACGGCGGGCGTTTCAGCATCGGGGCCAACCCAGGCGATCCGTCCATCGCGCACAAGGACGGCGTATTCGCCACTCCGTCCAAGGAGATGCGCCTTTCGGAAGAGTATGGTGGGAAGGCCAGTCATGCCGCCATTGTAGCACTGAGGTTGGTTTGACACGGGTGGTATCATGGGATTCCGTGCGAAAAGGAGCGTGACATGGCACAACAGCGGACTCTCGGTTGGGAAGAGATTGCCGACTATTTTGACGGGCGTCAGGGCGACGAAGGCGACCTATGGCACCGGGGGCTCATCAACCCGGCGCTGCTCCACGTGCTTGGCGACCTGCGCGGCCTGCGGGTGCTGGACGTGGCCTGCGGCAACGGCGCACTGGCCCGGCAGCTTGCCCGCAAGGGGGCGAAGGTGACCGGCGTAGACCTGGCGCCCACCCTGGTGGAACGCGCCCGCCGGCGGGAACAGGCCACGCCTCAAGGGGTGCGGTATCAGGTATCGGACGCAGGAAACCTAGGCGTCTTCCAGGCAGGCAGCTTTGACATCGTCGTGTGCAACATGGGGGTGCTGGACATGACGGACGACACGGCGCTGCTGGCCTTCAAGGAGGCGGCCCGCGTGCTCACGGCCAAGGGGCGCTACGTTATTTGCACGCAGCACCCCTGCTTTGAGGGCAACGATACCGCCGCCTGGGTGGTGGAGAAGATAGGCCGGACGACGACGGTGTGGCGCAAGGTGGCGAAGTACCGCCAGCACTACGAGATCGTGAACAACTGGCGCGTGACGCCCGAGCAGTTCCTGCAGACGGTGAGCTACCACCGGCCCCTGTCGTGGTTCGTCGCCGGACTTCGCCAGGCGGGGCTTGCGGTGACGGCGTTTGAGGAGAACGAGCCGACGGAGGAGTTTCTCCTGGGGGACAGCGAAGGGGCCTGGATTCAGCAGATACCGCTGCACTGCGTCATAGAGGCGCGGAAGCTGGCGGGCCTTTGACCTAACCCCCTAGCCCCCTTCCCTAAAGGGAAGGGGGAAGAATTGTATCTTCCCGATTCCATCGGGACAGACCTCCAGCGTCCCGACGGGTCGGGACTGCACCCTGTTACCTAACGTTTTCAGCAACAGGACACTAGTGCGCTCCACCGCGCTGGCGGGCCACCAGGGCGGTCAGGGCGTCCAGCGTCGTATCCATCTCTGCTTCGGTGGTATTCAGCCCAAGAGTAAGGCGCAGACTACCCCATATCTGGTCGTCCGCCAGGCCCATCGCCGATAGGACGTGGGAAGGCTCCGGCGAGCCGGCAGAGCAGGCGCTGCCCGTGGAGGCGGCGAACCCCCGCTTTGCCAGGGCAATGATCAGCGCCTCGCCGTCCACGCCGTACATGCTCACGTTGATGTTGTTGGGCAGCCTGTGTGTAGGATGGCCGTTCAGCTTCACCCCCTTGATGCGCTCAAAAACGCCCACCAGGAACCGCTCCCTGAGCCGGAGGCAGTGCTGCGACGCCGCATCCCGCTCCTGGGCAGCCAGGGCCAGCGCGACGCCTGTGCCCACGATGCCCGGCACGTTCTCGGTGCCGCTGCGCCGGTTCTGCTCTTGCCCGCCGCCGTGGAGCAACGGCTCAAAGGGCGTGCCCCAGCGAGCGTAGAGCACGCCGCATCCCTTCGGCCCGCCGAACTTGTGGGCCGAAAGGCTCAGCAGGTCTACGCCCAGCCGGTCAACGTTGAGGTCCAGGAACCCAGCGGCCTGCACGGCGTCGGTATGCACGATAATTGGATGCCCTACCCGTTTGGCGCAGGCCCGCACCGCCTTGGCGATCTCCGCGATGGGCTGCACCGAGCCGACCTCGTTGTTGGCGTACATGACGCTGACAAGGACGGTGCGTTCGGTGACAGCGCGGGCAACGTCGGCGGCGCTGACCAACCCGTGCTGGTCAACCGGCAGATACGTGACCGCATACCCCTGGCGCTCCATTGACTCGCACGCCCTGAGTACGGCGTGGTGCTCCGCGCGCGTGGTCACGATGTGGTCCCCCCACTGGCGCATGGCCTGCGCCACGCCTTTGATGGCGGCGTTGTCCGATTCCGTGCCGCCGCTGGTAAAAAGCACCTCGCTCTCCTTGCAGCCCAGCACCCCGGCCACCTGGCCTCTGGCCTTGGCGACGGCGTCGTGCCCTTGCTCCGCCAGTGGGTAGATGGCGGACGGGTTGCCGAAACGTTCGGAGAAGTAGGGCAGCATGGCCTCTAGCGCCTCGCGGCGAAGGGGCGTGGTTGCGGCGTGGTCAAGGTAGATGCACGGCTGGGCCTGCATGGTCGTCCTCCGGGACAAGGTGCTAAGATTCGTCAAGACAATACACCCAGTTCCTTTTGCTTGCTAGTGGGAATAGCGCGCCTTGAATCCCGACGAGCCGGGGCTTGACGCCGTAGCCATTATGGTCATCAACAAAACACGTATGCTTTTGTGGATAAGCGCTCGCCCTCATCCTCACTTTCCTGATGAAGGGGGAAGGGATTATTTTCTTTCCCTTTGGGGGCCCAGGGTGATGCCTTGCCCACGACCGCATCAAGTTGAATGGTTGCTGACCACAAGTGAAGGGGCAGGGAGCAAAGGCCGGGGGATTCGATTTGGCCAATTTTTGAGGCATTTTTCAGATTGAGTTTGTATCTATGCTTCGTTTTCTTTTTTTGAGAAAACGAATCACGGAAAGGGAGGCAAAGGCGGAAGGAGGACTGGTGAGGATGTTGGTTGTTAAGGTGACGCAAGTACAGGATAGCGGCGCGGCGAGGGATGGGGAAGAGGCAGGTGGCAGAGGGGAGAAGCTTGGTTTGAATCTGTGGGATGCGCCATGCTGAAACAAACGGGACACACGACTATAATTGGCGCAATCTCGCAAGAAAAGGAGCAGGCTATGCCAACCATAGACGTGCTGCTACAGGGGATGTCGGTGAACACGGACCAGGCGCGGCTGGGCCTGGCGACCATCGCGCTGATACGGGGGCGCACCAACATCCTGGTGGACGTGGCGCACTTTGGGCGTCGCGCCCTGCTGGACGAAGCGCTGGCCTCGCGCGGCCTCTCCCGCGACGACATCCACACGGTGATCCTGACCCACGCCCACTGGGACCACGCGCAGAACGTGGACCTGTTCCCTAAGGCGCGGTTTCTCATTCACCCCAAGGAGCTGGAGTACACCCGCGCGCCGCTGAAGAACGACCTGGCCACGCCCGCCTACTTTGAAGCCACGATGCACGGCCTGCGCATGGAGTTCGCCACGGAGGGCATGGAGGTGGAGCCTGGCGTGCGCATCATAGAGACGCCGGGGCACAGCCGTGGGCACATCAGCGTGGTAGTGGACACGCCGGAAGGCCGCGCCGTCATCGCCGCCGACGCCTTCCCGGACGCCTATACGGTCATCAGGGGCAAGCCCTACATCATCAACTGGAGCGAGGCGGAGGCCCAGGCCAGCGTGAAGAAGATCCTGGCCCTTGGAGGTACGATCTACGCCGGGCACGACCGCCCCTTCCGCATCGGCGACAAGGGGGAGACCCACTACCTCACCAGCGTGGCGGCGCTGAAAGTGATGGCGCACCTGGGGCCGGACGAGACGCGCATGGTAGTGACCGTGGCCTTGGAGTAGGCTGAGGGACACCCTCAGACTCCCGGCAGAGGGGCAAAGCCCCTCTGCACTCCTCAACCTATTGCAGCCGCACCGTGCTGCTCTTCCGCGTGGTAGGAGGAGCGCACCAGCGGGCCGGCGGCCACGTGCTTGAAGCCCATGCGGAGGCCGGCGTCTCGCAGCGCGGCGAACTCCTCCGGCGTGTAGAAGCGGTCAATAGCGATATGCTTCTTAGTCGGACGAAGATACTGACCGATGGTCAGCAGGTCAATGTCCACGGCGCGCAGGTCGCGCATGGTGTCCAGCACCTCGTCAAACGTTTCGCCCAGGCCCACCATCATGCCGGACTTGGTGACCATGCCGGCGTCCAGCTCCTTCACCCGCCTTAGCAGCTCCAGCGAGTAGTCGTAGTCGCCCTTGGCGCGCACCGAGGGGAACACGCGCCGCACGGTCTCTATGTTGTGGTTCAGCACGTCGGGCTTAGCCTTTACCATACCGCGTAGTCCCAAGCCCTTGAAGTCCGGGATGAGCACTTCCACCTTGCAACCTGGGACACGCTCGCGGATTTTCAGCACGCACTGGGCGAAGATGAAGGCCCCGCCGTCCGGCAGGTCGTCCCTGTTCACGGAGGTAATGACGCAGTAGCGGAGACCGAGGCGCTCCACCGTCTGCGACAGGCGCTCCGGCTCCTCCAAGTCCAAGCCCAAGGGCTTGCCCGAGGTCATGGCGCAGTAGCGGCACGCCCGGGTGCAAACATCGCCCAGCACCATAAACGTGGCGCTGCGCTGCTCCCAGCACTCGCCGATGTTGGGGCAGCGGGCTTCCTCGCATACGGTGTGCAGCGTTTCCTGCCGCAGCAGGTTCCGCACCTGGATGAAGGTCTCGCCGCCTGGTGCACGCACCTTGAACCACTCCGGCAACCGTGGGCGGACATCTCCACTGGCCTGCGTTGTAGGCTCCTCAGTCATGGGTGCTCCAACCGTGTTTTGACCGCTTCATCATACATCACGCATCCCGTGCAAGCGACGGGGGAGTCCTTGTGCAAAGGGACGTGGGCACGATATATCGTGCCCCTACTACGCGGGCAGGGAACGTGGGCGTGGAAACCGCGCCCGTTCCACGTGTGCGACAGGTGATCCTCGTAGGGGTATCTTTCGGCTGAAGGACTGCCCACGTCCCAGATGGGCGGCAAACGGGTGCGTTGGGCATTGCCAGGAGACGGGCGTCCCGATACATCGAGACGCCCGTACAAAACGCTTCCGCCGCAAAACGCAGACAGTCCCGACTCGTCGGGACTGTCTGCGTTGATCTGATCTACCTGTCAGGACCTAGCGGCGGTCCCTCTTCTTCTTGGCCGGCGGGTCGTCTTCGTCGTCAGCATTATCGCGGGTGGAACTGGCGGGCGCCGCGGGCACGGTTGTCGTATCGCCGCTCGTGCCAGTCACCGCTTCCTTGACGGCCTCAGCCTGGGTCACGGCCGCCGTGACCTCCTGGGTTGCCTGGGCCACTTTTTCCTCTTGGGTCGGCGCAGGCGTATTGGTCGGGTGCCTGTCCGGTGCGTTCACACCGGCGTCGGTTGCCTGACCGTTGGACGTACCGGTAGACCCACCGCTGCCCTGGTCGTTGCTCCCGCTGGAGCCGCCAGAACCCGCGTCGCCGCCGGTGGAATCGCCGGAGCCGCTGTCGCTGCTGCCGCCGGAACCGGTATCGCCGCTGGTGGAGCCGCTCTTATCGCCGGAGCCGGCGCCCGTGTCAGCCGTTTCGTCCATAGGAGGAGGCTGCACGGTCACCGCCACGTTGTCCACCTGGACATTGAGGTAGTTTATGTCTTCTTCCGTTGTGAAGGCTATGCGAATCGTGGAGCCGATGTACTCGGAAACATCCACAACATGCAGTTGCCAGCCGGTAGACAGCGGATAGCCTGGATGGGTTGAGAACACCTCCTCCAGAACGTTGTTACTCGTGTCCAGAATCTGGACGCGGAACTCCTGGTTGTGCTCAGCGTAGCCCGGGGCAGAGTTTATGATCTTCTGCACCCAGCTCAGATGCGCCTCGGGCATCCAACCGGGCAGACGTACCTCTTGCCACAGGGTCTGCTTACTTGGGCCGGTCTGCCAGCTCATGGCAGAGAAGTTGCCGTCAAACGGCTCCTGCGTGCCTACCGGCCCTGGAGGATTGAACGCGCCGTCGTTGATGGCCCAGCCGCCTGTGGCGCCGGAGTTCGTCCGGTTCCAACCGGCGTGGTCGCCCGTCTCAAAGCGGCCGTTCCTGACCAGGTTGGGCGAGGGATTCGCCTTGATGTCGCCCAGCGTCAAGGAGTCAATGGGAATATCCAGCACGACGCTATTGTCTGGGGCCCAGATAACGAGACCCAACCTGTCGTTGCCGCTGCCGGGCGCGCCCGTGTCCGCGGCCTCAACGTAGAACTTGTAACCGGACATGATTGCTACGTTGCCGGTGCCTGCGAACGCAGCGCCGTCAAAGGTGCCTATACGGTCGTCCAGATTGAAGACGTTGACCATCGTCACGTCGCCGTCCAGACGCTGTTTGCCAAAGAACACGGTGATCTTTCCATCGGACCACCGGTGGTCGCGGCCGTCGTCGCTCAAGCGGGCCCAGAAGGATACCTTCACCTGGCCCTGCTCGGTGAACATTGTGCCCTGGCCGGTGGTGTTGTACTGGGCCGGCGGGGCCACTATCTCAATGATGAGCTGCTGCTGGAAGAACTCCACGCCATTGACCCGATAGGAAATGTAGCACTCCACCGTGCCCGGCGCGGTGTACTTGGGCACCGCCACCGTCTCCTTCATGGATACCACACTGGCAGGAGAAGAGGTAATCGCCTTGGGGTCAAAGCTGATCCTCAGCGGAGCGCAGCCTATGGGCACGTAGGTCACGTGCATGTCAACGGGTTTCTCGCAGGCATCGCCTATGCCGTTCTTGTCCGAGTCCTTTTGGTCCGGGTTCGGCGTGTTCGGGCAGTTGTCAAATACGTCGGGAATACCGTCATGGTCCCTATCAGGCAGCGGCGCGGATACGAAGCTCCCCGCCTTGATGAAGACGTTGGAGTCGTAGATGCGGTCGCTGGCATCGGCGATGGCGAGCTTGATGTGGTTAATGACGCCGGGCGTCGTAGTTGCCTCGCAGCCCAGGATCTTCGTCAGGCCGTCCATCTGCGTATTCAGCAAGGGGGCCGGCGCAATGGGCGCGTCAAAGGGGTCGTTATTGACATACAGGCCAATGTTGCTGGGCGGCGTGCTGCCGTTGCCGGCGTTGACCGTATTGATGGACACCGGCATGCCGCCAGGCAGCACGGCGCAGTTCACTCCGTTCACGAAGAAGGCGAACACGTCGTTGAAGGACGAACCCACCCACTCGTTGTACTCATCCGACGCGAACACGTACTGGAAGGAGATCTTTGTGGATGATGGCACAAAGTCAAACTCCAGGATAGAGGCGTCGTAGGTTGGGTAGCCGGACAGCCCGTTCAACTGGGAATCGCCCGGCGTGCCCGCAGCAAAGGAAATGCTGTGGGACGTGTTCGGCCCAACGGCGTTGGCAATGGACCCGGAGCTCAGCATGATGCCGTTCTCCGGCCCAACGATGCCTGTGCCGAAATGGAACACGCCGGCGCCTTCCGGCGCACCCATATAGGTGATATTGGACACGGGCGTGCTGCCGCCAACCAGCAGGTTCACCAAATCAGTGGGCGATACTCCGCCCAGCAAATTAATGGTTTCCAACGAGCCTGCGACAGCGCCCTGCACGCCGTCGCCCTGCGTGCCCTTGCGTTCCTGCGCCTTGAACACCTCAGAGTCAATAGCCTTGGGCGGCTTGCTGGGCAACGTGATCTTCTTGTCAATCACGATGGAGTCGCCGCTTTCAATGGTGGCATGGACCACCGGCGGCTCAACCTTGCCCGCCGTGGTCACGTCTATGATGATGATTTGACTTGCGAACACCACGCCGCCCACGGCAAAGTCCACGTGGCACTCGTAGTGCCCGGGGGCAGTCCCTGGCGGGACCGTGATGGTTTCGTCCATGAACACCGTGGAACCGGGTGCAGCGAGCAAAGAGGGCGGCGCGAACGTAACCACCAGGGGCGCGCAGCCCACCGGCGTCGCCGTCACCAGCAATGAAATAGCTACCCATTCCTTGGTGACCACGCCTGAGGACTGCGTCTTACCCTCGGAGTCCACAAACGTCGCCACGATGTAGTCTGTACCTGCCTTAGTGCCCGTATAGGTGAAGCCGGCCTTGCCGAGACCGGAGGTCATGGCAGTGCCGCTCAAGCCCTTCTGCGGGCCGTCCAGGACTACAAAGTGTACGGGCGTGCCTGTAATGGCGACAGGCGTACCGGAAATCGTTTGTGTCACCGTCGCCGTCACCGTATGAGTGGTGCCCACGGGGTTCGTAGCCTCTTTCGGCTCCAGCTTGATATCGCTGATGACCGTCAGTTTTTCGCCCCGGGCAATGATGTACGGCGTGCCGACGGAGCCGTCGGACGCGGTGTAGGAAGAACCGATGTCCTTGGCAATAGCCAGCACTGCGAAGTCCACCGGCCATTTATCAAAGGCCTCGTGCACCGAGCAGCTCCAACCGGAGAGGTCTCCGTCGGTGAGGCCGGTCAGCGCCGGATGGCTGGCGACGATGTGGGCGTTGTTATAGCAGCCCACGCCGGTGACGGTGAATCCGCCAGGGGCCAAGCCATCCAACAAAGGCACCGGAGTAAACGCATCCGTGCCGTGGTAGTAGCAGCTCAAGCTGATGTACGCGCCGGTCTTGTCCGGCTCATCCACTGCAAAGGCCACGCCGGCTTCGGTCAGCTCCTGACCACCCTGGCCCGCATGGTACACAGGGTCGGTGCCGTTGATGATCACGTTACCCGTGACCACGGGGCCCCAGACGCCGGCATTGGCAGCAGCGGTAGTGTAAGCCTCGCCAATGCCCTGACAGGTGGGGTCGCCCAAAACGATGGCGCGATAGCCGGCGAACTGGGCAGCGGTCATGCCGGCCCACTGGGCGTTGTTCACCACTGTCACCGTATGACCAAGGGCTGCGGCCTTACTCGCCTCAATACTGCCTGCTCCACCGCTGACAGTATCCTCCAGTACGAGCACGCCGCTCTTACCTACCGTAGCGCCTACTATAGGCGGAGAAGCAGGCGCGCCGGGGACAACAATCTTCTTGTGTACCAGGATAGAGTCGCCTGGATCAAGGGTTTCCGTGACCAGCACCGGTTCAACGCTGCCGGACACAGGGACCGTAATGTTGATCTGTTCCACGGCGAATACGACGCCGTTCACTGCGAACTCAACCACGCAGTGATAGATGCCCGGCATAGTCCCCAAGGGCACCGCTATTGTTTCAGTCATGGCGACCGTAGAGCCGAGGGTTGCGCCTTCCACGACTGCGGGAACCAGGGTCACGACGAGCGGCGCACAGTTCTTGGGGGTTGCCGTAAGCGTGTACCCAGGCGGGACTACCCATTCCTTCGTCACAATGTCGGACGATTGGGTCTTTCCTGCCGGGTCAACAAAGGTAGCCTTAATGTAGTCTTTTCCAGCCATCGTCCCCTTGTAGGTGAAGCTGGCCGTACCATTGCTCGCCGTCACTACCGTGGAGCTCAGGCCCTCGTGCGGGCCGTCCACGATGGCAAAGTGCACCGGGGTACCAGTCAGAGGAGCGCCGTCCACGGTGACGGTAGCCGTCACGGTATGGTTCGTGCCCACGGGGTTGGTAGCTTCCTTCGGCGTAAGCAGAATGTCGCTGATGACCGAGAGGGACTTGCCCCGTGCCAGGATATACGGAGAACCCACGCTCCCATCGGGCGCGGTATAGATCGGCGGGAGGTCTTCAGCGATGGCCAGGACAGCAAAGTCCAGCGGCCACGTGGGGAACACTTCGTGTACCGAGCAGCCCCAGTTGGAAAGATCCGCATCGTCCAGTCCAGCCAACGCTGGGTGCGACGCCACAATGTGGGCGTCAGCAGGGCACCCGCCTATCTGTCCAAAGGTCAAGAATGACCCAAAGGGTTCCAGCACCAGGGGCGCTACAGGCGATGCCGGAGGTACGTTGTAGTAATCGCAGCTCAGGTCAATATACGCGCCCGTCTTCCCCGCCTCATCGGCAGCGAACGCAACGCCATTGTTGATGAGCTGAATGGCTCCAGGGTTGCTATGGTATACCGGATCCGTGCCGATAATGATCACGTTGCCGTTAATCTTCGGCCCCCAGACGCCGCGGTTGGCCTCGGCAGCGGCCAGCGGCCCTGGGGTTGTAGAACACGTAGGATCACCAAAGATGATGGCGCGGTATTGGGCAAAGTCGGTGCCGGTCAAGGCAGCCCACTGTGCGGCGTTCACCACCGTTACCGCATGGCCGGCAGACACTGCGGCCTGGGCCTCACGGCTGGTGGCCCCGCCCGTCACTGTCGGATCCAGAATGAGCACGCCAGTAGTAGCGTTTGCCGACACGTCATGGCCGGTTGGCGTAACCAACGTGCCGGGCAGCGTTACCAGCTTGGGAACCGTGATGGAGTGACCAGGCTCCAACGTGGCAGTCACGACCGGCGGCGTCACGCTGCCGACCGTTGCCGTTACGGTGATAGATATAGTTTCAACCGCGAACACCACGCCGTCTATCTTAAAGTCCACGTGGCAGGTATAGACCCCCGGCGCAGTTCCCGGCGGGACCACGATGGTCTCCGTCATTGTCAGGGTGGAGCCAAACGCCACGCCAGTTACGACAGATGGGACAAGGGTCACAACCAGCGGCGAGCACCCTACGGGCGTCGCAGTGACGGTATGGCCCGCCGCGACCCATTCTTTCGTCACAATGTCAGAGGATTGGGTCTTGCCCGTTGTGTCTATGAAGGTAGCTACGATAAAGTCTTTGCCCGTGGTCGCGCCAACGTAGGTAAAGCTGGCTGTACCCAGGCCGGATGTTACCACGGTGGAGCTCAGGCCAATATTAGGGCCGCCCACGATGGCAAAGTGCACCGGCGTGCCGGAAATAGCGACGGGCGTACTGGAAATCGTCTGCGTCACCGTTGCCGTCACCGTATGGCTCGTGCCGACAGGGTTGGTGGCGACCTTGGGCTCAAGGTCAATGTCGCTGATGACGGACAGGGACTTACCGCGCGCCATGATATAGGGGGTACCCACCGTGCCGTCCGACGCGGTGTAGGAATCGCCGATGCCTTTGGCTATGGCAAGCACTGCAAAGTCCAAGGGCCACTTATCAAAGGCCTCGTGCACCGAGCAGCTCCAACCGGACAGCATGGCATCGGTGAGACCAACCAGCGCCGGGTGGCTGGCAACAATGTGGGCGTCGTTATAACAACCCACGCCGCGCACGGTGAACCCGCCCGCAGCAAAACCGTCCAGGAGGGGCACGGCGGTATGCTCAGCCGTGCTGTCGTAATAGCAGCTCAGGCTGATGTACGCGCCGGTCTTGCCCGCTTCGTCCACGGCAAAGGCCACGCTCTTTTCGGAGAGCAGCGATCCGTGGTACACGGGGTCAGTGCCGTTGATGATCACATTGCCATTGACGACCGGCCCCCACACGCCAGCATTCGCCGCTGCTGCGGCAAGAGAAGGCGAACCGGAACCGCTGCACGAGGGGTCGCCCAAGATGATAGCCCGGTATGTGGCGAACTGCGCCGCAGTCATGGCTGCCCATTGGGCGTCGGTGACCAAAGTCACTGTTTGACTCAAAGCGCTGGCAGCCATTGCCTCCACGCTTTCAAAGCCGCCTACAACCGTACCGTCAAGGATAAGTACGCCGGAAGTCGTGGACAAAGCCAGTGGAGTGCCAGAGATGCCGGGCACTGCGCTGGGCAGCTTCACGGTCTTGCCCACGAGCAGGGATTCCCCTGGGTCCAGGGTGCCGGTCACAACCGCAGGCGTGACGCTCCCAGGGACAAAGGACGGCATTACGGTAATGGAGATGGACTCGGTAGCGAACAACACTCCGTCCACCTTAAAGTCCACGTGGCAGGTGTACACGCCTGGCGCGGTGCCCGGCGGGACCATAATGGTCTCGGTCATGGCCAGTGTGGAGCTAAGCGCCACACCAGTAATGGGCGCCGGCACCAGGGTTACGTTCAGCGGCGAGCACCCAACGGGCGTCGCGGTAACGGTATGGCCGACCGGCGCAACCCAGGTCTTGGTAACCGTATTAGAGGTCTGGATTGTTTCCGCAGCGTCCATGCCCTTGAATGTAGCGACAAGGGTATCCGTGCCCGCCACAGTACCATGATAGGTGAAGCCGGCTTTCCCATCGCCACCGGTCACGGCAGTGCCACTTAGGCCGGCGTGAGGGCCGGAGACAACCTTGAACGTGACGGTGGTACCAGTGATGGCGACCGGCGTACCCGATATGGTCTTAGTCACCGTGGCCGTAACCATATGGTCCGTGCCGATGGGGTTAGTGGCAGTCTTCGGCTCCAGCTTGATATCGCTGATGACATCAAGCTTCTCGCCACGGGCGATGATGTAAGGCGTGCCTACGGTGCCATCAGGGGCGGTAAAGATGCCACCAGCTTCCTTCTCAATAGCGAGCACCAGGAAGTCCGACGGCCACTTGTTGAAAATCTCATGGACGGAGCAACCCCAGCCCGCAAGGTTGGCGTCGGTAAGACCGGCCAAAGCGGGATGGTCTGCTACCTTGTGAGCATCGTCGCAGCCCACACGTCCAGCGAACGCGAAGCCGCCCGGGTTAATGCCGTCCAGCAAGGGCAGCGGTGTGTTGGCAGGCGCAAAGCTGTTCATACAACTCAGCGTGGCGTACAGGCCCGTCTTGCCGGGCTCGTCCACTGCAAACTTAACGCCCGCGTTCGTGACCTCAGTCCCGCCACTGCCAGAATGGAGCACCGGATCGGTGCCAATAACGACGATGTTGCCGTTGACCATCGGTCCCCAAACAGTCGTGTTGTTGATGGCAGGCTGCACCCATGTAGTGCCGCTGGTGCAGTTGGGATCGCCGATGATAATGGCGCGGTACTGGGCAAAGTCGGATGCGGTCATGGCCGCCCAGGTCGCCCCGTTGACGACGGTGACAGCATGGCCCAAACCAGAGGCCGCCAGGCCCTCTATGCTGCCGGCTCCGCCGATGACGGTGGAGTCCAGGATCAAGACCCCGGCGGTGGCCTTAGCGGACACGCCGGTGCTGGAGACGCCGGGCACTGCGCTGGGCAGTTTCACGGTCTTCGGCACCACCAGGGAATCCCCTGGGGTAAGGGTAGCTGTGACGACCGCAGGAGTCACACTCCCGGGCACAATGGGCGTCCCAACGGTGATGGTGATGTCTTCCGCAGCGAAGATCACGCCATCTGCCAGGAAGTTCACGTGGCAGTTGTAGGTCCCGTCCTCGGTAAGACCGGGTGCGGCGATGGTCTCGTCCATGCCCACAAGCGAGCCGGGGGTTCCGGTCAAGGAACTCGGCGAGAAGGTCACGACCAAGGGGGAGCACCCCACTGGGGTGTAGGTGATGACGACAACCGCTGGCGCTTGGCAGGCATCGCCGACGCCGTTCTTGTCCGTGTCCTTTTGGTCAGGGTTGGAAACGGTGGGGCAGTTGTCAAACACATCGGCCACGCCGTCGTTGTCGCCGTCGGCCAGAGGCTCAGGAACAAAGCTGCCGCCCTTGATGAAGACGAAGGAGTCCAGGACGCGGTCGCTCCTATCGGCAATGGCAAGCTTCATGTGGTTAATGACCCCAGGAGTAGTGGTCGCTTCACATCCCAGGATCTTAGTGAGGCCGTCCATTTGGGTGTTCAACAACGGCCCACCAAAAATAGGCTCGTTCAATGGGTCGTTGTTAATGTAGAACCCTGGATTCGTCGCAGTTACGCCAGGTCTGCCTGCGTTTACCGTATTCACGGCAACGGGGAGGCCGCCTGGAAGAACGGCGCAGTTCACCCCGTTCACGAAGAAGGCGAACACGTCGTTGAACGAGGACCCGACGAACTCGTTGTACTCCTCAGAACCGAACACGTATTGGAAGGAGATTTTTGTTGAGGAGGGAGTGAAATCAAACTCCAGGATGGAGGCGTCAAGAGTGCCGCCACCCACAAGACCATCCAATTGGGTATCGCCGGGCGTCATACCCGCGAAGGTTTTGCCGGGCACGTCGTTAGGGCCAATGGCGTTGGAGATCATGCCGGAGCTTAGTGCAATGCCCGTGTCTGGCCCAATGATGCCAGCCCCGCCGGAGAACACGCCAGCGGACACCGGCGTACCAGTAAAGGTGATGTTGGACACAGGAATGCTGGCGCCCAGGAGCGCCGTGACCATCATTTCCGGCGTTACGCCAGCGGTGAGGTCGGTGGTGGTCAAAGCAGCAAGGGCAGACACATTGTCCAATGTCCGGACGCCGCCGGTGTTCCCTACGCGCGGCGGGTACACGGCCTGCGCACCGAGGATGGAGACGTCACTTGCGGTCACAGCGCCTGGCGTAGGGACGGTGATGGTCTTGTGGACTGTAATGGACTGGCCGGGTTCAAGCGTGCCGACCACGACTGGAGGCGTGACGCTGCCGACGCCCACGGGGGCCGCGAAGCCCGGGCACACGCGAACAATACTATTATCGCCGCTGGTTACGCCGTCCAGGAATCGCGTGCCGTTCTGGGTCAGATACCAGCAGCCGTCCTTACCGACCTGGGTCAGGTCCCCACGGAACCCGCCGCTGGCGAAGAGGGTTACGCTATCGGGCGATCCCAGGCGAATGCGAGTGATCGTGCCATCCGTATTGTTCGTAAACACGTCGCCCGTGGCCGCATGGAAAGCGATGCCGTCCGGCTCATTTGGAACGGCGATATGGCGGTTCAGCGTGCCGTTATGATTGATAACGGTGACACGGTACGGAGTGGAGGTAGAGGGGGTCATGTTTGCCACAAACAGGGTTCCGTCTGGGGCAAAGGTGATGCCGTCAATCATATCGCCCAGCGTGACGTTGGAAATCTCATGAGCGAAGGTGATGCCGGGGTTCACGGCGCTGATTCTGCCGTCGTTTCGGACGTACCAGACCTCGCCCGTGATGGGGTCGGTTGCGATGCCCAAAGTGTTCCCGTCAGGTCCGGCAGGCCCGGCTTTGAGCGCGCCGGTGTTGGCGTCCAGACGGCTCACGCCCGTGCTACCTGTATTGGAGTACAGGTCGCCGTTGGGGTGGTTCGTCAGTCCGCATCCCACGGTGCTGGTCAGCGCGGCTACCTGCGGGTGCACCACCGTACCGTGGACCGTAACCGTTGACCCCGCGTCAAACCGGCTAATAGGCCCATTGGGGCACTGGACGACGAGCACGTCGCCATCGGGGGCAAAGGCAACGCCCCCAAAGAAACCAGGGCCAGTAGCATACAGCTCCTGGGTAAACCCCGGCTGCATAAAGGTAAAGGGATCGTAGGCCGCTGTGGCTGCCGGCCCGCCCTTGTTCGGGCCGTCGGCGGCCATGGCGGCCAAAGCCGGCACCATAAGCAGGCTAAACAACAACACCAAAGATGCCAGGACAACCCTGGGGTGCAACCAACTAAAGGCCCTCATGTCACCCTCCTAGAAGCGGCTCAAGACGCTCTACCGTCGCCTAGTTCACACTATGTTGCCGATGAATATACGATGATTCCATTGCTCCAGGCAGTGCCTATTCCTTTGGCTTCCGCCCGCGCAGGTACAAGACCAAGCCCACCGCCGCAGCAGCGGCAGCGATAAGCACCACAATAATGATGACCACCGTCCCACCGCCACCGCCGCCTGCCGCCGGAGTGGCCGTCGGCGCAGGCGGAACCGCCGTCGGCGTGGCTGTCGGCGTCGGGCTGACGGCGACTGCGGCCGTTGGCGTTGGCGTTGCCGTCACGCTGGGAAGCGGCGTCGCCGTAGCCGTTGGCAATGGCGCAGTTGTAGGCGTCGCCGTGGCCGTCGCGGGTATGGGGGTAGCCGTCGGCGTGGCGGTAGGCGTGCCTGCCACAGGCGTCGGCGTAGGCGTGGCTGTCGCCGGGACTGCCGTAGCCGTAGGTGTTGGCGTTGCCGTGGCGCCTGGCGTGGGGGTGGGCGTCGGCGTCGCCGTCACCTGCTCCTGAGCCGTCAGCGCAAAGACCGATAGACCATCGGGTGATGTCCCTCGGAAAGTATACGTACTGTCGGTGAGATTCTGCTCCACCATGGTGGTAGCCAGCGTGCTCACCTTGCCGTCGTCTCCCTTGCGCATGACCTTGATGTTGCCCAGACCGTATTTGTCCACAAAGGCCTTGCCCGTCTTCATGTCAACGAACGTCTGGCCGATGTCCGTCTTGTCCACCAGTCCGGTCTTGTCCACCTTGACGGCGTAGGCCGTGGCGTTGATCTTGGCGTTGGCAACCTGGGCAGCGGTAGTGAAAGAGGCGGCGTCGCCGGCGGACGGGGCGTCTTGCACCGTCACCGTCACCGACGCGCCAGCCGGCAACTCTACCTTGTTCAGGCCCGCGTTGATGGCGACCGAAGCGGTGCCCACGTCTCCGCCAATGCTCTTCTTCTGCTCAACGGTCTTCAACCGTATGTCCTGGACCTCCACCTCGTCGGTAGTCCCGGTGCCGCTATGGGCCTTCACCGTCGCCTCAATGTAGACGGTCGGCTGTCCCTGGGCATCCTTGATCTGGATGGTCACGATATTGTTCAGGAGCGAAACTCCAGCGCCCACGTCGGTAAACTGGCTGAGGGACCCTCCGACAGCCAGGGCCACCGGGAAAATCACCACGTTCTTGCCATCAACCCGGGTCTGCACTTCCAGCGTGGCCCCGCCGGTCACGGTCACGGCAGCGCCGGCGGCGTCCTTAGCGGAAGCGCCCGCGCCAATGGTGGCCTTCAACGAGATGGGCGCGCTTACCACATCCTTGGTCACAGGCGTAGGCGGCGCAAGGGTTGGGGTAGCCGGCGTCACGGGGTCTGAAGCCGAAGAAGCCACGCTGACGCCCTTGGCATTGGCCGCCTTGACCGTAAAGGTGTAGGTGATGCCGTTCACCAGGCCGGTGATGACCGTAAACCTATCGCCGCTGGCAGCCTGGACCTCACGTCCGCCTGGACTCACGATGATGGTGTAGAACGTAATGGCGCTGCCGCCGTCGGAGGGAGGCGCAGACCACCGCACCGTCGCCTGTCCATCGCCAGCCTGGACGGTAATGTTCACCGGCGCGCCGGGAACCGTCTGCGTTGTCGTACCGCCGCCACCTCCGCTTCCGCCACCACCTGTACCCCCACCACCCGTACCGCCACCGCCGGTGCTGACGCTAACCACCACTGATGCAGACGACGTACCAGTTCCCGTCCCTCGGGCATTAGTAGCCGTAACAGTGAACGTGTATGTACCATTCGCCAAGTCCGTAAATGTCACAACGTTGGTGAACCCATCCACCGTCTTCGTTCCCCCGGCGGGGCTGGCGGTTACCGTGAACCCGGTAATCGTGCTGCCGTTGTTGCTGGGCGAAGTCCAAGCTACTGTAACCTGGGCGCCCGACGGCGTGGCGCTGACACTGGTGGGCGCGAAGGGCAGTCCAAAGGGCGTCGCAGCGATAGAGGCTGCCGACGCGGTGCTTGAGCCGTCGTCGCTCGCGGCCATCACGGTGAAGGTGTAGCTGGTCCCGTTGGTAAGGCCGGTTACCGTGGCGGACAATAGGCCGCTAATCCACGCAGCGGTCTTCCCGCCGGGGTTGGCGGTGATCGTATAGCTGTTAATGGGGCTGCTGCCGTTGCTGGCAGGCGCAGTCCACGTAACCGTGACTTGCCCGTCGCCTGCCACCGCCGAGACGCCGCTGGGCGCGCCGGGCGGTATTGCCGCCGCGGAAGGCGTCACGATGGCGGGCGAGGAGGCCGCGCTGCTGCCCACGGTGTTTTGCGCAGTCACGGTAAAGCTGTAGGCAACACCGTTGGTCAACCCTGCCACCGTATAGGCAAGCTTTGCGCTCAAGCTGAAGGGGTTACCCGTCACGGTGGGCGATACGGTGATCTGATAGCCGGTTATGGAACTGCCGCCGTCTGATGGTTTCTGCCACGTTAACGTGGACGATTTATCGCTCACGGAAGCGCTGACGCTGACGGGCGCATTGGGCACCGTAGCCGGTATTGCAGCATTGGAAAGGGCCGACGCCGCACCCGTGCCCACGCTGTTCAAAGCTGCCACCGTAAACTGATAGGCCACGCCGTTGGTCAGGCCGCTAACCGTGCCCTGACACTTCACCGTTGTGGTACCAACCAGCGTGGCGCAGGCGCTGGTGGGCACCGTAGCCGTCCCACCCGCCGGGCTGGAGGTCACGACGTAGCCGGTGATGGCTGCGCCGCCGTCGCTGCTGGGCGGTGACCAGGTTACGACGACCGTCTGGCTCGTGCTGCCGCGCGTCGCGCCGACGCTTACCGGTGCGGCAGGAGCGGTCTTCGGCACCAGGTCGGTACTGGACGACACGAACACGGAGAAGTGGTTCAGCAGGACACCCAACAGATATTCAAACTGGCCGCTTCCCAGGCTGGTTTTCTGCAAAACAGTCCCACCAGGCGCGTAGCTGATGCCGTCCACGATTCCTGTGATGCCGGCAAGCTCAAACTGCGCGGGCGGTCCCTGGGTTACCAGGAGGTAGACCGTAGGCGTGACTGCGCCTTGCATCACCACCTGCATCACCACAGGAGTAGACAGATTGACCCGAGCTTCAGGCAATCCCAGCTTGATGCCTACCGCACCGGCAGGAAACTCCGACGTATCGGGCATCTGCACCTGGCGTGGGGGCAGCAGGCTCTCCGTCACCGGGTTGCCCGCGTCATCGTTGAACTGCGTACCCGCCGGCAACTGGACCGCAGCCTTGGCCTCGCCAGCCGCGGTGGTAGTACCCTCGTTCGTCAAGGTCACTTGACTAGTCAGGCCCGTGGTCCCTACGGAAATCGGGCCGCTCACCACCTGAGCGGTGGTGGCAGCGGACACGTCCACTGAGGCTTGGACCACGAATGCAGGGCTGGCCGGCCCCGTGCCAAAAGAGGTCGTTACTTTCAAGGTATAGCTACCGGCGGCCAGTGTCGCGGGCAGCGTCAGGCGGAGCGACGTATCGCTCAGCACCGTGGGGGCGACGGTGTCACCGGCTGGGTCAACCATCACCTGGGTAGCGCCGGTAAACTTCTTGCCCGTCAACGTTATGAGCGGGGCGGTGCCCTGAACCATCACGGTCTGGGACAGGATAGTCACCAGGGGCAGGTTTGCCAGCTCATTGACAACAACCGTGCCGGTGGAAGGCGCAGAAAGACCGCCCGGCGTCCGCACCCGCACCTTATAGGTCCCGCCGACTATGCCCAGGGCCGTCGTGGCCTTTGCCTGGGTAGAGGTGATGGAGCCAGGGACGATAGCCAGCGCCACGGTATTCTTGTCAGAGGTCAGCCAGACTTCTGAGGCCAAGTCAAAAGACGTGCCGTCTATGGTAATCGTCTGAACCGCGGTGTTGTCGCCGCCACCGGACACGCCGGTCACCACGGGCACGTCCAGAAGGGACATTTCCAGGTAGGCTCCTGTGGCTCCAGGCGCAACGGGAGCTCCGGGGGGCGTAGTCGTGACGTTGCCCAACGCCCCTGTCTGGTAGTACTTGATGGAAGCGCCGCTGTTATACGTCACCGCGACGGTAAACCCTTGCAGCACAAAGTCGGCGCCGACCTGCACCACGGGCGAGAGTTTCTCCACGTTGAACACCGCGTTGGCGGGATCGGGAACGATGGACGCTGTGCTGGTCTTGCCGTCAGAGGTGGACGTTACCGTGACGAAGGCGCCGGCCAGGTTAGCTGCCGTAGCCAGGAGCTTGCCCCGGATGGTCGTGGCGTCCGGGCCACGGGCAATCTGCACTGTCACGGGCGAGGAAGCGTTTCCTGCGGCGTCCGTCACCGTTATGGCGAGCACGTTCACCACGTTGGCGGTCAGCGAGACGACCACGCTCTGCTGCACACCCGTAGCCACTGCGCTGGCCGTCGCGCTTCCGCCGACCACGCTAATGATCGCGTCCTTCTCACCAGTAATCTTCAGCGCCACGAAGGGGGCCAGGGTGGAAGCCGGCGGCGTCACCACCAAGGGGGCCGCAGGAGCCTGGCTGTCATGCCGGATTGTCACCGTATGCGCCGGCGAGGCGTTGCCAGCGGCGTCGGTGGCCGTGATGGTTATGGTGCGCGTCACATCTGCCGGCGTTGCGGCGGCCAGCCCGACCGACAAGGATTGGGGCGACCCCATGCCAGCGTCAGTCAGCGGGCTTACCACGCCGCCTTCCGCCTTAACAGTCGCACCATACTCCGTAGTAAGGTTGAACGTCATATTGGCAGCCTGAGTCAACAAGGACACAGGGGAAACCGCGAGGGTCGGCGCAATAGAGTCCTGCGTCACCACACGGGTCACGGAGGTAGACTTGTTCCCGGCGGCGTCAATCGCCCTCACGGACAGGACGTTGTCCTGGTCCAGCTTCAGGTTGACCACCAGGTCTACCGGTGACGCGGTGGTGGACGTAATCGTCTCAACGCCGCCGGTCACCTGAATGGTTAACCCGGATTCTATTGTACTCACGTTCAACGTCAACGACGACGCATTGGTCTCCGAAGGCGGCGTAGAGACGGCTGGGGCAGCGGGCTTCACCGAGTCATGCACGACTTCGCGGATCACCGCTGCAGAAGGCCCCGCCTCGTTTACCACCGTGACTGCGAGAGTATTCGTCGTGTTAAGAGCCAACGGTACGCTAAGGCTCTGGGGCCCTACCGGCAGCGTCACCGTAGAAGTGACCGTGCTTTGTCCGCCCGCGATCTGGATGGTCCAGGTAGCAAGAGCATCGGAAGGCGGCGTGACCTGCAAAGCGACCAAGGCGCTATTCGTAGGCGACGCCGGCGTAGAAACCGTTGGCGGGTTGGGGGCGGTCGTTTCTACCAGGACCGTGCGGGTCACAGCGGGCGACGTGTTTCCAGCCGCATCCGTAACGGTCACGCTCAGGGTATTGGTCCCCTTGTTCAGCGGTACTTCCATACTTTGGGATCCGCCCCCAGCCGTTTCCGTAACGTCGCCAGCTCCGCCGGCCACCGCCAACGTAGCGCCCGCCTCGCCCGTCACCATCAGCAACACCGACGTCTGGGATGTCGGCGACGCGGGGGTAGAAACGTCCGGGGCAGCGGGAGCGATGCTGTCGTGAGTAACATTCCGAACGACACCGATGGACTCGTTGCCCGCAGCATCCTTGGCCATCACCGTCAGCGAGTTCAACTGATTCAGCTTAAGATTGATGGTTAGCACGATGGTGGAAGCGGTAGCCGTGACGGTGCTCTGGCCGCCCGTCACCGTCACCAGGGAACCGCTCTCAGCGGTGATGGTCAGGTCCACGGTGGCGTTCTTGGTAAAGGCCGGAACGGTAGAGACCGTAGGCGCTGCGGGAGGCGCGCCGTCCTGCACCACCGTCACCTGCGTCTCGTCGGAGGTGTTGCCCGCAGCGTCGGTAGCGGTCACCTTGAGGGTGTTGCCGGCGTTGGTGTTCAGCAGAACGTCAATGCTCTGGGCAACGCCCGTGGCAACCACGCCTAGCACGTTATCCTTGCCGCCCTTCACGTCAATAAGCGCTCCCGCCTCTGCCGTCACCACAAGCGTTGTCTTGGAACCGTTTGTGGGCGAGGGCGGCGGCGTCACCAAGGGCGCTGCTGGCTTCAGGTTGTCGTACACCACGGTGCGCGACACGCCGTCGGACACGTTGCCCGCCGGGTCTGTGGCCGTGACCGTCAAACTATTGCTGCCAACGTTCAGAGCTACGGTCAGGGTCACCGCTGCGCCGGGCACCGAGGCCACTGCCGACACCGGCGTACTGCCGCCCGTGACCGTCACCGTGGCCCCGGTCTCAGCCACCACATCAAGGCTCGTTGTCCCATTGTTGGTCGGCGACTTGGGCGTAGAGACCGTGGGCGTTACAGGTTTCAGGTTGTCATGCACTGCTACGCGCGTCACTGCCGATGACTGCACGCCGTTGTTATTGAGCAGCCTGACTACCAAGGTGTTGGGCTGGTTGAGATTCAACCCTACGGTTACGATTTGGCCCGTCCCAGGAGCGACAGTTATTAGCTCATCAACGAGAACGGCCCCACCGGTGACCCGTATCTTCCAACCGGAAGTTGTCGTCACAGCGGGAGTTGTCACCGTGAGCGTCACGGTTGAGTTCTTCGTGGGAGACGCAGGCGTAGACACCACGGGCGTTGGCGGTGCCTGGTCCGGCGTCACACTTGCAGACAGCGCGGAAACCGGCCCGCCTCCGATGGCGTTGAAGGCTTGCACGGTAAAGGTATACGGCTTGGTGTTGTCCAAGCCCGTCACCGTTGCTTGTGGGGGGCCAAAAGTCCAGGTGGCGCTAGAGGTATGCGCCCCAGGGTCGGTACTGGCGGCAGTAACAACGTACTTCGTTATCGGGCTGCCATTGTCCGCAGCCGCAGGCCAGATGACCGTGGCCGAGCCGTCGCCAGGCGTAGCGGACGGCGTGCCGGGTGCTCCTGGGACCGTCGCCGGCGTCACCTTGTCGGAAGGCGCGGACTCTGGGCCGTCGCCCTGAGCGTTTGTGGCGAAAACGGTGAAAGTGTAGGCAATGCCATTAGTCAGGCCCGGCACCGTGGCGCTCGTCGTCGTCCCATCCGCAGTCGTCACGATCAGGCCACCGGGAGTGGACTTCACGGTATACGATTCAATGGGGCTGCCGCCGGTATCAAGGGGGGCCACCCACGTGACCGCTGCCTGGCCATTGCCCGGCGTAGCCTTCACCAGTGTCGGCGCGTCAGGAACGGCCAGGGGCGTCACAGAATTGGATTGTGCAGAAACAAGGCCCTCACCTTTGGCGTTCTTTGCTTTTACCGTGAACCGATATCCTCCCGATTTGCCATTGGTCAGTCCCGTGACCACTGCGGTCAGGGTTGTGCCGTTCACCGTTGCGGTCTTGCCATCAGGAATGGACGTTACGGTATAGCTCAGGATGGGGCTGCCGCCATTGGACGCGGGGGCTGTCCAAGTCACCGTCGCCTGCTTGTTGCCCGCAGTCGCAAGGACGCTGGTAGGCGCGCCGGGAGGTCCGGCCGGCGTGACGGCAGGCGAGGGCAAGGACGGCGCGCTGGGGCCAACGGCGTTTATGGCTACCACCGTGAAGGTGTAGCTCACGCCGTTGGTCAGGCTCGTAACCGTGGCGTTCAAGACATTCCCCACGGTCACCGCAGCGCCGCCGGGGCTGGCCGTCGCCGTATAGCCGGTAATGGCGCTGCCGCCGTCAAAGGCGGGGGCCTTCCAGGTCACCGTTGCCTGGCCGTTGCCCGCTGTGGGCACTACGTCCGTGGGCGGGTCAGGTTCACGCGCCGGCGTCACAAAATTAGATGGATCAGAGCGGGCGCTTTCGCCCTTGGCATTGGTGGCGGTTACGTCAAAGAAGTATTGCGTGCCGTTGGTCAAACTTAGGACGGTGGCAGACAGCGCGCTTGCAGTGGCCGTCAGGGCAGCGCCGGTCGGCGTACCGTTGCCAAAGTACGTCCGCACCGTGTACATCGTAATTGGGCTCCCACCGTCAAAGGTAGGCGCTACCCAGCTTACGATTGCCTGTCCCTTGCCGCCAACCGCCGCGAGGCCCGTGGGCAGACCCGGCACGGTTGCAGGCGTCGCATCATTGGAAACAGCGGAATCCGCTCCCTCGCCAACGTCGTTAGTGGCGCTGACCTTGAAGTAGTACGTCACGCCGTTACCCAGACCGGTCACTGTGGCCGAGAAGATACCCCCACTGCCCGTCTTGAGAGTGGGGCCGGCGGCGTTCGTGGACTTTACGAACGATTTCACCGTGTAGAACTTGATGGAGTTGCCTCCGTCGGTAGCGGGGGCGCTCCAGTTTACCGTCGCCTGCCCCGGGCCCGCGATGGCAGCCACGCCGAGAGGAGCGCCGGGTACGGTTGCAGGGGTCACAGGGGGGGACACTGAGGGCGCGCTCGTTCCGACCTCGTTGGTCGCTGTCACGGTGAACGTGTAGATAACGCCGTTGGTCAGTGGCGTGAAGGTCAGGCTGGTCGCCGAGGTGGTTAGCGTTATCGTCGCGGGGCTGGACGTTACGCTGTAGAACAGGATAGGCGTACCGCCGTTGGACGCAGGCGCATCCCAGCTTACTTTCGCCAGACTGTTGCCGGCCGCCGCCTTCACATTCGCCGGCGGGTCCGGCACCGTGGCAGGAGTAACGCTAGGGGAGGGCAATGACGGCGCGCTCGTCCCGACCTCGTTCGTCGCCGTCACCGTGAATGTGTAGCCGGCTCCGTTGGTCAGTGGCGTGAAGGTCAGGCTCGTAGACGCGGTGGTCAATGTAATGGTGGGAGGGCTGGAGACCACGCTGTAAAACAGGATGGGCACGCCGCCGTTGGAGTCGGGCGCGTCCCAGGTGACTTTTGCCAGACCGTTTCCCCGGTCCGCCTTCACGTTTGTGGGAGCGTCCGGCAGGGTGGCAGGAACTACAGGGTTGGAAACTCCGGGTGCGCTCGTACCGACCTCATTGGTCGCCGTCACCGAGAAGGTGTAGCTGACCCCGTTGGTCAGTCCGGCTACCGTGGCAGTAAGCGTAGTGGACGTGGCCGTGACACCGCCAGGCGAGGACGTTACCGTGTAGAACAGGATAGGCATGCCACCATTGGATGCAGGCGCAACCCAGCTTATGTCCGCTTGGTGATTGCCCCGTACAGCGCTCACGCTGCCCGGTGCGCCCGGCACAGTGGCAGGGATGACGCCGTTGGAAGGGGCAGACGGATCGCTGGTTCCAGTGACGTTGGTTGCCGTCACCGTGAAGGTGTACGTGACGCCGTTGGTCAGCGGGGTGAAGGTCAGGCTCGCCGCCGAGGTGGTGAGCGTGACGGTCGCCGGACTGGAAGTCACCGTGTAGAACAGAATAGGATCTCCGCCGTTATAGGCAGGCGCATTCCAGGTTACCGTTGCCTGAGCATTACCCCGGACCGCCTTCACGTTGGTGGGCGCATCGGGTTTGCTCTTCTCGGCGGTCACGGACATAAGCTTGCCGTCGGTATGCGTCCGACCCACGTAGTCTGTGACGGTCAACTGAACGAGCTGGTCCGTAAAAGGAAGGGTAAACGTATGCTGGACGATGGCGGTAGAGGTAGTCGTGGCGCTCCCGTCCGGGAAGCTCCATGCATAGGTAGCAATACCAACGTCGTCACTGGACCCGCCGGCGTCAAAGGTTACCGGTTGAGTGACGTGGGGCGATGCCGGCGTGAAGGTAAAGGCAGCGGTAGGGGCAAGGGCGTCAGACACCGTGAGGTCAAGCAGCCTTGCACCCGCGCCAAGATACCCTATGGATTGAGAGGCAAACGCGCCTGCGGTGCTCCCCGGCACGAACACTTTGAAACGAATGAGTCCGCTAATG